>ERZ1034691.190-NODE-190-length-49345-cov-28.988659_pt1 | contig 49345 bp, 49 predicted proteins | sample MGYA00520638_ERZ1034691 | MGnify/ENA primary metagenome ERZ1034691 (study PRJEB33766, sample SAMN09781763) | gut metagenome | biome: gut microbiome | host: Homo sapiens | place: Madagascar | study: EMG produced TPA metagenomics assembly of the PRJNA485056 data... | reverse complement strand
CGCAGCCGCCGGAGCGGTGCTTGAGCCGTTAGGCGGGAATTGTGCGGTATTGCCCAAAGAAAATGACGGATATTTCGCAAACACAAGCAGGGGTTAAGGCTTTTTAGCGCAAAATCCCGCTGTGTTTGTAGAAACGGACTGCATTTTCGACTTTTCAGATACACCCTAGGGGAATGCCCCAGGGGCAGCGCTGTACCGCTGCCCGCATACACTGTAACGGCCGCGCTGCCCCGCGGCTGCGAAAGAGGGATACCATGAAACCTGATTTGGAAAGCTCCCGCAGCTTTGCCATGACGCTGGCCCACCGCGCAGTGCGCGATGTGCGGCGCGATGGATTCCGCCAGCTGCGTAACTATGTGGATATGTGCGCCCTTTTGGCGCAGCGTCCGGACTTAAAGCGCTTTTTTGACCATGCGCAGACCGTCTTGCAGCGCACCGACAGCCTGTATTATAAATTGATCAACAACCTTGTGGCACAGGTCAACGAGGATGCCATCTGCACCGCAGGCATCAACCTTGGGTTTGATGCCATCATCAGCTGTGCTTCCAACAACCGCAAGCAGAACGGGAAGACCCGTTCCTGGCTGAATGTGGGCTTTTGCAGCGCCCCGGAGCTGGACGATGCCATTATTCAGGCAGAGGCCGGTTCCAGCTATGCCTGGGTGCTGTATGCGGACGAGGACCTTACCCCGAAAACGGTCGCCATGCTGCAAAGCCATACCCACAGCGTGTTCTTTGTTCTGTTTGATGCCCAGAAATTTAATGAAGCAACCATGGAACGCGTTGCCGGGTGCAATAACGTGATCACACTGCTGTGCCTGCATGAGCCGGAAATTACCACCGAAGCCTGCCGCGCAGCCAACGCCATGCGCAGCAAACAGATGTTCTATGGCTTTTTGGTGGAAATGGGGCGGGCAGATGCCGCCCAGGCCGTGAATACCGACTGGCTGGATGTGCTGGCCCAGTATGGCCTGTTCTGCGTTTATACCCGCAAGCCGGATATGGATCAGCAAACCGCGGATGCTATGTACCGCCAAATCGTCCACAGCCGCATTGGCAGCGTTGCGGTCCCCGTCCTGCTGCTGGATTGGGAACATGATGTAAAATACCTGAACCGCATGATCACCCCCAAAACGGAACTGGGCCAGTGCATCCCGGAGGGGAAAACTTTCCCGCTGAATTTTGACTGAACTGTAGAATAAATAAAACCGGCAGCTTTCCCGCTGAAATAAAGGGGAAAGCTGCCGGTTTTCGTTTATTGTTTATGGAAAATAAGGGACGGAATGTACCCTGGAAGCGCTGCTTATAATACCAAAGCGCTGGGGTCAATGCCATAGCCCAGCAGAACCGCCAGATTGCAGCTGCACAGCGTGCGCAGGCCGTGGTCCAGGTCAGCTTGGTTCAGCGGCGGCATGCCATTGCGTACCCAGGGCAGCAAAAGGCCCATCATGGCGCCCGATAAAAAGTTGCCGGTAAACTGGCAGTCGCGCTCGGTTGCGCTGGGCACCAGCGAGAGTAGCCGCTGGCCAAACATCTCGCTTAAGTAATGGAACACATATTCCTGCAAACAGTTCTGCCCGGTGTAAGCCAGCGCGTTTACATAAAAGGTCTTGTTCTGCAAAAGGTATTCTTCCAGATCCGTCAGCAGGGTGGACCAGCTGGCGTAATGGCCGCGCGTTACCAAAAACTGCGTTGCACCACTTTGGAAATACCAGTTCACCAGGTCGAATTTATCCTCAAAATGGTAATAAAAGGTGTTGCGCCCAACCCCGGCATGCTCCACAATATCGTTTACCGAAATTTTTTCCAGCGGGGTGGTAACCATCAGTTCCGTCAGGCTCTGCGCCAGCAATTCCTTGGTTTTGTTGGTACGGGACATCCCTTTTCTCCTTTTTCATGCAGCAAATAGATAAAAACTCATATCATGCTTATCAAGTATTATAGCACACAGGCGAAAAAAATTCTACCATCCAAACCCAAAAGCGCGCAAAAAAGCGCGCAAATGCAGCGGTATTTGCCAGCTTTTGGCTGCGCTGCGACCCGCTTTTTTGCACATACTGTGTAGGGAAGGGGATGAAACCATGCCAACCAATGGCTTACGATATCTGCGCCGTGTGGCGGCCCTGCTGGCGGCTGGCGGCGTTCTGGCGGCGGGGCTGCTGTTTGCCCTGCGGGCAGAACTGCCGGATACCTTTGTACTGGAGCAGGGGCAGCCGCTGGCGGTAGAAAGCATGCCGTTCCTGCAAGCTACCCCCGCCGTTCCTGCGGGCAGCGCTGCCCCCGCGGGTGTAACGGCTGCGGATAAAAGCACGAATGTAACCCTGACCCTGCTGGGCCTGCCGGTCAAAACCGTGCGCACGGTGCAGCAGCAGCGGCGAACCGTCCAGCTGGGCGGCACCCCCTTTGGGGTCAAGATGTTCACGGATGGGGCGCTGGTCGTTGCGTTCAGCGATATCTATACCGTCCATGGCAGCGAGAACCCGGCCAAGGAAGCGGGCCTGCGCCTGGGCGACCTGATCACCCAGGCAAACGGCATCCCGGTGCGCACCAATGAGGAACTGACCGACGCCATTGCCGCCGCGGCGGGCGGCAGCGTGGAACTACGCTACCTGCGCGGGCAAAACCAGATGACCTGCACCCTTACCCCGGTCAGAGAGCGCGGCACCGATGCCCCGCGGGCGGGCATCTGGGTGCGGGATTCTTCGGCGGGCATTGGCACTTTGACCTTTGCGGATACCGAACACGGGACGTTTGCCGGGCTGGGGCACGCAGTTTCGGACGGTGATACCGGCACGGATTTAACGTTGCTGACCGGGGAAGCCGTTTCCGTCACCATTACCGGCTGCCGCCGCGGCAGTGCGGGCAGCCCGGGGGAGCTGCGGGGCGAATTTGGCGGTCAGCAGCCCTTTGGCGACATCAAAGCCAATACTTCGACCGGCGTGTACGGCGTTTTGACAAATTCCGCGCAGGCAGGGGAGAACATCCCCGTTGCCAATCTTCAGGAAGTGTACCCCGGCGAAGCAGAGATCGTGACCACGATATCCGGCCAGACGGCACAGCGCTTTGCCGTCCGCATTGAGCGGGTCAACATGACAGCTTCGGACCCCAACCGCAACCTGCTGCTGCGCATTACTGACCCGGAACTTTTGCGGGCAACGGGCGGCATTGTGCAGGGCATGAGTGGTAGTCCCATTGTACAGGACGGCTGCCTGGTCGGCGCGGTGACCCATGTGCTGGTCAACGACCCAACCCGCGGCTATGGCATCTTTGCTGCAACCATGCTGAACCGTGCCGATGCTGTGCAGGGAAGGTAATTTCCTGGGAAAAAGTGCGCATCGCACGTTTTTTACGAAAATGGTAAAACCGGAAAAGAAAAGCAAAAAGAAAACCGAACAACATCGCAGCAAGGGCAGGGGAGAGGACACGAAATCATCCGGAACCTGTCGATAATTACGAATAGGCGGGGATTTTTGAAAAAAAAGAAAGTACGATTCTGCTTGCATGATATGGTAAAATATGGTAAAATTCTCAATGTAGAGAGCGGCAGGCAGCCGCAGATCCGAATAACAGCTCCGGGCGCCGCAAAAACCGCCGTCCGCTGGGCTGAACATGCAAGGGGAGGAATTTTTGGATGGATAAGATCAAGTTTTTGATGACCGATACCGGCACGCAGACCACGCAGCTTTGCCGCCAGGCACTGGAAGCCAAGGGAATTGATGTGACTGTATGCGAGAAAAACGGTTCGCAGGCGCTCAAATCCCTGCTGCAAGAGCACCCGCAGGCCGTTCTGCTGGATGCGTTTATGCCGGATCTGGACGCCATCACGGTCAAACAGCGCTATGAAACCCAGGATACCCGCGGCGGCCACACAACGTTCTTTGTGACCGGTGCATTCCAGAGTGAGGAAGTGGAGCAGGATTTGCTGGATAACGGTTTCTCGTTCTTTTTCGTTAAACCGTTTGATGAAAACGTTCTGGTCAGCCGCGTACTGAAAGCCGCCGGTTCCACCAGCCGCCCGCAGCCGGTATCGCAGGATTGTGATGAGCTGACGGTGACAGAAATTCTGCATCAGGTCGGCGTACCGGCGCACATCAAGGGCTATCAGTTCCTGCGCGACGCCATTCTGCTGGCTGTGAGCGACCATGACTATATCAACGCTGTAACCAAGCGCCTTTACCCGGAAATCGCCAAGCGCAACGCCACCACGGCTTCCCGCGTGGAGCGCGCCATCCGCCACGCTATTGAAGTCGCCTGGGACCGCGGCGATGTGGATACCCTGAACAGCTACTTTGGCTATACCATCCACAACCTGAGAGGAAAACCCACGAACAGCGAGTTCATCGCAATGATCAGCGATAAGATCCGCCTGGATAAAAAGCAGCGCAGGGCGTGAGGCAAAACGACATTCTGTGGTTGAAAAACTGGCTGATTTGAGCACTGCGCTTACGCCTATAAATCCCGCCCTTTATTGCGGTGAAATTATAAAAACACACGTTTGACCCAATAAATAATCTATGTCCAAAACGATAAACTTCCTGCATTGGTTGGCCCCCCCAATCTGTGCAGGAAGTTTTTTTGCCCAAAACATTCCTCTGTAAGCAGAAAACAGCGGAAAATAAAAACGAGCAAAAAAATTTGCCCTTTTTAAGTGATTGCTGCCATGCGTGCTCTGCAAAAATCCTGCACCAAAATACTGGGATTGACTGGATTTTTATGGCTATGGCCTGTATAATAAATTTACGGTAACACTGCACAATTCCCGCCTGACGGCTTAAGCACCGCTCCGACGGCTGCGGCACGGCATCTGCGTTGCCAAAATACTCGATAATACACAAAGTATTATCTGCGCTTTTGGCTTGGCATCTGCCGCACCTCGCTCGCCGTATCGGCACTTAGAATTATGCGGTATTGCCTTAGAAGAATTGCTGCAGAGCATGGTGCCGATAAACCGTACCATGCTTTGTGGGCAAAACGTGGAAATACATCTGCAAGGGGAGTCATTTTGTGGAAGAAAATGCCCAGGTAAAAGTCAGCGCTATCATTGTGGCGGCGGGGGCTTCCCGCCGAATGGGATTCGATAAACTCAGTTACCGCCTGCCCGGCGGCAAAACCGTGCTGGAAACCAGTGCGGCGGCTTTTGCCGCCCACCCGCAAGTGGACGAGCTGATCATTGTGGCGGGCGGTAACCTGCCTGCCTGCCAGGCGATTGCAGCGGCCTGCCCCAAGCCGTGCACCGTGGTCGGCGGCGGTGCGACCCGCGCCGACAGTGTGTGCAGCGGCCTGCGCGCGGCAAAAGGGCAGCTGGTGGCCATCCATGATGCCGCCCGCCCCTTTGTGAGCGAGCAGGTTATTACCGATGCTTTGGCGGAAGCCGAGGCCATGGGGGCCGCTGCCCCGGCGGTGGCAGTCAAGGATACCATCAAGATTGCCAAAGACGGCGCTGTGGTGCAGACGCCGGACCGCGCCGCTCTGTTTGCGGTGCAAACGCCCCAGTGCTTCCGCCGGAACCTGTACTGGAAGGCTTTGGAAGCTGTGCAGGGGGAAAAAGTCCACCTGGTGACCGATGACTGCAGCCTGTTTGAACTGGCGGGCCTGCCGGTGCACCTGACGCAGGGCGATTACGCCAACCTGAAAATTACCACGAAAGAGGACCTGCCCGCTGCGGCACAGAATAAGGGAGAAAATACAATGCGCATTGGTCATGGTTATGATGTTCACCGCTTGGTGGAGGGCCGCAAGCTGATTATGGGCGGCGTGACGATCCCATATGAAAAAGGCCTGCTGGGCCATTCCGATGCAGATGTGCTGCTGCACGCAGTTTCGGATGCACTGCTTGGTGCGGCGGCGCTGGGGGATATCGGCAAGCATTTTCCGGATACCGACCCGCGGTACGAGGGAGCAGATTCCCTGATGCTGCTGCGGGAGGTTGGCCGTCTGCTGGATGAAACCGGTTATACTGTTGGCAACATTGACGCCACTGTTTTGTGTCAGGCACCCAAGCTGGCACCGCATATCCCGGCCATGCGGCAGAACATTGCCAATGCTTTGGGCCTTGCTCTGGACGATGTGAGCGTGAAAGCTACCACTGAAGAACACCTGGGCTTTACCGGCGAGGGGCTTGGCATTGCCGCCCACGCTGTGGCACTGATTGAGAAAAAGTAATCAGAGTTTTATTAAGAAACGACCGTTTGTGCTGAAAAAAACGGAACTTTTCGTTTATAGAGACCGCAGGAACGCACATTGTGCGCCCGCCAACTTAAGGCAATAACTCTTTTTGCTGGCGGGGGCTTATATCATTTGCACTTCGCCGCAGCATGGCCAATGCGTTCATATCGGGTACTTCTCTACAATGGGCACAGTTTTTTGCCCTGCCGCATTTGCATGGCGGGCAAACTGTGTTATACTAAAGTGTATCTGAAAACAAAGAAAATGACGGATATTGCGCAAACACAAGCAGGATTTAAGGCTTTTTAACGCAAAATCCGGCTGCGTTTGTAGAAATAGACGATATTTTCGACTTTTCAGATACACCCTAAAAGGTAACAGCCGGGGCCGCAGCCGGATACTGCGGCAGAACAACGGATAGGAAAGGGGGCTGCCTGCGCGATGTTTGGCTTTTTTGATGTGATCCAGGACATTTTGAGCAACCTGCGCACGTTTGGCCTGCGTGATGTGATCGATATTGCGGTGGTCAGTTTGGCCATGTATCAGATCCTTTTGTTTGCGCGCAAATCCCGTGCTGGGCAGCTGGTGCGCGGTTTGCTGCTGCTGCTGGTGTTTTATGCGCTGGCGGATGTAATGCAGCTGCGCACGGTGCGCTGGGTGCTGACCAATGTGATGCAAATCGGCTTTATTGCAGCCATTGTACTGTTCCAACCGGAACTGCGCCGCACGCTGGAACACATGGGCCAAAGCACCAACTGGACCAAACTGCTGTTTACCACCCACCGGCAGGACCCCACCCTGCGCGGCGCATGGCAGAGCGCCGTGGTGGCCATCTGCGATGCAGCCGAGCAGCTTTCCGATACGCGCACCGGCGCATTGATGGTGCTGGAACGCATGAACAACCTGGATGAGATCATCCGCACCGGCACACCGCTTTCGGCGGATGTGATCCCCGAAATGCTGGGTACTATCTTTTATGAGGGTACCCCTTTACATGACGGCGCTGTTGTGATCCGGGATGGCCGCATTGTGGCCGCCGGGTGTGTGCTGCCGCTTTCCAACAACCTGGAAATGGGCAAAGATATGGGTACCCGCCACCGCGCGGGTCTTGGCATGAGCGAAAATTCTGATGCCATCGTGGTGGTGGTCAGTGAGGAAACCGGTATTATCTCCCTGGCCAAAAACGGTGTTCTGATCCGCCGCCTGGACCGCCAGAACCTGTTCAACCTGCTGCAGGAGGAGATTATTCCGCCGGAAACAGCCGAAGCGCAAAAGCAGCCGCTGCTGAACCGGCTGCTGAACAAAGGAGGTGCTGGCAAGCATGCAAAAACAAACGCAGCCCGCTGAACCGGTGCGCAAAGCGAATGGTTCCATTTGGGATAACCGCTTTTTCCTGGGAATTGTTTCCGTGCTGGCCGCAGTGCTGGTCTGGATGGTGGTTTCTACCTTTCTGGATCCGCAGGGTTCCTTTGTCATCAAAGATGTCAGCGTGAATTATGGTTACCAATCTACCATTTATACCTCCAAAGGGCTGGATATTGTGGACCAGCAGGCCGTGGATAACGTGCAGGTGCAGGCGGACGGCAACGGTACTTTGATCGGCAAGCTGTCCAGCTCCGATATTATGGTTTACCCGGTCTATAACGGCGTGCAGGGGGCGGGCAAAACCACCCTGCGGCTGGAGGCCCGCATCACCAACACCGATTATACCAACGTGGGCATCAAGCTGACGGTGCTCAGCCCGCAGACGGTGGATGTTGTGTTTGATACCGTCGGCGAAAAAACACTGCCCGTTACCACCGATACCAGCGGCATTACCATTGCCGACGGCTTTACCCTGAACCGCATTGCCACCACCCCCACCGAAGTGACTCTGACCGGCCCGACCAGTGAGCTGGATAAAATCAGCGAGGTGGTGGCCCCTGTTTCGCACGAAGGCTCGCTTTCGGATTCCGTGTCGGCAACGGCATCGCTGGAACTGCGGGATGAAAACGGCGATATTGTAACGCCGGAATACACCACGCTGGACAGCAACACGGCGGATATCAACCTGACAGTCTATCAGGTGCGGGAACTGCCGCTTTCCATCGTGTTTATCAACGCGCCGTCCGGGTTTGATACTTCCTATCTGAAGTATTCGCTCAGCATTCCTACCCTGAATGTGGCGGGCCCGGCCAAGACGGTCGGCGCCCTGACCGAACTGAGCGTTGCGGCCTTTGATCTTGGCCGTGAGTTTGCGTTTGACCGCGACTACCAGAAAAACATTGAACTGCCCGCTGGTGTGGTTTCGCTGGATGGCGTATCCGCCGTAACGATTCGGTTTGATACCACCGATATGATCTCCCGTACCTTTACCGTAACCAACATCCGCACCGTCAATGTGCCCAGTACGATTGACCTGGAAGTGCTGACGGCGCAGATCCATCAGGTTACGCTGTACGGCCCCAAGAGCGAGATGGAAGAACTTTCGGCAGACAGCATTCTGGCCCAGGTGGACTGCCAGAACCTGGCGGTATCCGTTGGCCAGCAAACCGTGGCGGCCAGCATTCAGGTGCCATCGTCCAGCCACATTTTTGCAGTCGGCAACTATACGGTGCAGTGCCAGGCAAGCTCACAATAACCGGGCATCCATCAGCCGGGGTTCCGGCCTGTCCGATGCCCGCCAACCAAAGGAAAACATCAGCCCATGATTCTTGTACGCAATATCCGCCTGCCGCTTTCCTGCCCGGACCCGGAGCAGGAAGCTGTCCGGCAGGCTTACCGCACGCTGCGCCTGCGGGGCAACGCTCCGGCGCAGGCTGGCGTGGCAAAACTTTCGGTGGATGCCCGGCACGGCACGCCTGTGCTGGTGTATACCATCGCCATCACGCTCCATGACGAGGGTGAGGAATCGGCTTTGGCCGGGGCCTCGCCCTGTGTCTGTTTCACCCGCAAACCGGATTTTACCTTCCCGGTTGGTCAAACACCGCTGAAACACCGCCCTGTGGTGGTCGGCCTTGGCCCGGCGGGGCTGTTTGCGGCCCTGCTGCTGGCCCGCAACGGTTACCACCCCATTGTGCTGGAGCGCGGTCCGGCCCTGGCAGACCGTGTGGCCGCTGTGCAAAAGTTTGAGCAGACCGGCGTGCTGGACCCCAACGCCAATATCCAGTTTGGCGAGGGCGGCGCAGGAACATTCTCGGACGGCAAGCTGACCACCCGCGTGGGGGATCCCCTGTGCGGCTTTGTGACGGACGCCTTTTTGAAGCACGGCGCCCCGGCGGATATCGCCTGGCGGCAAAAGCCCCATGTGGGCACTGACCTGCTGCGCGGCGTTATCACCAGCATCCGCACTGAGATTGAAACCCTTGGCGGGGAAGTACACTTTAACACAGCGCTGACCGGCCTGCAGACCAGCGGCGGCGCGCTGTGCGGCATTACTACCACGGCAGGCAGCATCCTCTGCGACCAGCTGATCCTGGCGGTGGGCCACAGCGCGCGGGATACCTTTGCCGTGCTGCATACCATGGGTCTGCCGCTGGAATGCAAACCGTTCTCGGTGGGATTCCGCGCGGAACATCTGCAAACAGAAATTGAAAAGAGCCTTTACCACGGTGCTGCCGGGAACCCGGCCCTGCCTCGGGGCGAATATCAGCTCAGCCAGCATGTGGGCCAGCGGTGCGTGTACACCTTCTGCATGTGCCCCGGCGGCCAGGTGTGCGCCGCCGCCAGCGAGGATGGCGGCGTGGTGACCAACGGAATGAGCTACCATGCCCGCGATGGCCGCAACGCCAATGCCGCCGTGGTGGTCAGCGTGGATGGCCGCGATTTTGATAACGACCCGGCCAAGGCGGTCGCATTTCAGCGCCAGTTGGAACAGGCCGCTTACCGTGCGGGCGGCGGGGGATACCTTGCCCCGGCAGAAACGGTCGGCAGCTTTCTGGCGGGCCGCGGCAAACTGGAGCTGGGGGCGGTGCAGCCTACCTACCCCCGCGGCGTGACCCCCTGCGACCTTGGCAGCCTGCTGCCGGGGGAACTGGCCGCCGACCTGCGGGACGGCATTACCGCCTTTGGCCGCAAGCTGCGGGCTTACCAGGCACCGGATGCCGTGCTGACGGGGCTGGAAACCCGGACTTCCAGCCCGGTGCGCCTGCTGCGCAGGGATAACTTCCAGTGCACCGGCCTGACGGGGCTTTACCCCTGCGGCGAGGGTGCCGGTTACGCAGGCGGCATTATGACCGCCGCCGTGGACGGTGTGCGCTGCGCCGCTGCCCTGATGCAGCAGTACGCTCCGGATAAAGCCTGAACTGCAATGCCTGGCAAGATGTTGAAATAACGAAACGTGTGAAGAAACGTAAAGTGTGAGAAGAGAAAGAGGAACCACTATGCCCAACAATCACCCGTATGATAAAAAAGGTGACCGCCGCCGGCAGGACCTGAATGACCTGGTGGATGGTGCCGTCAACTTTGGGCTGGACATCAGTTCCACGGTGCTTTCCGGTATTGCCGGCGCACTGGACAGTGTGGGGGATTCCCTGAACCGGGCCGCGCAAAAGCCGGAACAGAACAGCTTTATTGCCTACCGCCGTAAGCTGGATAACAGCCTGGCCGGGCATTACGGCGGCTGGATGACCATGGGCGTGCTGGGCTGGGTGTTCGGCGGCTGCTTTGCCATTGCTGCGCTGGTTATGGCCATCCTTGCCGGTGTGGCACCCAATGATGCAAGCTTGTGGAGCGCAATGCCGGTGTTCAATATTCTGGCTCCGACGTTTACCGCCTGCACGCTGGGATTCTTTGTCATGGGGTACGCAGGCTGCCACGCAGCGAACTATTTTGGCCGTCTGCGCCGCTACCTGCGCAGCATGCACGGCTTTACGGCGGAGCTGCCGGAGCTGACCCGCAGCAGCGTGGTGCGCGCCGATAAGGTGCGCAAAGACCTGCGGGATGCTTTGGCCAAAGGCCATTACCCCAACGCCTGCATGAATGAGGCAGAAACCACGCTGTACCTGGACGAAACGATGTACCACCCTGCGCCCGCCGCGGCACCGGTGCAGCCCAAAGCGGCTCAGCCCGCGCTGACCGATGAAGAGCTGTTCCGCCGCGATGGGGCAGACTTTTTGAACTACCTCAAAACCTGCCAGGGCCGCCTGGGGGACCAGGCAGATGAAGAGCTGGTGCAGATGCGCAAAACCTGCGCGGCTATCATGGGGTTTGTGCATAACCACCCGGAACAGTTGCCGCGGGTGCGCCGCTACCGCGAATATTATATGCCCACTACCCGCAAGCTGCTGAACACCGCGCTGGGGCTGGGCGAAAGCGCTACCCAGAACGCGCAGGAAATCCGGCGCGATATCGTGGGCATTCTGCACACCCTGAATACGGCATATGAAAAGCTGTACGATACCCTTTTGCAGGATGTTAGCATGGATGTTTCCACCGAAATCGACACGCTGGAAGCCATGCTGAACCAGGACGGCCTGACCCATGACTTTGCAGCAGATTTTGGTGCGAAATAAAACCGGTGAAAGTAGATAAAGGAACAGGAGCAAGACAATTATGAACTATCGTGCCTGGCAGCTGAAAAACGCCGATACCGCAGGGGAAAGTGCGCTCCTGGCCGCCGGTTATGGCCCGCTGCTGGCCAGGGTGCTGGCCTGCCGCGGTATTGCCCAGCCGCAGGCTGCCGCCGCATTGCTGGAAGAGGAACCGCCGCTGAGCGACCCGTTCCTGCTGAAAGATATGGACAAAGCCGTTGCCCGCATCCAGCAGGCTATTGAAAACGGTGAAACCATTGTGATCTTTGGCGATTATGATGTGGACGGCGTTTCCGCTACGGCCATCCTGTATGAATGCCTGACCAACCTTGGCGCGCAGGTGCGCTGCAAACTGCCCACCCGCGAGGGCGGCGGCTACGGCCTGAACCGTGAAACTCTGCAAAAGCTGGCAGATAAAGGCTATAAGCTGATTGTGACAGTGGATAACGGCATTTCCGCCATTGAGGAAGCTGACCTGGCCGCAGAGTTGGGCATTGAGCTGGTGATTACCGACCACCACCTGCCCGCCCAGCAGCTGCCCAAAGCCGTTGCCGTTGTGGACCCCAAGCGGGAGGACGACACAAGCCCCTTCAAGGATCTGTGCGGCGCCGGTGTGGCGTTCAAGCTGTGCGCTGCGCTGGAAGGCTGTGAGGACCCCGCTGAACTGCTGGAACCCTTTGGCGAACTTGCCGCCCTTGGCACCATTGCGGACGTAATGCCGCTGGTGGGGGAGAACCGCACCATTGTAAAAGAGGGCCTTGCCACCTTGCAGGATACCCTGCGCCCCGGTTTGCAGGCCCTGCTGGAAAACGCAGGCTATGCAGGCCGCCCTGTCACGGCGGAAACCGTCAGCTATGGGCTGGCACCCCGCCTGAACGCCGCGGGCCGCATGGATACCGCCGCTGTTGCCCTGAAGCTGCTGCTGTGCGAAAACGAGGAGCAGGCCGCAGGCATTGCGGCGCGCCTTTCGGAGATCAACACCAGCCGTCAGCAGGCGGAACAGCAGATCGCTGCCGCTGCACTGGAAAAACTGAGCGCAGACCCTGCCCGTGTTCTGGACCGTGTAATCGTGGTATCAGGCGAAGGCTGGCACCCCGGTGTAATCGGCATTGTGGCAACCCGCCTGATGGAAAAATACGGCCGCCCTTCCATTGTTATTTCGACTGAAAACGGCGAGGGCCGCGGCAGTGGGCGCGCCCCCACCAGCTTTAACCTGCACGCCGCTTTGTGCGCTTGCGCACCGCTGCTGCTGCGCTTTGGCGGGCATTCCGCTGCGGCGGGCCTGACCATTGAAGAAGAAAAGATCGGCGCGTTCCGCAAAGCCATCAACGATTGGGCCGCTAAAGAATACCCGGTGCCCAAGCCGCTGCCGCTCAAATTGGATGCCGTGGCCGATATTGCGGAATTGACGGTGCCTACCGTACAGGAACTCAGCCGCCTGGCTCCCTTTGGCAGCGGCAATCCAGTTCCGGTGTTCCTGCTGCAAAACGCCGCAGTGGATGGCATCTGGCCCCTGGGCAGTGAGGGGCGGCATTGCCGCATTCGCCTGCGCCAGGGCGGGGCAGCCTGCTTTGTCTCACTCTTCGGCACCGCCCCGGACGACCTGCCCTACCGCATGGGCACAGCTGTGGATGCCGCGGTGGAAGTCAGCATCTTCCAGGGGCGCGGCGGGCCGATGGTGTCCTGCCATTGCTGCGCCATGCGCCCGGCCGGTTTGGGCAATGCCCCGGCGGAGCAGGCCGCACGGTTTGATGCTTTCCTGAGCGGTACGGCCCTGCCAGATGACGAGCGGCTGGCCTGCCTGCCCACCCGTGCCGATACCGCTGCAGTGTATCGCATGGTGCGCACCGGCAATGTGTTTGCGGATGATCTGCAGCCGCTGTTTGCAACCGCAGGGCCGGAAAACACCGGCAAGACCCTGGCCAGCCTGACCGCGCTGGAACAGCTTGGTCTGATCGAGCGCCGCGGCAGCCGCTACCAGCCGGTGGAAGTGACCGGCAAAAAAGACCTCTCCTCCGCGCCGGTCCTGCGCAGACTGGCGGAAGGGGAAGGATAAGGCAAACTGAAAAATGCCCCCCGCGGCAGGAGGGAACTGCCGCAGCAACGGGACTTTTTTATGATTGTGCGATACTTGAAATGGGGATGATAGAATGCCAGAAGAAGTCAAAAAGAATGCTGCAGAACAGGCAGCCCAGGCGCAAAAGCAGCCGGTGCCCATGCCCACTACTTATGAAGCACTGCGCCATGATCTGATCGCCAGCGGCCGTGCCTATGATTTTGACATGATTGACCGTGCTTATCAGCTGGCCAGCGCGGCGCATGCCACCCAGTTCCGCCGCAGCGGCGAACCGTATATCTGCCACCCGATCAGCGTGGCACAGCTGCTGGTGGAACTTGGCATGGACAGCGAAAGTGTTGCCGCAGCCCTGATGCACGATGTGGCCGAGGATACCCCCGTGACCATTGACGAGATCCGCCAGAAGTTTGGCAGCGAGGTTGCCCTGCTGGTGGATGGTGTTACCAAGCTGACCCAGATCAAGTTCTCGAATGTCGAGGACCGCAAAGCGGAAAACCTGCGCAAAATGCTGCTTGCCATGAGCCAGGATGTCCGCGTGATGATCATCAAGCTGTGTGACCGCCTGCACAATATGCGTACCGGCGATGCCTGGCCGGAGCAGAAACGCCGCGATAAAGCCCTGGAAACCATGGAGGTTTATGCCCCCATTGCCCACCGCCTTGGCATTTCCAACATCAAGGAGGAGCTGGAGGACCGCAGCCTGCAATACCTGGATCCTGTGGGCTATAACATGATCCGCTCCCTGCTGAACAAGCATGGGGATGACTTCCTCAACGATATCTGCGCCACCATCCAGGAACACCTGAAACAGAACGGCATCCACGGAGCAACCATCCGCCACCGTGTCAAGAGCATCTACGGCATTTACCGCAAGATGTATATGCAGAACAAGGACTTTGAGGAGATTTATGATATTTATGCTGTCCGCATCATTATTGATACGGTGGCGGAATGTTATACCGCGCTGGGCCTGATCCATGATATGTACCACCCGCTGCCCAACCGCTTCAAGGATTATATTTCCACCCCCAAACCCAACGGCTACCAGAGCCTGCACACCACCGTGATTGGCCGTGAAGCCATCCCCTTTGAGGTGCAGATCCGTACCCGCGAGATGGACCGCAACGCGGAATACGGCATTGCTGCCCACTGGAAGTATAAGGCCGGCATTACCGCCGCCAGCAGTGATAGGCTGGACGAACGCCTGGCCTGGGTGCGCCAGCTGTTGGAAAGCCAGCGTTCCAGCATTGATGCCACCGACCTGCTCAGCGATATCAAGTCTGACCTGCTGCCGGAAGAAGTGTTTGCCTTTACCCCACGCGGCGATGTGATCAACCTGCCGGCCGGCGCAACCGTCATCGACTTTGCTTACGCCATCCATTCCGCTGTGGGAAACCGGATGATCGGCGCCAAGGTAAATAACCGCATTGTGCCCATTGACCATCAGGTCGTTACCGGCGAAATCATTGAAATCATCACCGGCCCGGAAAACCGCGGCCCCTCCCGCGACTGGCTGAACATTGTAAAAACCAGTGAAGCAAAGAACAAGATCCGCAACTGGTTCAAGAAAGAGCGCCGGGACGAAAACATTGCCGAGGGCAAGGATGCCTTTGAAAAAGAGCTGCGCCGCAACCTGATGGTGATCCCGCCGGAGCAGTACGACGAGTTCATGTCCAACCTGGCGCGCCGCAACCACTGTAACTCGGTGGATGAAATGTATGCGGCCATCGGCTATGGCGGTTTGCAGCTGGCGCGCATCCTGCCCAAGCTGAAGGAAGAGTACACCCGCCTGAAAGCAACGGAACCCAAGCCGCTGCCCACGGTGGATATCAAGCGTGTGCATTCTTCGGACGGTGTTGTGGTGGAAGGCATTGACAACTGCCCCATCAAGTTTGCCAAGTGCTGTTCGCCGCTGCCGGGGGATGACATCATCGGTTTTGTCACCCGTGGGTTTGGCGTGTCCATCCACAAGCGGGACTGCGCCAATGTGCAGCAGAGCATGAAGGACCCGGAAAATGCCGCCCGCTGGGTGAAAGCCTATTGGGCGGACGATGCCAAAGAGGACTACAAGGCAACGCTGGAGCTGGACTGCATGGACCGCGCCAACCTGCTTTCGGACGTTGCGCTGGCGCTGGGCGATATGCGTGTGCCGATCTATTCGCTCTCTGCCCGTGCGGCGGATCAGGGCCGCGCACGCATGTCCCTGACGGTGGGCATTATGAACACCGTGCACCTGAACAATGTTGTGGCACGCCTGAAAAAAGTCAAAGACGTTCTGACAGTTACCCGCAACTAAAACTTTTATACGGGGGACTTTTTGATCCTTTTTTGCAAAAAAGGAACCGAAAAAACTCTAATATATCAGAAATAAAATAGAAAGTGTGCAGAAACAACGTAGGAACGCACATTTTGCGCCCGCTACCTGGGGTTAAAACAGAATTGACCTATCACTGCACAACCCATAAAACACATGAATCAAAACACAAAACGGCGGTGGCTGGCGGCGCTTTTGGGCGCTGCGGCGGGCATGGTGGTATTTTTCCTGCTGTATGGCACATCCACCCTGCATCCAACCTATGATGCCTGGATCTTGAACGGCTATGATGAGTGGGACATTCAGCAGCATTATGCGGGCTGGGTGTTGTTCCGCAACTCTCATTGGGCGTTCCCGCTGGGCCTGGCGGATACCATTGCCGCCCCGGATGGCACCGTCATTTCGTTTACCGACAGCATCCCCTGGGTCAGCATCTTCTTCAAGGCGCTGCGCGGGGTGCTGCCCTCCACCTTCCAGTGGTTTGGGTGGTACACGCTGTTCTGCTTTGCCATGCAGGGGGCAGCCGGTGCGCTTCTGTGCGCCCGCGGGCAGGCAAAAACTGGCGCGGGAGCGCTGGTGTTTTCCACACTGGGCGGTCTGCTGTTTGTTATGCTGCCTACCTTGTGGGAGCGCGCGTTCCGCCATACCGCGCTGGCCAGCCAGTGGCTGTTTTTGCTGGCGCTGTATGCCTTTCTGAAATACCGCCAAAACCTGCACAGCGGCACAGCCAAATTTCCCCGGGCCATGCCGGTGCTGGCCTTTCTGGCGGTGGGCATCCACCCGTACTTTCTGCCGCTGGTCATGATGTGCGCCCTGCTAGCCGCCGTGGAACTGGGCCGCCAGAAAAAAGCCTGGGGCCGCGCGGCGCTGCAGTTTGCGGCAAGTTTGGCAGCGGCTGTGGTGGGCGGCGTTTTGTGCGGGGCCATCGGCTCCGGCACCGGGGCATCCCGCTCCGGCTATGGCGATTATTCCATGAACCTGAACGCCCTCATTAACCCAACCTCCCGCGGGGGCTACACCTGGTCCCGGCTGTACCAGGTAATGCCGCAGCAGCCCGGCCAGTATGATGGCTTCAATTACCTGGGGCTTGGTGTGCTGGCGCTGATCACGGCGGCGCTGCTGTTCAGCCTGCGCCGGGCGGTGCGCTGCCCCCAGAACACCAAAACCTGGTGGCACCGCAACGGGCCGGTGTTTGCGGCCTGCGTGTTTTTAACGCTGTTTGCCGTCAGCAACAAAATTTACTGGTGCAACACCGGCATTGAGCTGCCGCTGCCTGCAAAGCTGTTGGAGCTGTGCGGCATCTTCCGCTCCAGCGGGCGGATGTTCTATCTGGCAGCGGCCTGCATGGTGGTGTATGCCGTGTATACCCTGCGGGACCGTCTGCCCGGCCGGTATGCGGTGCTGGTGCTGGCGCTGTTTGTCGGCGTTCAGGCGTTTGATTTGAGCGCCGCCGCCCAGCAAAAGCGGCAGAAGTTCGCCGACCCCATCAACGCCACAGTGGTAAACAACGACCAGACCGCCAGCCTTGGCGCTGGCCACACCCAGCTGCTTGCCGCCGGGGAAGTGCGGGAGGACCGCCTGCGCCTGCTGGCCATTCTGGCGGGCAAGCAGGGGCTGGCAACCAATCTGGATATTGCTGTGTCCGGCAGCCACCCAGCGGCGGAAGCCAGCCGCGCCGATACCGCTGCCCGGCTTGCCGCCGGGCAGTATGACCCCACCGCCGTGTATGTGACAACCGACGGCGCAACATGGGAAAACTGGCAGGCGGTGTTTGCGGGCGATGATTCGCTGAATTTCTTTGTAGCGGATTCCTGCTATTTTATGGTGCCTGCGGTTTAACCGGGTGTGCCATACTGACTGAATAAGGAGAACTGTGTTATGCGTGCTGTGCTTCAGCGTGTTTCCTCGGCGTCCGTTGTGGTCAACGGCGGCAATCCCCGCACCATCGGGCCGGGGCTGATGATTTTGCTTGGAGTAAAGGATGGCGACGACCCCGCCATTATCCCCAAGCTGGCAGCCAAATGCGCCGGGCTGCGCATTTTTGCCGATGATGAGGGCAAGTTGAACCGCAGCGCGGTGGAACTTGGCTATTCGGCTCTTGTCGTCAGTAACTTTACCCTGTACGGCGATACCTCCCGCGGCAAACGGCCCAGCTTTATCCATGCCGCAAAAGGGGAGACCGCCAAAAGCGCCTATGATGCCTTTTTGCAGGAGCTGATGAACGCCCAGGGACTGAAAGACGTTCAGCATGGCGAGTTTGGGGCCGATATGCAAGTCAGCCTTGTCAACGATGGTCCGGTGACCATCATCATTGATACCGATGAGTGGAAGTAAAGGAGCACAACCATGAAATTGATCCATATCCACGGCGTTTGGCCGCTGTATACCAATACCTTTTTGCTGATCACCGCCGCCGGGCGTGCCGTGGTGGTGGACCCCGCTGCCGAGGCCGAAACCTATCTGGCCCAGCTGAAAGAGAATAACGCAACCCTGACGGACATTTTCCTCACCCACGGCCATTATGACCATGTGGGCAGTGTGGCGGCCCTGAAAAAAGCCACTGGCGCCAAGGTGCATATGGACCCGGCCGATGCCAAAGGCGACCAGATGTATCCGCTGACTCCGGATCTGATCGATGCCCCGTGGCCTGCGGGCAACAGTGAGTATCAGGTGGATGAGCTGACGTTCCGCATCTGGCACACACCGGGCCACACCCCCGGCGGCGTGGTCATCGCCTGCGGCGACCGGCTGTTCAGCGGCGATACCCTGTTTGCGGGCAGCTGCGGCCGCGTGGATCTGCCCGGCGGCAGCCCGGCGGAGATGCAGCGCAGCCTTGCTCTGGTAGCGGACCTGCCCCTGCCGGATGAAACCACCGTCTACCCCGGCCATGAAAGCTTTACCACCCTTGGCCAGGAGCGCCGGTCCAACCCATATCTGATGGGGGAAGTATTTTGAAATAGGTAGGAGTTAGGAGGGAGGAGTTAGGAGTTAAGCGGCGGCCTAAAAGTTTGCGGTATACCTGCAATGCGCCGGGTACTGTTTTGGCAGTATTGGCATAAGCGGGATTACAACAGGCTCGGCTCCGCGTTAACTCCTAACTCCTAACTCCTCCCTCCTACCTCCAATTCGGGGGTTCTTATGCAAATTGTATTGCGCGGTGCGGCAGCTGGGTATGAGGCCGAGCATACCGCACGCATCTTTTACCCGGCGGCGGAGCTGAGCCAGACCCTGCCGGACGATACCACAGACCTCGTGCTGGCTGTGGCCCACAGGTACCTGCTGCTGGTTCTGGTGCGGCAGAACGGCACAACCACCTGGGTGCAGCAGCGCCCGCCCCAGGGGGACGCCCGCACCCAGGAGTATGCTCTGTGCCGCATGCTGTACACCATGCTGTGCGGCGTTACCGGTATCCGCCCGCCCTGGGGCATGATGACCGGCGTGCGCCCGGTGCGCATCATCCATGACCTGCGCGCCGAGGGCAAAACCGAAGAAGAAATCGAACAGCGCTTTTTGCAGCATTTTGACTGCACGCCGCGCCGCTTTGCTATGGCCAAAAGCATTGCGGACCTGCAGCGCCCGGTGCTGGAGCGCGCTCAGCCGATGGATTGCAGTGTGTACGCGGGCATTCCGTTCTGCCCGTCCCGCTGCAGCTATTGCAGCTTTGTTTCCCGCACGGTGGGGGATAAATCCAGCCGTGCGCTGGTGGCCCCCTATGTGGACTGCCTGTGCAAGGAGCTTGCCGCTACCCGCGCCGCTGCGGATGCCGCACACCTCAGCATCAAAACGCTGTATATCGGCGGCGGCACCCCCACCAGCGTCAACGCGCATCAGCTGCGCCAGCTGATGGGCACCATGGCTGAGCAGTTTGACCTGCCCGCTCTGGAAGAGTTTACCGTGGAAGCGGGCCGCCCTGACTGTACGGATGAAGAAAAACTGCGCATCATCAAAGAATATGGCGCAACCCGCATCTCCATCAACCCGCAGACATTCTCGGACGAGGTACTGCGCAACATTGGCCGCCGCCACACGGCGCAGGATATCCTGGACTGTTACCGAACCGCCCGCCGCGTGGGGCATGATAACATCAACATGGACCTGATCGCGGGTCTGCCGGGGGATACGGTGGAAGGCTTCCGCTGCAGCCTGCAGACTGCCATTGACCTGGACCCGGAAAATATCACCGTGCACACCCTGACGCTGAAACGGGCGTCCAACCTGGTGGTGGAACACCGCGCTGCAGATTACGCCGATGTGGCCGCTATGGTGGAAAGCTGCGAGCTGCTGGAAAAAGCCGGTTACCGCCCCTACTACCTGTACCGCCAAAAGGGCACCCTGCAAAACCTGGAAAATGTGGGCTGGTGCAAGCCGGGGTACGAGTGCCTGTATAATATCTATATCATGGAGGAAGTCCACACCATTCTTTCTGCCGGTGCGGGCGGTTCTACAAAGCTGGTGGCCCCCGGTGCACGTCACGGCAAGATCGAGCGTATCTTTAATTATAAGTACCCGACAGAATATATCGACCGTTTTGACACGATCCTTGCACGCAAGGAAGGAGTGAAACAGTTCTATGACCAATATCCCAGCTGTGGTGAATCCGCGCGTCCCCAAGCGCATGGTGGGGTGTGAGCTGCTCAACCTTGCCGCGCGCAGCCCGGCTGATTTGGTGCAGCTGAGCGAACAGCAGTACCAGAGCCGCATTGATGCCGCCGCGGCCTATGTTCTGGCATCCGGCCGCCGTATTGTCATGCTGACGGGGCCTTCCGCTGCGGGCAAAACCACCAGCGCCAACAAGTTGGCCGCCGCCATGCGCAGCAAAGGCGTGCGCAGCCGGGTATTGAGCCTGGACGACTTTTTTGTGGGCGAGGGCCGCTACCCCAAACAGCCGGATGGCCGGGATGATTACGAATGCGTGGAAGCGCTGGATATCCCGCTGGTGCAGCACTGCCTGCAGCAGCTGGCCCAGACCGGCGTGTGCGATGCGCCGATCTTTGACTTTATGACCCAGCTGCCCGCCCCGCAGACCCAGCACATCGACTGCACCGACGGTGTGGTGGTTGTGGAGGGACTGCACGCCTTTAACCCCATCCTGACCGAGACTTTGCCGCAGGATGCTGTGCTGAATATTTACGCCAGCCTGCGGGAAGAATATGCCGGACCGGACGGTGCGCGGCTGATCGCCACCCGCGATGTTCGCCTTGCCCGCCGCATTACGCGGGACTGGCGGTTCCGCGGGCATGATGCCGATTTTACCATCGGCCTGTGGCCCCATGTCTGTAAGGCAGAGGACCAGTATATCAAGACATTCAAGAATCGGGCGAACCTTGTGCTGGATACTTCGTTCAGCTGCGAGGTGGGGATTTGGGAATATTATATTGACCAGCTGACGGCCAGCGCCAATGCGGGCCGCATGGCAGACCTGCGCAGCCGGTTTGCGCATTTTGTACCCATTAATGCCGCGCTGATCCCACAGAAAAGCATGCTGCGGGAGTTCATTGGAGCCAAAAACCAATAAAACTTCCTGTTACGTCCAAATGTTTACGATTTGGACATAATTCTTTGCGCCACAAGATTGAAAACCAGGCAATGATACGGTATAATAAGCCTTACAGGGAAAAGCCGTGAAATCGAAAATAATAAATTTTTACGGCTTTTCATTCCACCCGGCCGGGCTGCGCAGCTGTGGCGCAGTGCCCTGCCGGGGCCAGATGATAACGAGGTGTTACATTATGTTTGAACTGGATATCAATAAGATCAAAGAACAGAGCATGCAGTTTGTGGATACCGCTTACAAGGCAGCCATGGATATTGCAGATAAGGGCAAGAACCAGCTGGATCTGGCATCCCAGCAGAACCGCCTGGCCAAGGCACAGCGCCAGCTGGGCGCACTGGTTTACAGCCTGCATAAGGCAGACGAGGAAAACCAGCCCCTGGTGGATAAATATATCGAGAACATTGCCGAAATCGAAAAGGCGATTGAGGATATCAAGGTCCGCATGACCCCCGATGAGGCCGCTGCCGCTGAAGCTGCCGAGGCTGAGCAGGAGGCTGAGGACCCCAACGATCCCACCACCTACCACGATGACCCCGCCGGCCTGACCCCCGAGGAGGAGCAGGCTCTGGCCGATGCGGCTGACCGCCCGCGCGGTGAGACCAAAGAGTGCCCCGTCTGCCATGCAGATGTGGATGCAGACGCACTGTTCTGCAACCATTGCGGCGCACAGCTGTAAACAGGTAACTCGGCTGTCAAACAGCAACTTGTATTGTTTCCTTGACAAAACGGTAGAATGAGAGGTATGATGTTGCCTGTTGTTTTTTCAAGCGGACCCTGGTACATCCTGGGCAGGCAGCATTGCAGCATGCATGGAATATCCGCACAACCGCCCGTACACGGCAGATGATCTTGTCCGCATTATCACCCTTTTGCGGGACCCGGTCAACGGTTGCCCGTGGGATAAAGTTCAGACCCATACGTCCATCCGGATGAACTTCCTGGAAGAAGCGTATGAGGCTGTGGACGCATTGGACCTGGATGATCCGGTGCTGATGTGTGAAGAGCTGGGCGATGTGCTGATGCAGGTTGCTTTCCATACCTGCATGGAACAGGAAACCGGCCGCTTTACCTGGGAACAGGTCTGCGATGGCGTATGCCAAAAGCTGATTGAGCGGCACCCAAATATTTTTGGCACCCAACCAGGTTACGAAGGTATAACGGATTGGGATGCGCTCAAAAATAAAGAAAAGGGCCGCCGCACCCTGGCCGATGACCTGGAAAGTGTGCCCCGTGCCATGCCCGCGCTGATGCGCGCGGCCAAGCTGCAAAAGCGCGCCGCACGCCATGGCGCAGCCCTGCAGGGGGCCGATGCTGCAGCCTTGGCAGACGCGGCGGAGCACCTGCAAACGGCGCAGCCTGCCAGCGCGCAGGCAGAACAGGCTGTGGGCGAGCTGCTGTTTGCCGCCGCCAATCTGGCCCGGCAGGCAGGGGTAGACCCCGAACAGGCGCTGCAAAAAGCTAACGAGGCATTTTGCACAGCAGCCGGGCCGGTAGCCTGAAAAGGCAAAAAAACGCAATTTATTTAATTTGGAGGTATATAACAAATGACCAAAGTTGAACTGATCGCATCCGTTGCCGCTGAAGCTGGCATGAGCAAGAAAGACGCCGAAAAGGCTGTCAACGCAGCACTGGCTGCTATCACCGAAGAGCTGAAGAACGGCGGCAAAGTTTCGCTGGTTGGCTTTGGCACCTTTGAAGTCCGTGAGCGCCCGGAACGCCAGGGCCGCAACCCGCAGACCAAAGAGCCCATGACCATTGCTGCTTCCAAACTGCCCGCATTCAAGGCTGGCAAGGCACTGAAGGACGCTGTGCAGTAATCTGTTCAGGCGTCAGATACGCTCTGAATGAAAAAGCCCGCCGCACCCAAACGCGGCGGGCTTTTATGATATAGGCAGCGCCGCATGATTCCCGCCTGATGGCTGGAGTACCGCTGCCATAGAGATGAGGATGAACCATGAGACTGGATAAATACCTGAAAGTCAGCCGGCTGATCAAGCGCCGCACCCTGGCCAATGATGTGGCCGATGCAGGCCGCGTGATCGTGAACGGCAAACCAGCCAAAGCAAGCTATGCCGTAAAGATCGGCGATGTGATCGAGATCACCTTCGGCAACCGCCCCGTCAAGGTGCGGGTGCTTTCTATTGATGAACCCAAGGGTAAGGATGTTGCCCGCGAACTGTTTGAGATCCTGGAAGGCTGAGCTACAAAAAACAGGGAAGGGGGAGTTCTAACCGCGCGGTGTGCGGCATATGGTATAGGGTAAGCAATAACTGCTGCCGGAGGAAACCGCCATGCCAGAACTGACCAGCCCGCACCCGATTGGGGAATATGCCCCCCAGCAATCCGACCTGCCTGCTCCGCCGCGCGCCCATGCCCTGACGCTGGAAAACCGCGCCCGGCTGACGGTGACCGGTGTGACCCGTATTGTGAGCTGTGATGAACTGGGCGCAACGCTGCAAACTCCGCTGGGGGATCTGACCATCGGTGGGCAGGAAATGCAGGTCAGCGAGCTTTCGGTTCGCACGGGGGAAGTGCATATCTCCGGCCAGATCGAATATTTGCAGTATACCGAGAACCAGCAGAGCAAAAAACAGAGCGGTGGGCTGCTGGCCCACCTGCTGCGTTGATGGTGCCGTCCCCGCCGCTGTGGGCGGTGCTGGGCGATGTGCTGCTTTGTCTTGGGGCGGGCCTGCTGCTTGGCGCTGTACGGGACGGGGCGGCCCTTGCCTTTGGCAGCGGCCCGGTGCGCTGCTTTGTGTGGGATGTGCTGGCCTTTGCTGCCGCAGCCTTTGTCTGCTGCGGCTTCGCGGCGGGGGCTTCGGCTACCGGGGCCGCGCGCTGGTACATGGCCGCCGCCATGGGGCTGGGGGTACTGTGCTGGCGGTGGTGCGTTTCCCACGCGGTGCACAGGGCGCTGCGCGGCACGGTGTTTGTTCTGGTCTGGCCGCTGCGCTTTGCGGCGGACTATGCGGTACACCCGTTCAAACAGCGGCTGCTGGCCCGGATCAGAAAGATTCGGCACGCCCGGCGGCACAACGCACAAGATTCATGCGAGAAAAGCGGAAAAAAGCCGAAAAATATGTTGCAAAACAAGCGCACAATATTATATAATTAAACTGTATTTAAGTATGCCTGCATAAGACCTTCTTGTGCGGGCAGGCGGTACAATGGTTTGCACACAACGGCATTTTGATACCTGCCCGGAAGGAGGCGCTGCCGCATGAACCAACACAAAAGTATTGCGCGGCGTTTGCTTCCCTTGGCTGTGGCGGCACTGTTTTGTTCTTTGTTTTTTACTTTGATCCAGTGCCAGATCACCATCGGCTCCAAACAGCAGGAACTCGCCGCGGTGCGCGAACAGCTCAGCGCCCAGCAGGCCCAAAACGAAGAACTGGGACGCGCATTGGCCGATGGCAAAGACGCGATTATTGAACGCAGCGCCCGCGCCGATGGCTATGCCAAGCCCAATGAGCGCATTTGGGTGGATCTGAGCGGCAAGTAACAGCATTACGCCGGATTACCATGCCAGGTACAATGGAAGATGCAAAAGGCTGGCTTCTGTTTTTTGCGGACTCAACCAGCCTTTAACAGTGCAGGCCTTGCCTGCAAGGCATACAAGCGGAATCTGAAAGCAAAGGTTCCATCAATAACGATACCCGGCAGTTTTGCCGGGCAGCAAAGGGGTATTATAGTTTTGGCATTACAGGTTGGAGACATCTTGGAAGGCAAAGTTACCGGCATTAAGCCGTTTGGCGCCTTCGTTGCCCTGCCGGAAAGCAAAACCGGCCTTGTTCACATTTCTGAGGTAAGCTATGAGTTTGTGCAGGACCTTGCTACCGTGCTGGAAGCTGGCCAGACCGTTAAGGTTAAGGTCATCTCCATCGCGCCGGATGGCAAGATTGCACTGTCCATCAAGCAGACCCAGCCCGCACCGGAGCGCGCACCCCGCGCGCCCCGCAGCCCGCGCCCCCAAGGGCAGCAGGGCAGTAACGGTGGTGCACGCCCGGCTGGCGGCCGCCCGCCCCGCCGCGAAGCAGCCCCCCGTGTCTGGCAGCCCAAACCCTCGCAGCCGCAGGGCGACCTGAGCTTTGAGGATATGATGGCACGCTATAAGACCCAGAGCGAAGAAAAAATTGCGGATCTCAAGCGCGTTACCGAGAATCATCGCGGTGGGTATTCCCGCCGCCGCGGCTGATTTCTGCAGCGTACGCCAACTGCAACGCCCATAAGATGCAGGCTCTGCTTGGCAGGGCCTTTTTTGGGTTATGCAACGGCATAATCTAACTTTTATCCCGCGGGGCTGGCCCAATATGCCCGGCCCCGCATATCCGGCTGCGCCATGCACAGCCCCAGAAAGGACACACTATGCCCAACATGTATACTTTGGTGGCTCCCTGCTTTTTTGGCACCGAGCACACCCTTTCCTTTGAGGTCAAACGCCTTGGTGCGCAGAACGTAAAGGTGACGGATGGCCGCGTGGCATTTGAGGGTGATGCTGCCATGATCGCCGCAGCAAACCTGAACCTGCGCACCGCCGAGCGCGTGCTGCTGCTGCTGAAAACCTTCCCCGCCGCAACTTTTGATGAACTGTTCGACGGCGTTTACTCTATCCCGTGGGAGGAGCTGATCCCGGTGGATGCCCAGTTCCCGGTCAAAGGCTCCAGCCTGTCCAGCCAGCTTTCCAGCGTACCTGCCTGCCAGAGCATTGTCAAAAAGGCAATCGTTAAGCGGCTGCAGTACGGCCACAAAACCACCACCCTGCCGGAAACCGGTGCTTTGTACAAAATCCGCTTTGCCCTGCGTAAAAACGTGGTGGAAGTGATGCTGGATACCTCCGGCGACGGCTTGCATAAGCGCGGTTATCGCAAAAACGCCACGCTGGCCCCCATCAAGGAAACGCTGGCCGCTACCATTGCCGATGTCGGTTTTGTCCGGCGCGACAGCACTGTGCAGGATCCTTTCTGCGGTTCCGGTACGCTGGTGATCGAAGCAGCCCAGAAAGCACTGAACATCGCCCCCGGCCTGCGCCGCCGCTTTGCCGCCGAGCACTATGACTTTGTGCCCGCTGCCGTTTGGGCGGAGGAGCGCCAGAAAGCGCTGGCGGCTTCCCGCCTGGATGCCGGGTTCGAGGGTTTTGGCTTTGATATTGACCCCAACGCTGTGGCGCTGGCCAACGCCAACGCCAAGCTGGCCGGGGTGGGGGATCGCTGCCGCTTTGAGGTGGCAGACGTAAAAGACTTTACCCCGCGCCCCAGCTCCATCATCCTGACCAACCCGCCTTACGGCGAGCGCCTGGGCGATGCCGCCGAAGCCGCCGCCCTGGCCCGCACCCTGGGCCAGGTGTGGCAGGCAAGCCCCACCGCGGGTCTGTACGCCATTACGGCGGATGCCGACTTTGAAGCCCACTTTGGCAAAAAGGCCGCCAAGCGCCGCAAAATTTATAACGGCATGATCCCCTGCCAGATTTATATGTACTTTGACCGCCCGGTCAAACCGGTAAGGAAGTGAGGCTGCGATGCAGGATCTGAAACTGGCAGTTCTGATCGATGCGGATAACATCAGCCCCAAATATGTAAAGGTGATTTTGGATGAAGCTGCGTCCTTTGGCGTGGCGGCCTGCAAACGTATTTACGGCGATTGGTCTGATGCCCGCCTGAAAAGCTGGAAGGATGTGCTGCTGAACAACTCCATCATTCCCATCCAGCAGTATAGCTACACCACCGGCAAAAATGCAACCGACAGCGCCATGATCATTGACGCCATGGATCTGCTGTATGCGGGCAATGTGGATGGCTTTTGCATCGTTTCGTCCGATTCGGACTTTACCCGCCTTGCCGCCCGCCTGCGTGAAGCCGGCAAGCTGGTCATCGGCATGGGCGAAAGCAAGGCACTTGGTCCCTTTGTGAAAGCCTGCGACCAGTTCAAGTACCTTGACCTGATTTTGGAGCATGGCGGAAGCGAGGATGCCAGCGCGGATTCCACCGCTGCCGCCGAAGCCGCCGCCCAGGTTGGCGCGGGGGACGATACCGCCATCAACCGCGATTCCATCTGCCGCCTGGTCTGCGATATGATCGACGAGATGGACGATGGCACCGGCTGGGTGCGAACCTCCCGCGTGGGAGACCAGCTCATCAAGCGCTACCCGGACTTTGATGTGCGTAACTTTGGCAGCAAGAGCCTGAACAAATTCCTGGCGTCCTTCCCGGTGCTGGAAGTGGAAGAGCGTACCCTGCCCAACGGCAACCCCATCCAGTTTGTGCGGGTACACCCGCAGCCCAAAAAGGCTGCCCCCAAAAAGCAGAACCAGCCCCGCAAAGCTGCCCCCAAGCGCCGGGTGCCGCGCAATAAAAAGTCGTCTTAAAGAATTATAAAATAAAAACTCCGCCGCAGGACCAGCTGAAAGCCGGACCTGCGGCGGAGTGATTGTTTATGTTGGGAAAATTGATACGGAACAAACTTATCCGTTGATTTTATAAATGCGGCTGCCGCCGTTCTCGTACCAAAGGGGATAGCGCGCTGCATACCAGCTCTCGTCCGCATTTTGGATGTTGCTGAACACATAGCTGTCAAACAGCACATAATCAATGCCCCACTGCGCCAGGGAAACTTCATCGGGATTCTCGTACAGCTGGTGCATGGCGTTGTATTCGGCGGTATAATTCATGCCGTGGTAGTATACAAAGCTGCCGGAGCCGCACAAAATGCGCCGCCCGGCCAGGCTGAACACCGGGCAAAGGTGGCTGTCACTGGTCAGGAATACTGCATCGGTTTCCGCATTGTCATCAATATAATCCGCCATGGCAATGTCGTCTGCGCTCCACTGCCAGTAGTCGCTTAACGCTTCGCGTCCAACAGCCAGCACACTGCCAAACATGGCGATAAAGCAGCAAAGGTACAGCCCCAGCGCCCGCCAGGGGATAGCACGAACTTTGCTGAACCAATCCATCAGCAGGCTGGCCACCAACAGGCAGCCCAGCAGATGCCAGATATACAGCAGCTTGTTGTTGTCATAATTGTTGGGCTGGAACACAACAAATTCCGCCAGAACCAGAATGGCCAACCCGCCGCCGTACAGCCAGCGCTGCTTGGGTTTGGCATGGAAAAATGCCGGGATCAGCAGCAGGTAGACAAGGCCGATGTTTTTGATGTAGAACCAGAAATAATTGTCTTTCAGGGTGCCGTCATCCTGCCCGTTGATCCAGTTCAAATGCAGCCGCAGCATGTGCTGCCCGTCTAGCGATTGGGCAAACACGGTGTTCCACATTTCTGCCAGCCAGACCACGCCGCACACCAAGGCAAACCATCCCCATGGGGCAAGCACGGCCTTGGTGCGGGGGCGGTAAACCAGGGTGTACACCCCGCACGCCAGGCAGATCAGCACCAGCGCCAGTGCGCTGTGGGTGTGCATCAGTGGCAGGGGCAGAACCAGCAGGGCGAGATACCGCCAAAGCCGGGTTTCCTCCTCCATACAGAACCGCCAGACCAGATACAGCGTGGGAAACAGCACACACCAGCCAAACAGGGTGGCCCGCTGTGGAATCAGCAGATCCACGATGGGGTTGACCCAGACGATGTTTTCGGCAGTGTAGTTGGTGGGGGTGGTGTAAAACCCGGTAAAGATGCCGGCAAACGCCTCGGCGCTGCCAAGGAAATACACAAACCCGAACCCGCTGTCCATAAAGAACAGCCAAAAAGCCAGGCAAGCTTTGCCCGCGCTGCCCAGCACCTGCCGCGCCAGCTGCCACATCATGCCGTACACGCTGATGAATGCGGCCAGCATGGGCAGCAGGTAAGCGGTGCGGGCGTCTGCCCCCAGCACCAGAAAAACGCTGGAAACGGTCTCGCACAAAAACGGGTAGCCGAACCGGTGCTCGCCGCCCAGCAGGGGATACACCGGCGGCAGCTTGCCGGTAACGGCAATGTTTTTGATGAATCCCAGGTGCATCGCCATATCGCCATAGCAGCTTTGCCCGGTATGATAACTGCCGTCTACCAGATGCAGCACATGGGTGTGCAGCAGGTACAGGGTAACAACAGCCAACGGCAGCACACAGGCCCACAGAGCGGCGGCGTCCGGATCCGGCACACGGGTGAACGGCGTGCCGCGCCGCGCCAACCAAACGGCCAGCACGGCCACAACAGCTGCGGCCAACAAAAGGGCAGTCAGCCGGAACCCCAGCACGACCGCAAAACATGCCGGAACGAACGCCAGCAGTGAGACCCCGAACCCGCACCCCAGCGGAATGCTGACCGAAAGCCCCGCCTGCGGCAGCGCCCTGCGTGCCACGCAAAAGCCTGCCAGCAGGAACACCGCAAAATAAACAAAAGAAAAAATGTTCACACAAACCCTCCTTGCATAGGGGCGTCAGACGCCTTCCAGGTCAAACGGCGGGGTGTATTCCTCGCGGGCACTGCTTTTTTCCTGCATGTAGCCGTCCGTCAGGCCAAGGGCGATGGCGCGGTCAACCACTTTGCGGTATTCGTAGGTGGTAATGCGCCGTCCCAAACCGTGCTCCGCTGCGCGGTAAAACGGGGTGAACTGGCTCATCAGGCTGGGAACAAAGGGAACGCCGGCTTCCTGCCGCAGGTCGGCCATGCGCTGCAGAACGGCAAGGCTGTCATCACTGTGGCCGGGCAGGGCAAGGTGGCGCACAATCACGCCTTTTTGCAGGTAGCCGTCGGCATCGTACACTGGGGCACCGGTCTGCAGCAGCATTTGGCGGATGGCGGCGTGCGCCACCTGTGGGTAATCCTGCGCAGCGGAAAGCTCTTTCGCCAGGGCAGGGCTGGCATATTTGTAATCCGCCAGCCAGATGTCCACATATCCGGCCAGAGCCTTTACGGTTTCCACGGTTTCGTACCCGCCGGTGTTATAGGCCACCGGCAGGGTCAACCCATTGCGGCGGGCGGCATCCAGCGCCTGTGTCACCCACGGCAGCCATTGCGTTGCGGTGACAAGGTTTAGATTTTTTGCGCCTTTTTGCTGCAATTCCATAAAAATGTCAGCCAGGCGCTCCGCCGTCAGCGGCTTGCCAAGGCCCTGCTGGCTGATTTTATAATTCTGGCAGTAACAGCATTGCAGGGTGCAGCCGGTAAAAAATACCGTGCCGCTGCCGGTCGCGGCGTTGGGGTCCCCGCTCAGGCAGGGCTCCTCCCAATGGTGCAGGGCGGCGCGGGCGGCCAGCAGGGTATCCCCCGCGCCGCAATAGCCGGTGCGGCCCGCCGCGCGGTTGGCCCCGCAGCGCCGCGGGCATAAGGTGCAGTGCTCAGGCAGCTGCATTAACAACACCCCCGAAAAACTTTGTGGTGAATTCATACTAAGTTTACCACAAAACGGAAAAATGTGGTATACTAAATATATATCTGCCCAAATGGAATGGGCCGCAAAACAAACCATGAAACACAGCGGCTGGCCAACCGGCCGCAAAAATCCAACATAAAGGAGCGTATCTGATATGTCTACCCCACACAACCGCGCCAACTCCGGCGATTTTGCCAAAACCGTGCTGATGCCCGGCGACCCCCTGCGCGCCAAATTTATTGCCGAAACCTTTTTGGAAAACCCGCGCCTTGTTACCGATGTGCGCGGTATGCTGGGCTATACCGGTACTTATCAGGGCCATCCCGTCAGCGTGATGGGCGGCGGCATGGGCATGCCGTCCATCGGCATCTACTCCTATGAGCTGTACAGCCAGTACGGGGTGGAGAACATCATCCGCGTTGGCTCTGCCGGCTCCTATACCCCCAAGGCCAAGATCTTTGATGTGGTTCTGGCTACCGGCGCTTACTCCGAAAGCAACTATGCCGTGACCCAGTCCGGCGATACCGACGACATCCAGAAGCCCAGCGAGGAACTGAACAACGCGCTGCGCGCTTCCGCCAAAAAGCAGGGCATTCCCCTGATTGAAGGCACCATCCATTCCTCCGATGTGTTCTACCGCGAGGATAGCGGCGCACGCCCCACCTACTGGGAAGTTCTGCGCGACGAAAAAGGCTGCCTGGCGGTTGAGATGGAGAGCTTTGCGCTGTTCCACAACGCCAAGGTGCTGGGCAAACATGCTGCCTGTATCCTGACGATCTCGGACAGCTTCGTCAGCCCCGAAATCACCACGGCAGAAGAGCGTCAGACCAGCTTTACCGCCATGATGAAGGTTGCACTGGGGGCGGTGCTGGAATGAAGCCGACGGATGCGGAACTGATCCGCGCAGCGTTCAGGGCGCGCAGCTTTGCCTACACGCCGTATTCACACTTTAAGGTGGGTGCGGCGCTGCTGGCCAAAAACGGAATGGTATATACCGGCTGCAACATCGAAAACGCCGGCTATACCCCCACCAACTGTGCCGAGCGCACCGCGCTGTTCAAGGCGGTCAGCGAGGGCGTGACCGAATTTACCGATATTGCCATTGTGGGCAGCCTGGACGGCAAAAAGAACACCCTTGTCACTGGTCCGTGCGGCGTCTGCCGCCAGGCTCTGTATGAATTCTGCGGCCCCAGGCTGCGGGTGCTGATGGCCAAAAGCGAGGATGACTACATCGAAACGACCCTGGGCGACCTGCTGCCCTACGGCTTTGGCCCGACCAATCTTGAAATCGAGCCGGGGGCCGATTAAGGCGGCCCATTTACCCCAATAAAAGGAGATTATTCCACCCATGTCTTTACCCCAGAACAAACGTTTTGCAGCCCGGCGGCTGCTTTGCCTGTTGTTGGCGCTGGCCTTTGGGCTGGCGCTGGCGGGCTGCGGCAGCAGCGCTTCCTCTGAACCTGCTGCACAGGATCAGGAACAGGTGCTGACGGACGATGCCCTGTATGAACTTACGGCAGAAAAAGTGGACCAGCCGCTGGACGGCGCCGGAGCCGCAATCGCGCTGGCAGTTGGTGCCGAGGGAACGGATATCGGTGCCGGTGCGGCTGTATGGCACGGCGTGCAGACGTTTTGCAGCAATTTTAATTATACCGCACAGCAGTTTACTGCGGCAGATACCAGCCTGGATGCCGCCAAAGCAGCCCTGAACAGCGCCGCCCAAAGCGGTGCGGGACTGGTGGTGTGTTATGGCAGCGAGATGGCCGCCGCCCTGTATGACATCCAGGATAACTACCCCACAGTCAGCTACCTGATGATCGGGGATGAGCCGCATTCCGAGGATTACACCAACTACCGCACATCCGCCAACGTGCACTGCGTTCTCTTCCGTGAGGAACAGGCCGCTTACCTGGCCGGGTATGCTGCCGTGCGGGAGGGCAACACCAGCATGGCGGTGCTTGGCGGCGAGCCGCTGCCCAGCACCGTGCGTTACGCCACCGGCTTTGTGCAGGGGGCGGAAGCCGCAGCTGACAGCATGGGCGTGCAGGTGTATATCCGCATCTGGTACAGCAGCATGACGGCCAGCGATGATGACCTGACGGATTATGTCTGCGGCTGGTATAATGAGGGCTTCCAGGTGGTTATGGCGGCTACGCCGGAACTGGCGGACAGCTGCATACAGGCCGCAGAGAAAAACGGTCGCGAAGTGATCGCCACCGGCTGGGACTGCGCCGGGCAAAGCAGCTCGGTGATAACCAGCGCTGTGAACTGCTACAGCACCGTGGTGCAGAATGAACTGTACCTGTTCGGCACGCAGAACAACTGGGACCAGGACCACAGCGGCCAGACCGAGACCCTTGGCACCGAAGTGGATGCCGTGGGCCTTGCCATGCAGGAATGGCGGCTGAAGACCTTTACCGGCGAGGAATATCGTGAGCTGTACCAGCGTATGGCAGCGGGCACTGTAAAGGTGGAGCGCTATTCTGATACCACGGCAATGCCGCAGACCCAGAATGTGACAGTGGATCAGCCGAACCGGTAACAGGAACCAAAGGGCATTGTCATGCTTTTGTAATGCTTTACACATTGAAAAAAGCACTGCCAGACGGTATAATAAGATGTATACGAGGGGATGCAAACCATGCGCCCCTGATAAAAAAATAAGGAGATCACACATGAAAAAGTATCTTGCTTTGACCATGGCTGCCTGCATGGCACTCTCTTTGGCTGCTTGCGGCAGCTCTGCCAGCAGCACCACTTCTTCCAGCGCTGCTGCTTCTACCGAGGCTACCAGCGATTCCGCTGCTACTGCTGAAGCAACCGGTTCTGACAACATCACCGGCATTGCCCAGTGCTGCGATGTTGGCACCCTGGACGATGAAAGCTTCAACCAGGGCTGCTGGGAAGCTGTTAAGGGCTACGGCGATGAGAACGGCATCGAGTACAACTACTACCTGCCTTCCGGCGAGGACGCCAGCGATGAAGACCGCGAGACCCTGATCCGCCAGGCTGTCGCCGATGGCGCAAACACCATCGTATGCGTTGGTTACCTGTATGGTCCTGCTCTGGCCTGGGCTGCCACCGAGTATCCTGATGTTCACTTCATCGCAGTTGATGTGAACGGCTTTGATATCGACTCTGAGAACGGCACCATCCCCGAAAACGTGTTCTGCGTGACCTTTAAGGAAGAAGAAGCCGGCTACTTGGCTGGCTATGCAGCTGTCAAGGACGGCTTCACCAAGCTGGGCTTCCTGGGCGGCATGGCGGTGCCCGCCGTTATCCGCTTTGGTTACGGCTATGTTCAGGGCGCTGATGCTGCAGCACAGGAACTGGGCATTAACGTTCAGATGAACTACTACTACGGCGGTCAGTTCTATGGCGATGAGAAGATCACTGCTAAGATGGACGGCTGGTACGATGGCGGCACCGAAGTTGTCTTCGCCTGCGGCGGCGGCATCTGGACTTCTGCTGCTGAAGCTGCTGACAAGCATGACGGCAAGCTGATCGGCGTTGACGTTGACCAGAACTACCTGGGCGTTGAGGGTGTTGAGTCCGGCAAGTACAAGGCAAACCCGTTTGTTACCTCCGCCATGAAGGGTCTGGGCGCTGCCGTTAAGAATGGCCTGGATACCGTCAATGCAGGCGACTGGAGCACCATCGCTGGCACCAACGGCAACTTTGGCCTGGAAGAGGGCGACTATGTTGGCCTGCCCACCGACGAAGCAAGCTGGAACTTCAGCACTTTCACCTTGGACGAGTACAACACCGTTCTGGAGAAGATCCGCAACGGCGAAATCAAGGTGGATAACAACTCTGACGATGCCACCAAGCCCACCACCAGCAGCAACATCACCGTGGATTACCAGGTCTGATTTTTGCCTGAACAGGGTTTGAATTAACAAGCACACCGCCCCCCGCCGGGAAACTGGCCGGGGGCGGTTATTTTTATGGAGTAAACCTATGAAAACGTCCGTATCGTGAGATAATCACCATTCATGATATGTACCCGCTAGCGCATTTACGATCTCCCCGCGATTCATATAATAAAATAGCACCCAAAACCAAAACGAACGCATGCGGCCCCAACGGGTAACCACATGCGTTCGCTTTATATTGATTCAACGCTAAAAAATTACTTCCAACCCCTGCTCAGCAAATATAAAATCCACCGCGCCCACCGCAGCAGCAAATGCTGCACAGGTTGCAAAGCATCAGGTACAGCCAGGCCTGCAAACAAAAGTTCATGCCGTGCTGGCGGCTGCCGGGCTGGGTGTATGCCTGCTGATAAGTGGAGTACGCCCGCCCGGGGTTCTGCAGCCGGTCCAAAAGGTTCTGGTACTCGTAATTGCCGGGCTCCATGTCCACGGCGGTGCGGGCTTCGTTCTGGGCGCGGATGTTGTTACCCAGGCCGGAACTTGCCAGCGCGGCATAATAATGCCAGCGGGCGGCCCGGTCAGCGGGGGCAATGCCTTCCAGAACGTTCATCGCTTCTGCATAATACCCGTTGCGGATATAGTTGTTGGCGGCCTGCATCTCCGGCGATTCCCGGCGGTCATAGCTGCTGCTGGCCCCGCCATAGGTGCCGCCAAAGCCAAAGGGGTCAAACCCGAACCCAAAGCCAAACGGATCCTGGTACTGCTGTTGGCTGCCGCCGCTGCTGCGCTGCCCATAATAGCTGGAAGAGCCGCTGCCGGATGCACTGGGCCCGCCGCCGGAACGCATCCGCATGACCTCGCTGTAAGCGGCCTGTACATCTTTGAACTTGTCCTCGCAGGTGGGGTCGTCCGGGTGTAAATCTGGGTGGTATTGCTTGCACTTTTGGCGGTATGCTTTTTTAATGGTTTCCTCATCGGCGCCCGGCGTAATGCCAAGAACACTGTACGGATCGTTCATTCGTTTGGTTTCCCCTTCCGTGGTGTGCGTGTGGCTTTCACCAGCGCGTACTTGCTCCACACCCCCGCGTAAATCGTGTTGTGCAAAAGCTGACCTTCGGGGGTATCTTTCAAAATCGGCAACAGTTCAAAGTTCTGGGCGCAAAGGGCCATCTGCTGGGTCAGCAGCTCGTGGCAGCGCGCTTCAAACCCGGCAGTATCGCTGCAAAACGCCTGTTTGGTGGCGGCCAGTGCATTAAAGCTGCCGTGACGGGCATCTTTTTTTAAATCGTCATAGGCATCCATCAAATAGATGAACCCGCCCAACCCGCGGCCCATCTGCGTCAGGGCAGGGGACCAGAAATCCTCCCGCGGGCTGAACACCGCGCCCAGCAATGCGCCAAAGGCATTGCAAAGGGCATCCAGGTCGGTGCTGTTGGCGCTTTCCAGGCGGTTCAGCTCATCCAGCTTGGTGTGGATGGCCTCGCACTGGCGCGGCCACTGGCGGCGGATGTTTTCTAGATGCGGCTCAAGCTGCTTTGCCAGCCGCAGGCGGCTGCGTTTGTGGTCGTCCTGCCAGTCATCCAGATAATTGTAATAGGCCAGCACCACCGTCATGTCCGCAGCGTAATCGGTGAATTCGTTCACGGCCCGCGGCCGGGTGCGCAGCGGATGCGGCGCGCACCGCCCCTGCGAAGTCTGTGTGGGCGGGTCATACAGGGCGGTCAGCAACAGCGCGGCAAAGGTCATGTCATAGCTCAGCGCCATGCGCGCCGCCGTGCCGTATTTGCGGCCCAAAGATTGGCAAAGCCCGCAATAGTACGCCTGGTAGCAGTCCATTGCGGCATTGTCTAAATCTTTCTGATAAATGGTAACATATCCAAACACGCAGCGTCAACCTTTCATCGAAGTGAAGGGAAAACCTTTAGCTTTTTTTAATGAACTGGGTGCCGCATTTGGGGCAGGTGATGGAAATTTTGCCGCGGCCCTTGGGCACGCGTACCTGCTGGCGGCAGTGCGGGCAGGAAAAATAGCGGTAGGTTTTGCGCAGGGCAAACCGCTGCTGCAGCTGGCCGAACTTGGCGCGCACACCAGCGGTTTTCTGCATAAAGGCAATGTTTTCTGCATAGCGCTTGTGTACGTTGCGGCTGAGCATGCGGAAGTACGCATAAAGAAGAAGCAGCAGCCCAATATAATAAAAGATGCCCACAAACAGCCCAATTACCAGGCAGACCAGCGCCGTTACGCACAAAAAGTTGCCAAAAGTATCACTGCCGTACCGCCCGGACATAAAACGCTGGAACCATGCCTTCATCTTAAACACGCCATCCTTTTGAATACAGGTGTACCCCAAAAGCCAAAAAACAGGCCGTTGCGTTGTTAGCGGATACACCGTTTTGTAATATGTCAATTATTATCGCATGTATTTATGGTTAAATCGTGAACGACTTCGGAACAGAATTTGAACAAAAGGGAGTAATAGGGGGGACATTCTGTACATAGCCATGCACGCCCTGTGCAATAAGAAGCAATCAATTACTTTTACGGGTCATTTGAAGTACGCACTCGACATGTGCATCATTGTCCAAACTCAAACTCATATCTTCCGCAATGATAGGAAGCCTGAATTTGATGGATTTGAGCCACTGACCGTTGGGCTGACGCTCCGGGTAGATCTGAATTTCAGAGATCAGGTGTTCCATCAGCTTCTTGCGTTCAAGGGGATTCATCACATTATAGAGCTTTTCAAAACAGGTGAGAACTTTGTAGATGTTATCACCTGTGATTTTATCCGCTTCGATCGCCTGCTTCTTTGCACGGGCATCCATCAGGTTATTTTCTGCGTCCTCGATTTTATCGTACATCCTGTAAAGCCGCTCGTCAAGGTCAGATTTGCGGATGATGTAGTGGCGGTCATCCGGGTCAAGTGTGTCGATCTCCTCCATAATTTTGGACTTGACGGAGTAATACTGCCGCAACTGTTTTTCAGCGGCAGCAATTTCCTGTTCAATGGCAGTGGTGTCCACTTTGCTATTGATCTTCTCCTGCATCATGGCGGCAAACTTTGGATTGCTGACCAGTTTGATGATAACCTCCACCACGGCGTTGTCCAGAACTTCTTCCTGAATTTGCTTGTTGAAATCGCATTTTTGCCCACGTTGCATCTTGCGATGCTTGCAACTGTAATAAGAGAAAGATTTATAGGGTGTGCCATCTTTCTTTCGTTTGGTGCATTTGTTGCTGTACATTCCAGCACCGCAAACGGGGCACTTGACAAGGGCGGATAACAAGTGCGCCTGTTCCGTCTTGCTGCGGTTGACTGGCTCGTATCGTTTGGATTGCGCCAACAGCTTGACCTGTGCAGCGCTCCACAATTCTTCCGATACGATGCCCTCGTGCAGGCCGTCCACCAGCAAATAATTCTCCTGTGGAACCTGATGATATTCGTTCCGGGTGCCGTGGATCTTTTCGAGTTTGCGGCGGCCAAAGGCGATTTTTCCGCAGTAGACGGGGTTCTTCAGGATGGCACGAATCAATGTTGCGCTGAAAAGGGGAGAGGTGCCATTTTGACGAGCAAGTTTCTGAAAGCCGTGGGTCTCCAGATATTTGGAAAGACCATTTGCACCTGTGTCCGTGTTTACATATTGCTCAAAAATCGTGCGAATGGCAGGGGCTTCATCCTCATTGATTTGCAGCACACCGTCAACCAAACGATAGCCATAAGGCGCAAAACCGCCGTTCCAGCGACCTTCCCGTGCCTTCTGGATGCGGCCTTCCATGGTTTGGACACGGATGTTCTCACGCTCGATCTCAGCGACAGCAGACAGAACGGAGATCATCAGTTTGCCAGCGTCTTTAGAAGAATCAATGCCGTCCTCCACGCAAATCAGGTTCACACCAAAATCCTGCATTACCTGCAAGGTAGACAGTACATCGGCAGCATTGCGGCCAAACCGGGAGAGCTTGAACACCAGCACATAGGCAACACCATCCTTGCCGGATTTGATGTCATCCATCATCTTGCAAAAGGAAGCACGGCCTTCAATAGATTTTCCCGATTTGCCGGCATCCTCATATTCGCCGACGATCTGGTAGTCATTGAAGTCTGCATAGGCTTTCATGCGAGCTTTCTGTGCATCCAGCGAATAGCCATCGATCTGCATGGCCGTGGAAACACGGGTGTAAGTGTAAACCTTTGTCTTTTCCTGTGACATAAGAAAACCTCACAAAACGGTTATTTCTTGTCTGCTTTCTGCTCCAGAAACTTAATGGAATCCAGATAATCCTGCTCCACATCGCTGAGGGTTTTAGCCTTATATTTCCGATATTCGGTAGTAGCCTTGTCCGCTGCCTGCTTGTGGGTCACACTGCCATTGCCAACAAGAAGCTGCTCACCACTCATGGTTAAAATGCGGTCAAGGTGGTTTGCCCAATCCTGCATGGTCATGGGCTGTTCACGTTCTGCCTGACGCTCAGCAAAATCCAGATAACCGGAAACCAACTGCCCCATAGCACGAAGCTCTTTCTCGTTCAGATAGTTTTTGGCAATAGTAGCTTCTCGTAAAGTGGGCTGGTTTCCTGCAAAAGTGGTCAGACCCATAAATTCCTTTTCGGCATCTGCACGGTTGTAAATGACCTCAGCGGCAGTCTGACCGTGGATGGCATAATGAATTTTATTCTGGACTTTTTTGAAGAACTGGACGGAGATTTCTGCTTTTGGGTCGTAGTCAATGCTGGTTGCATAGATTTCCAGAACCTGACGATAAAACACTTTTTCGGAAGCACGGATGTCACGGATGCGTTCTAACAGCTCTTTGAAATATCCACCGCCGCCCAGATTTTTCAGGCGTTCGTCATCCAGCGCAAATCCCTTGCGCATATATTCCTTCAGGATGCCAGTTGCCCAGATACGGAACTGTGTGCCTCGTTTGGATTTGACACGATAACCAACAGAAATAATGACGTCAAGATTGTAGAATTCGACCTGATAGGTCTTTCCGTCTGCGGCAGTTGTTGCAAATTTTGCAACAACTGAATCTCGTTCAAGCTCACCCTCTGCAAAAATGTTTTTGATGTGACGGGAAATTGTGGATTTGTCACGTTGGAACAACTCAGCCATCTGGTCAATGGAAAGCCAGACCGTATCGCCGTCGAAGGTCGTTTCGATCTTTGTCAAGCCATCCTCTGTGGTATAAATCATCATTTCAGAATTATTCTGCTCATTCTCCCAGCGTTCCATGGTCACTTCACCTCGTTTTCTGCCATTGCAGGAGCAAAAGCTCCTGCAATGGCGGTTTGGACACATATTTCATGATAATTATATCATGCCGTTTTCGCTGATTCAATATCGTTTTCGTGAATCATCTCATCTGCCCCGTCTTTTTCGGGCACGGCTTCCTCTATGACGAGATCGGGCAGCGCGTCAAGATTCATAACCACGGCATACTTTTCAATCAAATTTTCCAGCAAAGCGGCGAAACCGCTCCATTCATCTACCATAGGCAGTCTCCCTCTCTTTCTCCGTTCTGTGTGTATATGCCGCCAGCACTTCCTTCGGAATACGATCCAGTACGGCGACGGCATCCTCATAATCCCGATGCAGCTTGGCGTCAGCCAGCTTTTTCAAGGTGCTTTCCTGCGTGGCTTTGTCCAGCGACTGCTCCAACTGCTCCGTTTTCTTTTTCAGCTTTTTATTTTCGGCAGTCGTGACCGTGAACGCCGTATTGTACTTTTTCAGTGTCGTGTGCATCTGCTCCACAGCAGGAATATACTTGTCCAAAAAAGCGCCGATTTCCACTGCTTTTCCCTTGGCATTGAACGCATATACAAACTGCAAAATGCAGCTTGCATTGCCTGCTCTGAAAACACAAAACCGCTGTAATCTCCATCCTGCGCGGGATGGGGATTACAGCGGTTTCTTTCTGACGCACAGAGCAGCTTCACTCCGTATAATACTGCGCCTGTGCGTTCCAGAGCGCGTAGTATTTGCCGCCCCGATCGGCGAGCAATTCGGCGTGCCTACCCTGCTGAATGACCGCGCCCTCGTGGAACACGGCGATCTCGTCGCAGAATTTGCAGGAGGACAGGCGGTGGGAGATATAGATGGCAGTCTTATTGCCTGCGATCTCATCGAACTTGCTGTAGATCTCCGCCTCGGCGATGGGGTCCAGCGCCGCCGTTGGCTCGTCGAGGATGATGAAGGGCGCGTCCTTATAGAGCGCGCGGGCAATGGCGATCTTCTGCGCCTCGCCGCCGGAAACCTCGACACCGTCCTCGGAGAGATTTTTGTAAAGCATGGTGTCCAGACCCTTTTCCATCGCTGCAAGACGGTCTGCGAAGCCTGCATCGATCAGAGCCTTCTTTGCCCGGTCACGGTCATATTCCATGCTGCCCGCCACATTCGCGCCCAAGGGCTGGCAGATGAGCTGGAAATCCTGAAATACCACGGAAAACATGCCCATGTAATCATCATAGCGGTACTTGCGGATGTCGATGCCGTTGAGCAAAATCTGCCCCTCCTGCGGGTCGTACAGGCGACACAAAAGCTTGATGAAGGTGGTCTTGCCGCTGCCGTTTTCGCCCACGATGGCAAGCCTTTTTCCGACCTTGAACCTCATATTCACATGGCGCAGCGCCCAGATGTCCGAGCCGGGATAACGGAAGGATACATCCCGAAACTCCACGTCATACTGACGATCCGACCTCTTTTCGGTGGTGAGACTCCCCTGATACATGGAATTGGGAATGTCGAGAAACGTATAGATGGTCTTGAGGAACTCAGCATTGGCCCGCATATGACTGACGGTGCTCAGTAGCAGGGCGGCGTTGCCGGAAAATGTGGTCACGGCGCTGACATACTGGGTCACGCTGCCGATGCCGAAGGCACCGCCCAGCGCCTTCAAGCATAGCTGCAAGGTCTTCTTCCTTGGCCGTGGCCTTAATTTGCCCGGCAGGGTCACAAATGTCTGTGATATTGACAAAGGCAATCTTTGCAAGTTCCTGAACCACTCTATCTTGACTGATGCCTGTCCGCCGGGAACGCTCTGCCATAGCGCGGGAAATGGCGTTACTGATTTCAGGCTTGGACAAGTTTTCACATCCAATGACATTGGCAGTCTTAGGGGAATATCCTGCCCGAATTGCCGCCTGTGTGGCGTTCAAATCAATCAGGTATTCTTCAACAAATCGCTGCTGTTTAGAATTCAAGTGAATCATCCTTTGCGGTGATACTGTCAGCCCTTCATACAGGCTGTTCAGCGGGTTTATTTACTATTTGCGGATAACTTTGCTTCTTACGGACGCAAGCCCCTTACAGGGCTTCTTTCGGGCGCTTACAGAAGCACTTGCAGTGTGGTTGCATTACTGATAAAATGTAAATGAAAGTAGGTGTTCACGATGGCAACCCATGAACGGATAAACGAGAAAACACCCAATGGCGGTGATTATTCTGAAATTTTCTATTTTGACAAAGACGGCAATGCCGTTGATGAAACTGCTGCTGTGCGCTGTGTAATTCGTGAGTGTGCCAAAGATGGCACGTTGCTTCACGAAACACGGGGCGAGTGCAACCCGGCGGATAGTTGGTACAAAGAAAATCCAACTGACAAAGTTTGGTGGAAAGAAACACCTATTGTGATTGGTGAACACATCTTTTCCTTTGATAAGGAACAGGAATTCAATCTGTTCCGTGATTACCCCTATGCCCTGACCCCTGAACAGAAAGCCATTTTTGATGAAGAAAATCCATTTTGGGCAGATTTCTTCAGTGACCGCACCTGAAGGGGGGAACATCCACATGATGACAAAGCCTGATTGGTGGCAATATGCCACATTTGATGAAGATGGTTTTCTGACCGGAATTCGTGAGGATGCCCCGGAAACCGCCAAGGCAGAATATGCCGAATGGAAAAAAGACACTGAACAGGGTCTTAAAATTTGAACAAGTTCAATGCCGCCTGAAATATGGCGGTTTTATTTTTTGCCATCCTCTACGGATTCAAGGCATTGGTCAACATATTTCAGAAGCTGTGCATGAACGCTGTTTCCCTGCGCTGCACAGTAGGCCTTGAATTGTTCTGCCTTTTCCTTTGGAACTTTACAGGCCAAAACAGAAGAATGAAGTTTATCCCATTTGGCAGAAGCCTTCTTTTGACTATCAGATACCGGCATAATAAAGAACCCTCTTTCCCTATGATACCCATATTATATCACTATTGTATACGGTAAACAATATAAAAAATCGACAAATATATACGGTAAACATTATACAAAATGCCAATTTACATATACGGTAAACCGTAGCACAATGATATTGTCGAAAGGGAAAGGCACGGTGAAAACATCAGGGAACACCGATAAGCGCCAGAGAACAGACTGCATACTATGCCGGGGGCCGTCCCGGAATTGCATCGGGCACTGGCCGCCTGAAACCTTAGACAATTGAACTGCCCAAGGCTGTTGTAAAAGCTCCCTTTGCAGGGTCATAGCGCTTGACCGCTTTCAGAAATGCAAAGTAGCTTTCTTGCATAAAGCAGCTTCGCAAAGATAAAGGAATGACCCAAAAAGAATTGGCGGTACTATCTGGCATTTCAGTTACATCAATTCAATATTATGAATCAGGAAAGTTCACACCTAGCTTCTTGTACTCATAACTGTATCGCATAAAAATACCCCCAATACTGGGTGTCCAGTATTAGGGGTACATATCAAATCTGACTTTTTTGAATGGGTGTTTTTCTGTACGAAAGGAATGTGACACAGCATGAATGGTGGAATCAGAAAGCGCGGTTCAACATGGTCTTACTACTTTGACCTTGGGAAGATTGGTGGCCAGCGCAAGAGAAAAGAGAAAGGCAGGTTCAAAACAAAGAAAGCAGCAGAAGCAGCCCTTGCAGCAGCTATCAACGAATACAACAATGCAGGACAGGTCTTTGAACCCTCTGAAGCAACGGTATCAGACTATCTTGACCAATGGTATGAGCTGTATTGCAAGCCCAATCTGAAGTACAATACCCAGCTGAACTATTTGGGTGTCATGGAAGGGCATCTGAAGCCTAGCTTTGGCAAGTATAAATTGAAGGCCTTGACCCCGGCGGTGCTTCAGGAATACGCCAATGATTTGAAGCTGCATGGTCTTGCTAAAAGCACGGTTGTTGGTATCCTAAGCGTCTTTTCTGCTGCGCTGGATTATGCAGTTGAACCGCTGCACTATATTTCACAGAATCCTTTGAAGTATGTGCGCTTCCCCAAAATCGAAAGAAAGCCCAGAGAACGCATCATCCTGACCTTGGAAGATTGGCACACCATCATTGAACGCTTCAAAGGAACACGCTTCTACATTCCCCTGATGGTTGGTTTCTATACCGGCCTGCGCATCAGTGAAGCCTTTGCCTTGACATGGGATGACATTGACCTTGAAAAGCGTATGTACACGACACAGAAAAGATGGCTGAACAATCGGTTGACATCTTTGAACACCTGACTGCCCAATCATCATAAAATGAAAACAGGATTGAGACCAAAGAAGTTCAATGGTTCAATCCTGTTTTTCTGTTTATTGGGCGTTTTTTGAAATTAGGGTGGCAAAATGGTGGCAAATAGCCATTTTCAACCTTCTTTAGAACTGCAATACTTACGATTTATCGCGCACTAGCTTGACTATACACTCCACATGCCTTGTCCTTGGGAACAAATCCACGGGCTGAACCTTTTCCAGCGTATACCCCTGTTCACACAGGAACTTAGCATCGCGGGCGGCGGTGGAGGGGTTGCAGCTGACCATGACGAGGGTGCGTGGGGCCATCTGGACAATGGCAGTCAGGGTGGCGTTATCGCAGCCTTTGCGCGGCGGGTCCACCACGATCACATCGGGGTGGGCACCCTCGCTGGCAAGGCGAGTCGCGGCTTCGCCGGCGTCCATGCAGTAAAAATCGGCTTCCTCTGGGGGCAGGCCAAGATGCGCAGCAACGGCTTTGGCACCTTCCACTGCCTGCGGCACAACCTCAACGCCGACCAGGCGGCGGCAGTGCGGCTTCATCGAAAGGCCAATGGTGCCCATGCCGCAGTAAAGGTCCAGCAAAAAGTCATCCGGCTGCAGCCGGGCAAACTCCTGCGCTTTGGCGTACAGCAGCTCGGCAGCGGGGGTGTTGACCTGATAAAACTCGTGCACACCCATCTGGATGGGCACTCCGGCCAAAGTATCCTCAATCACGCCGGGGCCAAGCACGGTGCGGGTATCCCGCCCTAAAATCACGTTGGTGCGGGCGGTATTGCGGTTGATCAGCACGGTGGTCAGCTGGAACTCCTGCTGCAAGGTGCGGCAGATCTCGGCTTCGTTGGGCAGGCCGTTGCCGTTTACCACAAAGCACAGCAGGCGCTGACCGCTGTGCCAGCCCTGGCGCATATACAAATGGCGCACGCGGCCCTTGCAGGTTTCCTCGTCATAGGGGGCAATGCCGTTGGCTTCCAGTAACGCACAAGCCCGGCGGGCCAGGGCGTTCATCCACTCCGGCTGCAATTTGCAATCGGGGCAGGGGACGATACGGTGGGTGCGCCCGGCGTAAAAGCCAGTCACAACATGGCCATCGGCATCCAGCCCAACGGGCAGCTGGACCTTATTGCGGTAGTGTGCGGTGTGGTCCGTCAGGGCGAGAACGGGCGAAAACTCAAAGCTGCTTACATCAAAGCCGCCAAGGCGGGCAAAAGCATCCCGTACAAAGCCGGTTTTCGCCTCGCATTCCGCGGCATAGCTCAAATGGCGCAGGCCACAGCCGCCGCAGGGAGTGCACACGGCACAATCCGGCGCAACGCGGCCGGGGCCGGGGGTTAAAATCGCATCAATTCGGCCAAAAGCATAGCTTTTCAATGCCTTTACAATGCGGCAGCGGATCACATCCCCCGGTGCCGCGCCGGGCACAAAAACGGCCTGCCCTTCCACATGGGCAACGCCGCTGCCATCGCTGGAAAGGCTTTCAATCGTAGTTTCAAAAATCTGATTTTTCTTCAAAGACATGGTTTGCTCCGTTTGCTCTAATGTTATGGCAAATATATCAATCTGCCGGTAAAAACTGAGCGGCAGCACCAAAAAGCAAGGTGCTGCCGTATGGTGGGACATTGTGTAAAAATGGCTTATACCAGCCCCAGCTGCGGGTCTTTTTCCAGCGCAGCAAGATACTTGCTGGGAGGCACGCCCTTGACCTTTTTGAACACGCGGGAAAAATAGAACTGGTCAAAAAAGCCGACGGAGACCGCGATTTCGGCAATGGAAAGCCCAGTGTTTTTCAGCAGGGAACAGGCTTCGCTGATGCGGTAGCCCGTTAAATAGTCAATCGGGCTTTGGCCTACATTGGACATGAACACGCGGTACAGATGGCTGCGGCTGACCCCAACCGCCTTGGCGATGTCATCTACCGAAATATCATGGGAATAGTTGAACTGAATATACTTGATAGCGGCCAACACATACTGGCTGCTGGAAGACGGCGTGTTGGGCATGGCTTCGCGCGCTTCCTTCATCAGCTGGGCCATGAACAGGTACAGGTAGCCGGTCATCAGGGCTTCGCACTGCGGTTCCGGGCCGCGGGCCAGGTAGATATTATAAATGGTTTCACGGGTGCTTTGGGGGTCTTTGCAGTGGTGCACGGGCTGCACATCGCTGAACGGGGTCTGCTGCACCAGTTTGTTGGCGCAGGCACCGTTAAAGCCGACCCAGTAATATTCCCACGGGTCGGTTTCATCTGCCGCATAGGTGATGAGCTGGTTGGGTTTGGCGAGGAAGAGATCACCCTCCTGCAAATTATAGGCAGCGCCGTTGACCTGATACACACCTTTGCCCGCAACAACAAGATGAATCAGGTAATGGTCACGCACACCGGGGCCCCAGGTGTGGCCTGGCTGGCAGTATTCGTGGCCACAATTAAAAATGGAAAGCTCTACATTATCGGTATAGCTCTGCTTATAAGATTGCTTTGCGATGGTCGGCATACCAAATCCCTCACTCTTGCAAAATCTGGTTGTGGTTCGCCATTCTGCTCCCAAAACAGGGCCCGCCGCAGCAGGCCGGAACAGGATGGAGCATATTTTTTACCATTATATCAGAAGATTCATCAAAAGTCCATAATCGCGTTGAAAAAAGATGTTTACATCCTGCTAAAATTTGTTATACTGAGTACAAGAAGCCGTGATACTGGCCTAAAATGCGCTGCATTGCTAAAAAGCACACGCTGTTTTTGTGCATGTTTTACAAGGAGCAGCCAAACGAAGAAAGGTGTATGAACGATGGCAACGAGTGCGGAACTGAAACAGAATATCTTGAACGGCGGTTACGACCAGGCTTTTGCTAAGCTGTATGGGGCAGACACTGCTACTGTGGCAGCCCAGCGTGTCCGTTATGTGGACATGATCGACCATTTTGAAGAAAACTTTGGCACGGGCCGCACAGTGTGTTTGTACTCGGCACCCGGCCGCACCGAGATCGGCGGCAACCATACCGACCATAACAACGGCGTGGTGATTGCAGCTGCCGTAAACCTGGATATCATTGCTGTGGTTGCCAAGAATGACGAGAACGTTGTACGCGTGATTTCCCACGGCTTTGGTAAGATCGACGATGTGAATCTGCGCGACCTGACCCCGCAGCCCGTTGAAGCAGAGCACAGTGCCAGCCTGATCCGCGGCGTGGCTGCCGGCATTGTGAAAGACGGCGGCAAGGTGGGCGGCTTTGACTGCTACACCACTTCTGATGTTCTGGGCGGTTCCGGTTTGTCCAGCTCGGCTGCCTTTGAGGTGTGCATGGGTGCTATCTTCCGCGGCGAGTACAACGATAATGACATGAAGCGTTTCGACCAGGTCAAGAACGCCATGATCAGCCAGTATGCTGAGAATGTTTTCTTTGGCAAGCCCTGCGGCCTGATGGACCAGACCGCCTGCGCCGTGGGAAAGGTCATCACCATCGACTTTAAGGAAGTGGGCCATCCGGTCGTGCGCGAAGTTCCGTTTGATCTGGCAGCCAAGGGCTTTGCACTCTGCATCAGCGATACCAAGGGCAGCCACGCTGACCTGACCGATGATTATGCCGCTGTGCGCCGCGAGATGGAGAGCGTTGCTGCATTCTTTGGCAAAAAGGTTCTGCGCGATGTGGACGAGGAAACCTTCCTGAAAGCCATCCCCGAAGTGCGCAAAGTGACCGGCGACCGCGCCGTGGTGCGTGCCATCCATTTTTATAATGACAGCCGCCGCGCCGGGGAAATCTATGAAGCCATCAAGGCAGATGATTTTGACCGCTTCCTGCAGCTGATCATTGAGGGCGGCCATTCCAGCTTTGAATTCAACCAGAACGCTTACAGCATCAAGAACCCGCAGGAGCAGGGCGTGCCTCTGGCGCTGGCCATCAGCCAGAAGGTGCTGAACGGCCGCGGCGCATGGCGTTTGCAGGGCGGCGGCTTTGCCGGTACCATTCAGGCGTTTGTACCGCTGGCACTGCTGGAAACCTACAAGAACGCCATTGACGGTGTGTTTGGCGCAGGCAGCTGCCATGTGCTCAGCGTGCGCAATTACGGCGCTGTGATGGTTACGCCGGATATGTAAACCATTCGGGAAATACATAAAACAAAAGGGATCGGCAGAAAATGCCGGTCCCTTTTCTGATAATGGGCAGAATACAAAACGTGTAAACGTGCTTATTCGGCGTTTTTGCTGTACAGGATCGCCAGCCCCTTGAACAACAGGTCAGAATCATAAATCACCTTGCGGGTGCAGCAGGGCATGATGCAGGGGGCCAGGCCGCCGGTGGCAACCACGGTCAGCGGCTCGCCAAGCTCGGCTTCCACGCGGGCAGCCAGGCCGTCCAGCATGGCTGCGGTGCCAAACATCACGCCGTTGTTCAGGCATTCCACCGTGTTGCGGCCAATCAGGTGATCCGGCGTTTCGGGCGAGATAGGCGGCAGCTGCGCTGTGCCGCTGCTGATGGCCCGCAGGCTGGTCTGCACGCCGGGCAAAATGAACCCGCCCAAAAATTCCCGCTTGGAGGAAATGACATTATAGGTGGTGGCCGTGCCAAGGTCCACCGTCATGCAGGGCAGGGGATAGTGGGCGGCGGCTGCGGTGGCGTCCGCAATGCGGTCCCGCCCCACGCGGTCCGGCTCGTCCACCGCAAAGGTCAGCCCGGTGTTCAGTGCAGGGCTGACCAGCATAGCTTTGCGCCCGGTCAGCCGGGTGCAGGCATCGGCCAGAACTTTGGTCAGGTCGGGCACCACGCTGCACACAATAACGCCCTCACAGGCTTCGGGGGTAACGCCAAGGCGGCCCAGCAGAAATTTCAGCTCGGCGGTGTATTCATCCCCGGTGCAGCGCGGGCGGGTGACCATGCGCGCGGTGAACAGCACCTTCATGCCATCCAGCCCGCCAATGCAGATGTTGCTGTTACCGATATCAACTGCCAGAATCATAGGGTAAAACCTCGTATCCTTGGCAACTCGGCAATGTTTCCCGTTCGATAGGCTTAGGGCAACACCGCACAATTCCCGCCTTACGGCTTAAGCACCGCTCCGGCGGCT
>ERZ1034691.185-NODE-185-length-49618-cov-43.930069_pt1 | contig 49618 bp, 38 predicted proteins | sample MGYA00520638_ERZ1034691 | MGnify/ENA primary metagenome ERZ1034691 (study PRJEB33766, sample SAMN09781763) | gut metagenome | biome: gut microbiome | host: Homo sapiens | place: Madagascar | study: EMG produced TPA metagenomics assembly of the PRJNA485056 data... | reverse complement strand
CCTCGCTCGCCGTATCGGCACTTAGAATTATGCGGTATTGCCCTAAATTTTCGACGTTTCAGGTACACCCTGGGGGGAGTATGCACGAACCCTGCCGGTATGCCTTGTTTTCTGGAACGGTTCGTATTATACTGTCGGAAAAGACATTTGTAAAATATATGTTTTGCATATAAAATATTAGTATTTGATATGGCGAAACGCAGCGAAAAGAGGAAAAATTGTGAATGTAAATTATGAATATTACCGCCTGTTTTACTATGTCTGCAAATATCACAGTATTACCCGCGCGGCCAACGTGCTGCGCATGAGCCAGCCCAATGTGACCCGCGCCCTGAACCGGCTGGAAGAACAACTGGGCTGCAAGCTGCTGGTGCGCAGCACCCGCGGCGTGACGATGACGCCGGAGGGCGAGGTGCTGTTTGCCCACGTGGAGATCGCCCAGGAGCAGCTGCAGGCGGGGGAAAGCGAGCTGGCGGGCATTACCGCGCTGGAAAGCGGTGCGCTGACCATCAGCGCCAGCGAGACCGCTTTGAATGTGTTTTTGCTGGATAAGCTGCGGGAATTCCACCGGCGTTACCCCGGCGTGCGGTTGCGCATTGCCAACCATTCCACCCCGCAGGCCATCCGTGCGCTGGGGCGCGGGCTGGTGGATCTTTGTGTGATCACCACCCCGGCCCGGTTGGAATCCACGATGCGCCGTACCCTGCTGATGCCGTTCCAGGAAATTCTGATTGCCGGCAGGGACTTTGAATTTTTGCAGGGCCGCCGCTGGGCGCTGAAAGAACTGCAGCAGTACCCTCTGATCTGCCTGGGCAGCGAGACGATGACCTATGCGTTCTATAACCAGTTTTACTTAAGCAACAATCTTGTTTTGCAGCCGGATACTGAGGCCGCTACCACCGACCAGGTGGTGCCGCTGGTCAAAAGCGGGCTGGGGCTGGGGTATGTGCCGCAGAATTTTGCCAAGGACGCCCTGGCCGCGGGGGATGTGTTTACCATCCAGTTGAAAGAGGAAATCCCCACCCGTCATGTTGTGCTGGTGCAGGATGGCGGCCGTGTTCCCAACGCAGCTGCGCGCGAATTTGCCCGGATGCTGAACAGCAGCGTTACGCAGCAGAATGCACCATAAGCGGATAGAATTGTGCACCGGCACCAGAAAATTAAAAATATCTGCGTCTGTTTTTGTGAAAGGTGATTGACAACTGCCGTGCGGAACCGTATGATAAAAGTGGAACTTTGCCCGGTGCAGCGGGAACCATACGGTGCGCCGGATTCCGCGCAGAGGGACAGAAAATAATAGGAGTGATTGTTTTGAAACAATGGCTGAAAGACGCGGTTTTTTACGAAATTTACCCCCAAAGCTTTTATGATACCAACGGGGATGGCATCGGCGATCTGAAGGGGATTATCGAAAAGCTGGATTACATCAAAGAGCTGGGGTGCAACGCCCTTTGGATCAACCCCTGCTTTGACTCCCCGTTCAAGGACGCCGGGTATGATGTGCGCGATTATAAGCTGATTGCCCCCCGCTATGGCACCAACGCGGATGCCAAAGCGCTGTTTGAAGCAGCTCATGCCAAGGGTATCCATGTGCTGCTGGACCTGGTGCCCGGCCATACCAGCGAGGAACACGCATGGTTTAAGGAGAGCAGCAAGCCGGAAAAGAATGAGTATTCCGACCGCTATATCTGGACGGACTCCTGCTTTAGCGCCGGTGACGGTATGCCGTTCATTGGCGGCGAGACCGACCGCAACGGTACTTATATTTTGAACTTCTTCAAGTGCCAGCCTGCTTTGAACTATGGTTACGGCAAGTGCCGCGAAAAGTGGCAAATGCCCACCGACGCTCCCGGCCCGCGCGCAACGGTGGAAGCCGTGAAGGATGTGATGCGCTTTTGGCTGGATATGGGCTGCGATGGTTTCCGTGTGGATATGGCATCCAGCCTGGTCAAGAATGATACCCACCACAAAAAGTATACCTGTGCCATCTGGCGCGATATTGCCGCTATGCTGGACAAGGAATACCCCGAAGCCGCTCTGGTGAGCGAATGGAACCAGCCGCGCCAGTCCCTGAAAAACGGCTTTGATATGGACTTTATGCTGGAATGGCAGGGCAATGGCTACAGCTGGCTGATGCGCAATTATGATGGCGCAACAGATTCTGACCCGCATAACATTGGCAAGGCGTACTTCTGCGCAGATTCCGGCACGGGTATTGACAAGTTCCTGGATGACTGGCTGCTCAGCTACAAGGCGACCCGCAAGGACGGCCTGTACTGCTTGATCACCTGCAACCATGATACCATCCGCCCCTCCGCCGGTTTGACCCCGGATGAGCTGAAAATTGCTTACGCCATGCTGTTTACCCTGCCCGGCGCACCGTTTGTGTATTATGGCGATGAGATCGGCATGCGCTATCTGCCGCTGCCCACCAAGGAGGGCGGCTATTTCCGCACCGGTTCCCGCACCCCCATGCAGTGGGATAACAGCGCCAACAAGGGATTTTCTACCGCCGCAGCCGACAAGCTGTACCTGCCGGTGGACGATGCCGCGGACGCCCCCACCGTGGCTGCCCAGCAGGCGGACCCTGACAGCCTGTGGCATGCCGTGCAGGGAGTGCTGAACTTCCGCCACAGCCACCGGGATCTGGATTCTGATGCGCCGTTCCATGTGCGGTTTGCCCCCAAGGCGAAGGGCAGTTACCGCCCGTTTGCCTGGGAGCGCGGCAAGCTGATCTGCGCGGTGAACCCCGCCCGCGAGGAAGCAGAACTGCCCCTGAAGCTGGAAGACGGCACCCGCGTGCTGCATGTGATCGGCAAAGCCGAAGTGAAGGGCGATGAGCTGGTGCTGGGAGCACAGAGTTTTGCGATTTTGGGGTAAATAGAATGAAACGCAAAAGCAAGAATTAAATAGAATCATATAAAGCAGCGCCCCGGCGGAAGATTGTTACCGCCGGGGCGCTGCTTGTGGTATGGGTGAAATAGTGTGCAGGGCCCGTTATGCGGGCCGATGCAAAGTTAGTTAGGCGTTAGGAAGTAGGAGTTTGGAGTTAATTAGGAATTAGTAATGAGCAATTAGAAGTTGCAGTGCTCCGTAGCCATTTGCCATGCGTGAAGCTTTCTGGAAAAGCGTTGCAATGCCGAGTTTGGAGATCATCCTCGCCCTGCAGATTTTTTAAGTTCGCGTCGAGGAACCACCCCTCAGGCCGCTTCGCGTCCAGCTCCCCTCAAAGGGGCGCCCAATGCTCTCTACAATGAAAGTGGTGCTCCACTTTACAAGTACTTTTTGTTAAAAGTCTAATAAAATGTACGTGATATGGGAAAAGATGACATTATAAATTTGAAGTCAAACACTGCAATAGGTTTTGGCTTCCCTTGAGGGAAGCTCCGGCGGAGCCGGTGAAGGGCGGTTCCTTAAGCAGGGCCTGAAAATATAAAGATTCTCCCGAACGTGAAAAAACAAAAGGATATCGGCTAAAACTTTTTGACACTTTAAATTTTCTCCCAAAACACTGCCCCGGCGGGACAAGATATCCCGCCGGGGCAGTGCTTTTTATGGAAGAATGATTATACGCTTCAGATCACGTTGTATTCTTTCAGCAGTTTTTCAATCTCGGTGCCCTCCAGCTTCTTCAAAGCTTCTTTCAGGGCCAGTTTCTGCACAACGTTCATCTCCATATCGGTGACCTTTTTGCCGTCGCGCAGTTTTACGGTGGCATCCAGCAGGTCGCGGATATCATATACGCTGCCCCAGACCTCCGGTACGCCGCGGTCAACGTTCAGCAGGGTGTAAACCGCTTCCATGCCGGTGCGGATGGAATACTCGGTGGTAAAGATGGTATCGCGCTTGGTTTCGGCAAACTGGCCGATGAAAGCGAAGTTCACAGCGCCTTCGGGCACAACATCCGGGCGGTCGCCGGCAGCGCGCGGCATAAAGAAAGCGTCGATATACGGCATCATGCAGGGCACGGTGTTGGCACTGTTGGCAGCCAGATCCTCGATCTGGTCAACTGGTACACCAATGTGGTACAGCCATTCCTGGCAGATCTCCTCGCCGGTGCATTCGCGCATGGGCTTCTTGACGTAATCGCCGGGCTTATCACTGAACAGACTGTACACCCAAACGCAGAGCTGGTCCTTGGGCTGGTCGCGGAACTGCTGCTGGCGGTTCAGGGTCCAGCTGAGCAGCCAGCTGGAATCCTTGACGGAGACAATGCCGCCGGTGACGACCTTGCCGGTGAAGGGATCGCGCTTGCAGATCTTTTTGATATAGGGCACAATACGCTGGTCCAGCGTGGTGATGGTGGCGCTCATCCAGTTGCTCAGCTCCGGGTCATAGCAGAACTTGTCCGGGTGGCCGAAGCTGGGGTCCTGGGCGGCGATCTTGCGCCACAGATCCCAGCCGCCGCCTTCCTTCAGATCATACTTGAGGGGGGCAACGGTGGTCTGGCTGCCAATGGTGGAGTTTTCGACACAGCCGCCGTTGGTGATGAACACCAGGTCATTCTCGGTCAGGTCAATGCACTCTTCGTGGCCGTCGCGCAGAGTATCAATGCGGGTGGCCTGCTTTTTGCCGTTGGCGCAGTCAAAGGCAACGTTGGTCACCTTGACGCCGTAATGGAACTGCACGCCATAGCTTTCCAGGTACTTGACCATGGGCAGGATCATGGATTCATACTGGTTGTAGCGGGTAAAGCGCAGGGCGGTGAAATCCGGCAGGCCGCCGATGTGGTGGATGTAGCGCTGAAGGTAGCGCTTCATCTCCAGGGCGCTGTGCCAGTTCTCAAAGGCGAACATGGTGCGCCAGTACAGCCAGAAGTTGGTGTTCAGGACTTCGTCATCAAAGAAGTCGGTGATCTTTTTATCGTACAGCTGCTCGTCCGGGGTCATGAACAGCTTCAAAATCTCCATGGCACCCTTGTCAGACAGGCCGAACTTGCCATCGGTGTGGGCATCCTCGCCGCAGTTGACGGTGGCGCGGCACAGGCTGTAGTTGGGATCGTGCTTGTTCAGCCAGTAATACTCGTCCAGCACGGTGACGTTCTCATCCTCAATGGAGGGGATGGAGCGGAACAAATCCCACATGCACTCGAAGTGGTTGTCCATCTCGCGGCCGCCGCGCATGACGTAACCGATGTCCTGGTACTTGTAGCCATCGCAGGCACCACCGGGGATGGGGTCCTTTTCCAGTACATGGATGTGCTCGCCCTTCATCTGGCCGTCACGCACCATAAAGCATGCGGCGGACAGCGCAGCCAGGCCGCTGCCGATAAGATAGGCGCTCTTGTGGTCAACGCCCTCCGGTTTTTCGGGACGGGCAAAAGCTTCATAGTTACCGCTGGAATAATACATAAAAAAGCCTCCTTGCGTTGGTTTTATTGTTTGCTGTTGTTTATCTGGGGTGTTCCTTTTGGAATATCTATAGTATAACCAGCGGAGGCAGGGTTCACAATCAGCAAAACAGCCGCTGTGATTAAATTTTTATCACGGCGGCTGTTTTGTATAAAATTTGAAGTTTTTGTTACAGGGGCGGGAAAACAGCGGGTCCGACATCCCACTTGGAGCCTTTTTTGCAGACGTAAAAATCGCAGCAGGATGCACCCGTGGCAAGGGTGCCGGTGCGGTGCAGCACACCGCCCATCAGCTCGACCGAGATGTAATCCATCTCGCACATGTAGGAAATCAGGTCTTCATGGTGTTCCTGCTTGCCCGGGCGCACAGGCCGCACTGGCGGTAGTTGGTGCGGCATTCGTTCTGGTCACGGCCGGGGATGATTCCGGTGATCCAGTTAAAGCTGCCGGTATCGGGCGTGCGCCTGACCCCAGCAAGGTCGAAATCCGGATACTGGGCGGCAAGGCAGCGGAAGATGGTGGGGAACATGGCGGCCTACATCGTTTTTTCGCAGATCGTGCTTTTTATGGTTCGGCCCTCAACGCAAGATGTACATCAGCTTTTATCAATGCGGCATTTTTCCAACGCCTTGGTCACATCACCGTGAATCAGGGTGGAAAGCTGTTCCACCAGCTGGGCGGGGTCCTGACGCATATCGTTTTTGATCCAGTCCAGCGTCAGCCCCACAAAGGCGAACTTATAAAAGTTGGCGATAAACTCTTTATCCTCCGGGCGAACCGTCATACCGGCGGCGCGCTCCTCCACAACGCCCATCATCAGGTCATAGGTCAGGCGGTAGAGATAATTTTCCAGCTGTTCGCGGCTGATGGAACGGTAGACGCTGGTAAAAAACGCTTTGTCCTTCCGCAGGGCTTCCAGAATCTGCAAAAAGCCCTGCTGCCAGGTATCATAGGTTTTCTGCCCGGCCAGCGCGCGGGCAGCGTCCTCCTCGCAGCACCATTCCACAAGGTCGTAAATATCCTTAAAGTGGTAATAAAAGGTCATGCGGTTGACCCCGCAGTGGTCAGTCAAGTCGCTGACCGTGATTTTGTCCAGCGGTTTGTGGCACAGCAGTTCCTTGAGCGAAGCTTCCAGTGCGCGCTTTGTCATCTGCGACATGGGTAATCCCCTTTCCATGGGCGATATTGCTTGAACATCATAATATTTATTCTACCACAAGGATGTGAACTTTTCTTGGCAGGAATTTTATGCAAGTTCAAACATGCCGTTGTACAGCTGGTAGTATTCGCCCTTTTGGGCCAGCAGTTCATCATGGCTGCCGCGCTCCACAATGCCGCCGTGTTCCAGCACAATAATGGCGTTGGAATTGCGTACGGTGGAAAGCCGGTGGGCGATAACAAAGACGGTACGACCCTCCATCAGGCGGTCCATACCTTTTTCAATCAGAGCTTCGGTGCGGGTATCGATGCTGGAGGTCGCTTCGTCCAAAATCAGCACCGGCGGGTCGGCCACAGCAGCGCGGGCAATGGCCAGCAGCTGGCGCTGACCCTGGCTCAGGTTGGCACCATCGCCCGATACCATGGTGTTGTACCCCTGGGGCAGGCGCTCGATAAAGGAGTGCGCGTTGGCAATTTTTGCGGCGGCGATGATCTCTTCGTCGGTTGCATCCAGTTTGCCAAAGCGGATGTTATCTGCCACCGTTCCGGTGAACAGATGGGTGTCCTGCAGCACCACGCCAAGGCTGCGGCGCAGATCACTTTTGCGGATCCTGCGCACATCAATGCCGTCATAGGTGATGGTGCCGGAGGTGATATCATAAAAGCGGTTGATGAGGTTGGTAATCGTGGTTTTGCCCGCGCCGGTGGAACCGACAAAGGCGATTTTCTGCCCCGGTTTGGCGTACAGCGTAACATCATGCAGGGTGGTCTGGCCCGGAATGTAACCAAAGCTGACATCCCGGAACCGTACATCCCCGCGCAGGGGAACGAGAGGGGCGGCGGGGTCGGCACTGTCGCGCCAGGCCCACAGGCCGGTGCGGCGGCCGCCGGCGCTGGGCACAAGGGTGCCGTCCGCAGACTTTTCCACACGAACGATCTCGACGGTGCCCTCATCGGTTTCCGGCTGTTCGTCCAGCACATTGAAAATGCGCTCGGCACCGGCAAGGGCGGCCAGCAGAAAGTTGCCCTGCTGGGTGAACTGGTTGATGGGCAAAGCAGACTGGCGCACAAACACCAGATAGCTGGCCAGGCTGCCCAGGCTGGACTGGCCGTTCATAACCATCAGCCCGCCCAGCACGGCAATGACCGCATAGTTGATGTAGGAGATGGAAACAACGGCGGGGATCATGGTGGCGGAATACCCCTGGGCGCTGGTTCCGGCGCTTTGCAGGCGGGCGTTCAATGCCTGAAAGCCTTCCAGGTTGGTCTGCTCATGGTTGAACACCTTGACAACCTTTTGCCCGGCGGCCATCTCCTCCACATAGCCTTCCAGATCGCCAAGAGCCTGCTGCTGGCGGGCGTAGAAGAAACGGCTGCGGTTGGTGCTGAACCGGATGTACCAGAACATGACGGCGTACCCCACCACGACCAGCAGCGAAAGCCGCCAGTTGAGCACAAACAGCAGAACCAGCGTGCCCACCACCTGGATAAAGCTCTGGATCAGCAGAGCAAAGCTGTTGTTCAGCGCGTCCGAGATGGTGTCCACATCGTTGGTGAACAGGCTCATCAGTTCGCCGTTGCGGCGGGAGTCAAAATAGGAGAGGGGCAGCGTTTGCAGGTGGGCAAACAGGTCCCGGCGGATATCGTGCAAGACCTTCTGCGCGGCGCGCACCATGGTCTGGGTGTAGCCCAGGGTAGAAAGCGCGCCCACCGCGTAGATGGCGGCGGTCAGGGCAACACCGCGGATAAGGCCGGGGATGCTGCCGGTTTCCAGAATACCGTTGACCACCGGCTTGATCATGTAGGTACCCAGCAGGTTGGCGAGTGCGCTGACAGCGGTAAGCACCCCAACCAGCCCCAGCATGAACTTGTGGCGGCCCAGGTAGTTCAAAAATACCCGGATGGTATTGCCAAAATGCTGCGGCTTTTTACCGCTGAATGCCTTTGCCATCCGCGTCATCTCCTTTCATCTGGGATGCATAAATTTCCTGGTAGATGGTGTCATTCGCCAGCAGCTCCTTGTGGGTGCCCACGGCGTGCACTTTGCCGTCATCCAGAATCACGATCATGTCGGCATCCATCACCGAGGTGATGCGCTGGGCAATGATGAGCTTGGTTACATCGGTCAGGGCGGCCAGCGCATGGCGGATCTTGCCCTCGGTGGCGGTATCCACGGCGCTGGTGGAATCATCAAAAATCAGCACTTTGGGGTGCTTGAGCAGGGTGCGGGCAATGCAGAGCCGCTGCTTCTGCCCGCCGGAAACATTCACGCCGCCCTGGCCCATGTCGGTATCCAGGCCGTCCGGCATCCGCTCCAAAAATTCATCGGCGCAGGCGGCGCGGCAGGCGGCCCACAGGGTTTCGTCATCGGCGTTGGGATCACCCCAGCGCAGGTTGTCACGGATGGTGCCGGAGAACAGCAGGTTCTTCTGCAGCACAATACCCACAGCATCCCGCAAGGCAGCAAGGTCATACCGGCGCACATCCTGCCCGCCGACCTTGACGGTGCCGGAGGTGGCATCGTACAGGCGGGGGATCAGCTGTACCAGCGTTGTTTTTGCCGCGCCGGTGCCGCCAATAATGCCCACCGTGGCCCCGGCGGGAATGTGCAGCGTAACGTGGGAAAGGGCATCCCTGGCCGCAGCGGCGCTGTATTTGAAGCTGACGTCCGCAAAATCAATGCTGCCGTCGGCAACGGCGGCAACGGGGTCAGCCGGGGTGGCCAGCGCGGGCTGTTCCTCCAGCACGGCACGGATGCGCCGGGCGCTGGTCAGGGAGCGGGTAAGCTGCAAAAACACGCCGGAGAACATCATGACCGAGTTGAGCACCTGCAGAACATAGCTCAAAAAGGCGGTCAGCTCGCCGACCGTCATCCGGTCGGTCAGAATGAAATTGCCGCCGTACCACATGATGCAGACAATGGCCGTGTACATAACGGCCTGGAACGCGGGCAGGTTGAGCACGGCATACCGGAAGGTGTTGGTGCTGGCGGCGGCCAGCTCGTCATTGACGGTTTCAAACTGCTCATTCTCATAATCGCCGCGCACAAACGCTTTGATGGCGCGGATGGCGGTTAAGGCTTCCTGTACGCGGCCGTTCAGATGGTCCACAGCAGTCTGCTGGCGGTCATACAGCGGGCCGACCCTGGTTACGATCCAGGCCAGAATAGCGGCCAGGATGGGCGTTGTAATAAGGAAAACGATGGTCAGCTTGGCATTGAGCAAGAACGCCATGCCCAGCCCCATGAACAGCATGACCGGGCTGCGCACCAAAGGCCGCAGGCCGGTGGCCACGGCGTTGAGCATGACCGTGACATCGGTGGTCATGCGGGTAACGAGGGACGGGGTGGAAAAATGATCCAGGTTGGCAAAGTCGAACTGCTGCAGCTTGCGGTACTCAGCTTCGCGCAGAGCAGCGGCAAAGCCGTTGGCGGCGCGGGCGGCGAACCTGGCGTACAGCAGGCCGGTGATCAGGGCCAGCACAGCGCAGATGATCATCTTGCTGCCCTGCAGCATAATGACCTGCATATCATGGCTGGGCACGCCCTGGTCCACCAGGTCAGACATCAGCATCGGAATGACCATTTCAAAAATACATTCCACAAAAACCAGCCCGACGGCAAGGAATAAATCCCGCCGGTAGGGCTTTAAGTAAGAAAAAACGTGTTTGAGATCCTGCATGTGGTTCCAGCTTTCTTGAACGGGCAGCGGCCCGGATGATGAAATACTACCCTTATAATTATAATCTGCGGTGCGGGGCAGGTCAATCAAGAGCAGGCGACAGGTTGGATACAGCGTATACTTGCGCAGAAACGCAAAACAGGGTATACTAATATAATACAGGGCAAGGCTGCGCAAAGCCCCCTGAAAGCTGAATTTACATTCCCGCCCATGCTGCGGCAGACCGGCGGCGCATGATGATAGAAAAGGAAAGTTGAGGCTGCATTTTTTATGAAAAAGGCATTGATCACCGGTGTTACCGGCCAGGATGGCTCTTACCTTTCAGAGTTTTTGATCGAGAAGGGCTATGATGTACATGGCATCATCCGTCGTTCTTCCGTTGACTACCGTGAACGCATTGCCCATCTGGAGGGCAACCCGCATTTCCACCTGCATTATGGCGATATGGGTGATTCGATGAGCCTGGTTGCTGTGATCGGCTCGGTGCGCCCGGACGAAATTTATAACCTGGCGGCCCAGAGCCATGTGCAGGTCAGCTTTGATGTTCCGGAGTTCACGGCCGATGTGGACGCTACCGGCGTGCTGCGCGTGCTGGAAGCTGTGCGCCTGTGCGGGCTGGCGGATACCTGCCGGGTGTACCAGGCTTCGACCTCGGAGCTGTACGGCAAGGTGGAGGAAGTGCCCCAGAACGAAAAAACGCCGTTCCATCCGTACAGCCCCTATGCGGTGGCCAAACAGTACGGTTTCTGGATCACCAAGGAGTACCGTGAAGCATATAACATGTTCTGCTGCTCCGGCATTCTGTTCAACCATGAATCCGAGCGCCGCGGCGAAACTTTTGTGACCCGCAAGATCACGCTGGCCGCCGCCCGCATCAAGCAGGGCAAGCAGGACAAGCTCTACCTGGGCAACCTGTCCAGCTTGCGCGACTGGGGCTATGCCAAGGACTATGTGGAGTGCATGTGGCTGATTTTGCAGAACGATAAGCCGGATGATTTTGTTATCGCCACCGGCGTGCAGCATTCCGTGCGGGAATTCTGCCAGCTGGCGTTCCACTATGTCGGTATTGAGCTGGAATTTGTTGGCGAGGGCATGAACGAAAAGGGCGTTGATAAGGCGACCGGCAAGGTGCTGATTGAGGTAAGCCCGGATTTCTACCGCCCCACCGATGTGGTCAACCTGTGGGGTGACCCCACCAAGGCACGCCAGGAACTGGGTTGGAACCCCACCAAGACCAGCTTTGAGGAACTGGTCAAGATCATGGTGGAGCATGACATGGAAAAAGTAGCTGTAGAGCGCGCAGAGGAAAACATCCGCTGCAACCTGGAAGAATACCTGGAAAAAGGCGTCGTAAAATAAGAAAGAAGGCCATTTGTTATGATGGAAAAGAACGCTAAGATCTATGTGGCAGGCCACCGCGGTATGGTAGGTTCCGCCATTGTGCGGGAACTGGAACGCCAGGGATATACCAATATCATTACCCGGACCCATAAAGAGCTGGACCTGTGCCGCCAAGATGCCGTGGAAGAATTTTTTGCCGCCGAAAAGCCGGAATATGTCTTTTTGGCCGCAGCCAAGGTGGGCGGCATTGTTGCCAACCAGAACGCTTTGGCGGACTTTATGTATGACAACATGACGCTGGAAATGAACGTGATTCATTCCGCATGGAAAAACGGCTGCAAAAAGCTGGAATTTTTGGGCTCCTCCTGCATTTACCCGCGCATGGCACCGCAGCCCATGAAGGAAAACTGCCTGCTGACCAGCGAGCTGGAAAAAACCAACGAAGCTTATGCTCTGGCTAAAATCAGCGGCCTGAAATACTGCGAGTTCCTGAACCGCCAGTATGGCACCGACTACATCAGCGTGATGCCCACCAACCTGTACGGCCCCAACGATAACTACCATCCCACCCACAGCCATGTGGTGCCCGCGCTGATCCGCCGCTTCCATGAAGCAAAGGTCAACGGGGTGACCAGCGTGACCTGCTGGGGCGATGGCAGCCCGCTGCGCGAGTTTTTGTATGTGGACGATCTGGCAAACCTCTGCGTATTTTTGATGAACAACTACTCCGGCAACGAAACGGTGAACGCAGGCACCGGCAAGGAGCTGACCATCAAGGAACTGACCGAGCTGGTAGCCAAGGTTGTGGGCTATACCGGTGAGATTAAGTGGGATCCCACCAAACCCAACGGAACACCGCGCAAGCTGCTGGATGTTTCCAAGGCAACGGGCCTGGGCTGGACCTACAAGACAGAGCTGGAGGACGGCCTGCGCCTTGCCTATGAGGACTTTTTGAATAACCCCATGCGTGCTGAGCGCTGAGAAAGGCGAAACTATTATGAATATTGTGCTGCTTTCCGGCGGGTCCGGCAAGCGCCTGTGGCCGCTATCCAACGATATCCGTTCCAAGCAGTTCATTAAAATTTTCAAGTGCCCGGACGGAAGCTATGAATCCATGGTGCAGCGGGTGTACCGCCAGATCAAACAGGTAGACAAAGGGGCGACTGTGACCATTGCCACCAGCAAGACCCAGGTTTCCGCCATCCACAACCAGCTGGGGGAGGAAGTGGGCATTTCGGTGGAACCGTGCCGCCGCGATACCTTCCCCGCCATTGCGCTGGCAACGGCCTATCTGGCCGATGTGCAGGGCGTGGACCCGGAGGAGCCGGTGGTGGTCTGCCCGGTGGACCCCTATGTGGAGGATGACTACTTTGAGGCACTGAAAGCCTTGAGTGAGCAGGCTGCCAAAAGCGAAGCCAACCTGGTGCTGATGGGCATTGAGCCGACCTACCCCAGCGAAAAATACGGTTATATTATCCCCAAAAACAGCAGCGCCGTGAGCGATGTTGCAACCTTTAAGGAAAAGCCGGACGCCGAAACGGCAAAGGCTTACATCGCCCAGGGGGCGCTGTGGAACGGCGGCGTGTTTGCCTACAAGCTGCGCTATGTGCTGGATAAGGCCCATGAGCTGATCGACTTTACCGATTATAAGGACCTGTTTGATAAATATGCCGAGCTGAACAAAATCAGCTTTGACTATGCTGTGGTGGAAAAGGAACCCAAGATCCAGGTTATGCGGTTTGCAGGCCAGTGGAAGGACCTTGGCACCTGGAACACCCTGACCGAAGCGATGGGCGAGCCCAGCGTGGGTAAGGCCATGATGAACGATACCTGCACCAACGTGCATGTGGTGAACGAGCTGAACGTGCCGGTGCTGGCCATGGGCTTGCATGATGTGGTGATCTCTGCCAGCCCGGAGGGAATTCTGGTATCGGATAAAGAGCAGTCCAGCTACATCAAGCCCTATGTGGATAAGATCGACCAGCAGATCATGTTTGCCGAAAAATCCTGGGGCAGCTTCCGCGTACTGGATGTGGAGGACGAAAGCCTGACCATCAAGGTGACGCTGAACCCCGGCCACAGCATGAATTACCACAGCCACATGAACCGTGATGAGGTGTGGGTGGTGATTTCCGGCACAGGCCGCACCGTGGTGGACGGCGCGGAGCGCCCCGTGCATGTGGGCGATGTGGTGCAGATGCAGGCCGGCTGCCGCCATACCGTTCTGGCAGACAGCGAACTGCAGCTGATTGAAGTACAGCTGGGAAAAGAAATCAGCGTGCATGACAAACAGAAGTTCCCGCTGGAACAGGAAACAACAAGATAACACGAAGATACAGCAGAGCACCGTGAGCTGATGCCGATAAGGCAGCTTACGGTGCTTTTATGATGCTTCCTGTACTGCCAAAGAGACAAAATATCCGGCGGAGACGGCTTGTGAGATATTTCATATCATATACGGCAAAATCTGAGTAAAATCAAAACAAACAGGCCCGAACCTGCCTGCACCATTGCGGTGCCGGGGTTCGGGCCTGTTTGCTTGCTTGTAACTACACATTCCATGCGGCAGAGCAGCCAGGGAACGCTGCATGCCGCAAAAAGCTGAATTAGTGGATGAAGAGGCTCAGGATGCAGATGATGACGGAACCGAAAATGGGAACCAGGATGGAACCGATGGTCCAGGTCTTCAAGCTGGTCTTGATATCCATGCCGCTGAAGCTGGTAACCACGTGGAAGTAGCTATCGTTCAGGAAGGACGGGCACATGGCGGTCAGGCAGACTGCCAGGCCAGCCAGGTAGGGGTTGATGCCCAGGGTAACCAGCATGGGGGCGATGATGGCAGAACCGGTGATCATAGCGGTGGTGCCGGAGCCCTGCGGGAAGCGCATGATGGTGCCGATGAGCAGGGGAACCAGGATGCCGGGGATGCCGATTGCCACGATGCCGTTGGCCATCATGCCGGCAGCGCCGGTAGCCTTAACGACTGCGCCCAGGGCGCCGCCGCCGGCGGTGATCATAACGATGGGGCCTGCATCGCGCAGAGCGTCGTTCATCATGCCAACAACAGTCTTGTTATCCAGGTCCTTGGCCAGCAGGAATGCGCCCAGGCACAGGGAGATGAACAGAGCGATAACGGGGTTGCCGAGGAAGGTGATGATTTCGCCAACGAGGGTGGCCTTGAAAGCGGTCTGGCTGACGAGGGTGTTAGCAAGGATCAGGAAGACGGGGAGCAGCAGGATGGTGAAGGACAGGCCGGCGCTGGGCAGCTTTTCGGTGCTGAGCAGCTCGGTGAAGTCTTCGTTTTCCAGCTCTTTGCCGGCCTTGATCTTGGCGTCGATCTTATCCAGAACCTTCAGCTGAGCTTCGGTGTACTTGCTGCGGTCGATCTCGTAAGGAACGATGAACTGCGGGTACTTGTTGCCGAACCAGCGGAACAGGAACACGGAGAAGATGAACAGGGGGATGGAGAACAGCAGACCGGCGATGATGAACATGCCAAGGTCGATGTTGATGCCTTCGTTCTGGAAGGTGCTGACAACAGCCAGAGGGCCGGGGGTGGGGGGAACCATGAAGTGGGTGATATACAGGCCCATGCCCAGGATGCCACCCAGACCGACCATGGATTTCTTGGTCAGACGGGAGAACTCTTTTGCCAGGGAGGACAGGATGACGAAGCCGGAGTCACAGAAGACCGGGATGGAAACAACAAAGCCGGTCAGGCCCAGAACAACGTCTGCGCGCTTAACGCCGACAAGCTTCAGAATGGTGATAGCCATACGCTTGGCAGCGCCGCTTTTTTCCAAAAAGATACCCATGATGCAGCCGAAGCCGATGACGATACCAATGCTTGTCATGGTACCGCCAAAGCCGCCGGTCACGGTGCTGATGGCAACGCTTAACAGGTTGCCGCCTTCATTGCCGGTGCCAACCAGCAGGTAATTGCCGGAAAGAACAGCGATCAGGATAGCAGAAATAATCAGGGATGGGAACGCGTGCATTCTAGTGCAGATAACCAGAACCATCATGACGACAACGCCGATCAACATGGCTATGACTGGATTCATAAAAACATCTCCTTGCTTTTAACGTTTAGGCAACACCGCACAATTCCCGCCTTGCGGCTTAAGCACCGCTCCGGCAGCTGCGGCACGGCATCTGCGTTGCCAAAATGCTCGATAATACATCCAGTATTATCTGCGCTTTTGGCTTGGCATCTGCCGCACCTCGCTCGCCGTATCGGCACTTAGAATTATGCGGTCTTGCCTTTACTTTTTTCATGGGTGCATCGGGTGCACCTTCAACAGACTCTCCGGAAGGAACGGAATGTGTAGAAGAGTTACAAAAGAAGAATCAGATCACAGGGCCGAGGCAATGGATATCAATGGCGCTGAAATACTGGATGGCTTCGTTCTTGGTCATTTCGCCGCTCAGTACGCGCAGCAGCTTGGCAAAGGCTTCCTCGCCAACCTGCTCAATGGTCTTATCGCCGGTAATGATCAGACCGGCGTTCAGGTCCATATCATTTTCCATGCGCTGGTAGGTATTGGGGTTGCCGCAGATCTTGATGACCGGCATGCTGGGGAAGCCCTGCGGGGCACCGCGGCCGGTAGAGAACATCATGAACTGGGCGCCCGTGGCAGCCATGCCGGTCAAAATCTCAGGCTCACGGCCCGGCGTATCCTTGATCCACAGGCCTTTCTGGTCGGTAACATGCTGCGGGTATTCCAGCACGCCCTGGATGGGGCGGGTGCCGCTCTTGACGATGGCACCAAGGCTCTTTTCCTCAATACTGGAAAGACCGCCGGCGATGTTGCCCGGTGTGGGCTGGCCCTTGCGCATATCGCAGCCAATGCTCTTGGCGCGGTTTTCCATGTTGGTTACGATCTCATAGATCTTATCGGCCACTTCTTTGTTTACGGCACGGCGGGCCAGCAGGTGCTCACCGCCCAGGAACTCGGTCGTTTCGCCAAAGATAACGGTAGCGCCCAGATCGACCAGCTTGTCGGCTACATAGCCGATAACACAGTTGGAAGCCATGCCGCTGGTGGTATCGGAAGCACCGCACTTGATGGCCATAACGATCTTGGAAACATCCACCGGCTGGCGCTGCAGGCCGGAAATTTCAATGACAAGCTTGCGGGCAATATCGGTGCCCAGCTGGATCGCCTTGCTGACGCCGCCCAGCTCCTGAATGTGGATGATCTCCACATGCTTGCCGGTAGCGCTCAGCTCTTTGTACATGCGCTCGTGGTCGGTGCCTTCACAGCCAAGGCTTACGATCAGGATAGCGCCAACGTTGGGGCTCATGCCCAGGCTGATCAGCGTATCGGTCACGCGCTCCAGATCAGGGGGCATCTGGCAGCAGCCCTGATGGTGCAGATATGTAATGGTACCCTGTACCTGGTGGCAGATGGCGTTGGCAACATCGTTGGCACAGGTAACGCTGGGGATGACGGCAACATAGTTGCGCGCGCCAACTTTGCCGTCCGGGCGCACATAACCCATAAATTCCATAGCAGTTTACCCTCCTTACTTGCCTTCCTTGGCCCAGTCACCGCGGCCGCGCATGCTGTCCAGGTTGTGGACATGCACGTACTCGCCTTTTTTGATGTCCTTGGTGGCAATGCCGATCTCTTCGCCGTATTTGTTGATCAGTTCGCCCTTTTTGATGTCCCGCACAGCAATTTTGTGGCCATAGGGAACATCGCCAATCACGGTAACGGTTTCAGCGTTGCCTTTTTTGTCGCGGATCTCAACTTCGGTACCATCGGTAATGCCATTGGCAAAAATGGTGGCGACGTTATCTTTATCGTTGACTTTCAGCGCCAGCTTTATTTCCATTACGCTCACTCTCCTTTTGCGTTTTTTCTATTGGTTCCGGTTTTGCCGGTTATTCCTTAACAGCAAGCACGCTGACGCCATCGGGGATGACAACAACGCTTGCATCGCGGCCCTTCATCTGGTAGGCAATCTCCAAGGCTTCATCCGGGGTGGAAGCGGGGATCATGTTGGCCTTGCGCACTTCCTCCGGCTTGAGGTAGGTGGTGACGAGGATGACGGGGTGCTTTTTCAGGATGCGGGCATAAATCTGCGGGCACCACTGTTCGGGAATGGTCTCCTTGGGCGGGATCTTGGAAAGATAACCGTCGATCTCGTCCACGGTGCCCATCGTGATGAGCTTTTCAAAGTGGGTGCCGCCCATGCCGTCGGCACAGCTGCAGCACATGATAATGACGCCATCCTCACCTGCACAGGCTTCCGCCGTGGCAACGGCCTTGGGGCTCTGGTACAGGTTCTGGTCCAGCGGGTAGCCGCCGTTGCTGGTGACCACGATATCGCCGGTAATGCTGGGGCACTGGCTCCATTTGCGGATAAAGGCAACGCCTTCGGCGTGGGCCTTTTCCAGGTCGCCTGCCCAGGCGGCGATGATCTTTTTCTGGCCGTCCAGCGCTACATTGAAGATGAACTGGACATTGACCATCTTGGCAGCGGCCAGCATATCCTCATGGATGGGGTTGTGTTCCAGCACGCCGGTGTTGGCATATGGGCTGGAAATGGCCTTGTAGCTGTGGTTTTCGTTGACAGTCTCCTGGGAGCAGATGCCAGGCAGGATGCTCTTGCGGCCGCCGGAGAAGCCGGCGAAGAAGTGTGGCTCAATAAAGCCCTCAGTCACCAGCAGGTCACATTCAGCGGCCAGCTTGTTGACGTTGAAGTCCGCACCGGAGGGCAGCACACCCATGTGGATGAACTGATCCGGGTCAAATGCGTTGTTGATGGCGATTTTCTCATGATCCACAATGGCATCGCCAAACATACGGCGCTGCTCTTCCTCGGTGGTGGGGCGGTGCAGGCCGGTGGCAATCAGGATGGTGATATCGGCGTCCGGGTTGCCCTGGCGGATCTCATCCAGCAGGATGGGCAGGGTGATCTTGCTGGGGACGGCGCGGGTGTGGTCACTGGTGACCAGCACAACTTTCTGTTTACCCTTGGCCAGGTCACGCAGGCGCGGGGAGGCAATGGGATGCTCCAATGCCTCATGAACCAGTTCTACTTCCGTTTTGCCGGCCTTGTATTCGTGCATTTTTGCGGTGACAACAGCTTTCAGGTTGGCTTCGTCAACATGCAGGTCCAAGGTGGAAGTATAGTAAGGAATCGAGATGGTTTTCATACAAATGCCTCCTTGGTTGTGGGTGCTCTATGTTTTGAACCACAAGTGTGGATTGTATACATCATACGTCTGATACTATGATGATAGCCTTGAAATTGGATAAAGTCAATAGTTTGAGCCAAAATAGTAAAAAAAAACATGCAAATTTGTACAATGCAACAGGAAAGCAATTCACAGAATGTTCAAAAACACAATAAAACAATTCCTATATGTGACATTGCAGGAGAAAGAAAATGCAATAAACATACTTGGTAAGTATGTTTATTGTGCTGGGGGCAGTATAACACGGAATAGTGGGGCTGTCAATAAAAAATTAACAATTCAGGGAGAATGTGTTAAAAAACAGCGGGGAAAGGAGCAAAATGGGCAAAAAATCAGGCGCAGACCCGGATGTGGCATCGGGGGTGCGCCTGATAGGAAAGTTACGTGGAATAATTTATTATATGCTGTTGATGGTGAAACAATCGGTAGGGCGCGGTCACCCGACCGCGCCGGGGCAGTGAGAAAGCAAAAAATTAGGTTTGTGGCGGCGAGGCACCCATCAAAAATGGCGCCAATACGTGGTCGAAACGATTCACAAATATTTTTAGGTCATCTAGCACAAAGTCCCGGAATGGTCGAGACCATTCCCTACAGGTTGGTTTATAATGTGTGACGGACATAAAACATGCATCCCACCCGTAGGGGCGCACAGTGTGCGCACGTTACCTTGCGGAGGATGATGGGGTGAAATAGAGGGCAAGGCCCGTCCGGGACGATGCGAGCATCGTCCCCTGCAAATGATTTGCAGAGTTTATCACCATCGGCAAGGTCTCTCCACGGCACGATGGAAACATCACGCCCGGACCAGAGCGACCGAGACATCGTTGACGTTGGTGCCGGTGGGGCCGGTGATGATCAGGCCATTGCATTTTTGCAGGGCATGGTAGGCATCGTTATCAGCCAGCGTGGCAAAGATATCGCAGCCCTGGGCTTTCAGCGCGGCCTGGGTGGTGCTGTCCACAAAGCCGCCTGCGGCGTCGGTGGGGCCGTCGGTGCCGTCGGAGCCAACGGAGAACACCGCACAGCCATCCAGCCCGGCAATGCCGGGGGCGGCGGCAAGGGCGAGCTCCTGATTGCGGCCGCCTTTACCGTGGCCGGTCAGATGCACCACTGTTTCGCCACCTGCAATCAGGGCAATACGGCGGCCTGCGGTGCGCTGGTAGCGCACCATGTTGGCCAGGAACACACCGGCTTCCCGGGCTTCGCAGCTCAGGCAGTCGGTCAAAATCAGCGGCTCATAGCCAAGGGTGCGGGCGGTGGCAGCGGCGGCGGCGCACAGCTGGCGCACGCTGCCGGTAATCTGGGTTTCTACGTTATCCAGCGCTTTGGGCGTTTCCTGTTCCAGCAGGGCCAGCATCTGGTCCGTCATGGGCAGGTGGTATTTCTGCACGATCTCCTTGGCCTGTGCGCAGGTAGAACTATCCGGGTAAGCGGGGCCGGAGGCAATCATATCCAGCGGATCGCCAAGAATATCCGAAAGCACGATGGAAACCACATGGGCCGGGGCGCACAGCTGGGCAAAACGGCCGCCCTTTACGCCGGAAAAGCGCTTGCGGAGGGTGTTGATCTCTACAATATCCGCCCCGCAGACCAGCAGGTTGTGGGTGAGTTCTTCCAGATCCGCGGCGGGGATGAGCGGTTTTTCAAACAAAGCGGAACCGCCGCCGGAAAGCAGGAACAGCACGGTGTCCTGTGCGGTCAGTCCGCTGACCAGGTCCAGCGCCTGTTGGGTGGCGGTAAAACTGTTCTCATCCGGGATGGGGTGCCCGGCTTCCCGGATGGTAAAGTTGGCGATGGGGCCTTTGCTGTGGTCGTACTTGGTAATGACAATACCGGTATCAATGCGGGAACCCAGAATGCGACTGGCGGCGTTGGCCATCTGCCAGGCACCCTTGCCGGCGGCAACCAGCACAACGCGCCCGGAACCGAAATCGCGTCCTTCCAGCGCTTTGCGGACGGCCTCGTCCGGCTGGGCGGCGGTGATGGCGGCCTGAATGATGGCGTCAGCGTCTTGGCGGAGTTTAGACATAGGGATCACACTCTTTTCTGCTTTGTTTGTTGGTTCTTTAATTTCTGTTATAACATGTAAATCAATCATTCAGCAATCGGCAGAACGTACAGAATTGGCGGCAAAATTTTGGCGGCACGGGGATGCCCGCACCGCCAAAAAAACAGAATTTTGAGGTTTTACAGGTCGCGGCCCAACTTGATGCCGGTCAGGTGCTCGTAATACTGGGCAATGGCACTGTGGTCCGCCTGGCCCTTGCCATTGCTGTGCAGCCACTGCAAAATTTCCTGCACTTCGGCGGTCATCGGCACCGGGGCACCCACGGTGTGGGCGCAGTCCAGGGCGTTGTTCAGGTCCTTGATGTGCAGGTCAATCTTGAAGCCGGGCTTATCGTTGCCCTCAATCATCATGGGGGCTTTGGCGTTCATGACGGTGGAACCGGCCAGGCCGCCCTTGATGGCCTGGAACACCAGGTCGGGGTCAACACCGGCTTTCTGGGCCAGAGTCAGGGCTTCGGCCACAGCCTGGATGTTGGCCGCCACGATGATCTGGTTGGCCAGCTTGGTGGTGTTGCCTGCGCCGATGCCGCCGCACAGCACGGCGGAAGAACCCATGGCCAGCAGGACCGGTTTGAAGGTGTTGAAGACCTCTTCCTCGCCGCCGACCATGAAGGACAGGGTGCCGTCAATGGCTTTGGGCTCGCCGCCGGAAACCGGGGCGTCCAGCATCTGAATGCCGCGGGCGGCAAGCTCGGCGGCGATCTCCTTGCTGGCGATGGGGTTCAGCGAGGTCATATCAATAAAGGTGGAACCGGGCTGCATGTGGGCGGCAACGCCGTTTGCACCCAGCATGACCTGTTTGACCTGCGGGGCGTTGGGCAGCATGGTCAGCACAAGGTCACAGGTGGAGCCGATGGTGGGCTGGTCCGCCACTTTGGCACCGCAGGCTTCCAGCTCCGCTGCGGCGGCGGGGGAGTGGCTGTCCACCGTAACGTCATAGCCGGCTTTGAGCAGGTTTTTGGCCATGGGGCGGCCCATAATGCCAAGACCGATAAAACCAATTTTCATACGATCACACGACCCTTTCTTTGTAAGGTGTATCTGAAAACAAAGAAATAGACTAAATTTTTGACTTTTCAGATACACCCCAGGAAAACATGGGATACCCTGCCGGAACAAAAGCGGCGGGCAAGATAAAAACAATTTTATTATAGTAATGGATTATACAAATTGCAAGAAGAACTTTTGTAAAACACATAAAAATATAGGTAAAAAGGCAGAAAAATAAGGGCGACTGCGTTGCACAAGGGCAAAACGTGTGATAGAATAATAGAAATACCTCCGGTTAATACGGATGCGCTGCGGGGGCCAACCCGCACAAGGGAAAGTGAAGGAAAGAGCTATGGAACGCCGCCCAATCAAAACGATCCGCAATCAGGTGTATCAGATCCTGAAGGATGATATCTGCGAAGGAAGATTTGCCCCCGGCCAGTGGCTGCAGGAAAACGAGCTGGCAGAGCGCCTGCGCGTGAGCCGCAGCCCCATCCGGGAAGCACTGCGCCAGCTGGCTTCGGACGGGCTGGTGGTGGAGATCCCCAACAAGGGTGTGTTTGTAAAAGAGTTTACCACGCGGGACATTGAGGAAATTTTTGACCTGCGCGTTCTGCTGGAAGATTACGCCATCAGCAAACTGCAGCACCACCTGACCACGGCGGATATGCAGCAGCTGATCGACTGCCTGAACGAGATGGAGCGGCTGCACGCCCAAAAGGATCTGCGTGCCTACACGGATATGGATTCTAAGCTGCACGGGCTGCTGATTGAACTGTGCGGCAACAGCCTGTTGGAATCCATGTATGCAAGGATCCATTCGCTGAACCAGCAGTTCCGTATTTATTCGCTGACAAGTACCCAGCGCTTTAATGAATCGATGGAAGAGCACCGCGATATTGTGCACTGCCTGCTGACCAACAATGCGGACGAGGCAAGGGCCATCAACAAGCGCCATTTGCAGCTGGCGAAAGATAAAATTGTCCAGCATTTTTCTGAGCAGGAAGCCCTGAAACAGGCAGCGGATGCACAGCCCAAAACAACCGCCGAAGCGGACAAAAAAGCAAAATAACAAAGGCAATACCGCATAATTCCCGCCTTGCGGCTTAAGCACCGCTCCGGCAGCTGCGGCACGGCATCTGCGTTGCCAAAATGCTCGATAAGACATCCAGTATTATCTGCGCTTTTGGCTTGGCATCTGCCGCACCTCGCTCGCCGTATCGGCACTTAGAATTATGCGGTATTGCCCAAAATAAAATGTGCCCCCGGCAGCTTTGCATGCTGCAGGGGGCATTGCTGTTATGGAAGATAAAATCAGGAACTGAGCTGTTCTTTGTGGTATTGCAGGGTGTACAGCTGGTAATACCGCCCATGACGGGCCAGCAGCTCCTGGTGGCTGCCCTGTTCCAGAATTTTGCCGTGGGACAGCACGATGATGTTGTCCGCGTGCTGGATGGTGGAAAGGCGGTGGGCAACGATCAGCATGGTGCCGACGGTGCGCATTTTTTCCAGAGAATCCTGAATCAAAAGCTCGGTTTCGGTATCAATGTTGGCGGTTGCTTCGTCCAGAATCATCACGCTGGGCTTGTGGATGATAGTGCGGGCAAAGCTGAGCAGCTGGCGCTGACCGGCGGAGAAGTTGTTGCCGCGCTCGCGCACTTCCTCATCCAGGCCGTGGTCCAGCTTGTTGATGAAGTGGTCAGCGTTGACATAGCGGCAGACCTGCATGATCTCTTCGTCCGAGATGTTATCCTCCCGCAGGACAATGTTGCTGCGGATGGTGCCGGAAAAGAGGAAAACATCCTGCAGCATTTGTCCAAAATGGCGGCGGAGGGAAGAAATTTTGATTTTGCGGATGTCGATGCCGTCAATCAGAATTTCGCCCTTCTGGAACTCGTAATTGCGGCAGATGAGGGACAGGATGGTGCTTTTGCCGGAGCCGGTGGAACCGACAAAAGCCACGGTTTCCCGCGGGGAAACATGGAACGAAACGCCCTGCAGCACCCATTCGCCGGGAATATAGCTGAACCAGACATCGCGGAACTCAATTTCGCCTTTCACATCGGTCAGCTCAATGGCGTCGGGGGCATCCACCAGCTTGGGCTGAATGTCCATAATAGAAAAGACTTTTTCGGACGATGCCAGCGCGGATTGCAGCCAGTTGAACTGCTCGGCCAGGTTCTGGATGGGGGTAAAGAACTTGGAAATGTACATGTAGAAGGTGACGATGGTGCCGCCGGTGATGGTCTGCCCCAGGAAAGAAACGTTGTTCAGGTGGCCCATGCCGCCCAGGTAGAACAGGCACAAAATAGAGCTGATGTACAGCATGTAGACCAGCGGGCGGAATACGCCGAACACAAAAATCTGTTCCTGCGTGACCTTGGAAAGGGTCTGGCTTTTTTGGTAGAACTCTGCCATCTTTTCGTCCTCGCGGCCAAAAATCTGGGTGACCTTGATACCGGAAAGGTTCTCCGAAAGATAGGTGTTGATGTCAGTGGTGGCATCCTTGACCTTGCGGTAGGCCCGGCGGGAAAACTTGCGGAAAATGACAGTGAAGATGACGATGAAGGGAACAAAGCAGAGCACCATCAGGGTCAGCTCATAGTTCAGGCAGAGCATGGCCACCAGAATGCCCAAAATGACGAACGCATTTTTAATCAGGTTTACCAAAAGGTTGGTGAACATCATGGAAATGGCGTTGGTATCGTTGGTAACGCGGGTAACAAGCTTGCCAACCGGGATCTCGTTGAGCTGCTCGTGGGAGAGGGACTCAATGTGGGTGAACAGATCCTCGCGCAGATCGGAGATGATGCGCTGGCCGACCCGCTGCAGAATGACCGCCTGAAAATAGGTGCTTGCCATCGAGAACACCAGAACCCCCGCATAGACCGCGACCGAAGCGAACAGACGGCTGAGGGCAAAATCGGCGGCGACAAGTTCTTCGATCGCACCGACGATCAGGGGAGAGATAATGTCGTAAGCGATGGAGAAGAGCATCAGGAAGAGAACCAGAAGAAACTTGGCCCAGTACGGTTTGGCATAGGCGAACAGGCGGCGCAGAATCTCGCCGTCTGCCATGGTGCGCTCAAAACCCATGGCGGTCTTTTTATCTTTGACCGAAGCGTAAGCAAAAATCAGCAGCGCGGTAACGGCACCGATGACGCCGCCAACCAGCAAAAGCGGGTTTATATTAAGCATTGTCATCACCTCCGGCTTCATCTTCCAGCCGCTGCAGGTCCACCATGCGGCGGTACTTGGGGCAGCTGGTGTACAGCTCATCGTGGGGGCCGACGGCCTCAATCTTGCCATCATCCAGGAAGATGATCTTGTCCAGCCGCTCCACCGTGGAAATGCGGTGAGCAATCAGCAGGGTGGTCTTGTTGGCGCGGCTGGATTTCAGGTTGTCCAGAATGATTTTTTCGGTGCGGGTGTCCACAGCGGAAACGGAGTCATCCAGAATCAGGATGGGGGCGTCTTTCAGCAGGGCGCGTGCAATGGAGATGCGCTGCTTCTGGCCGCCGGAAACGGTCACGCCGCGCTCACCCAGAACGGTTTCGTAACCATCCTTAAAGTCCACGATGTTGTCCCGCACATCGGCCAGGCTGGCGGCGTGGTCGATCATTTCGGGGGAGGCATCGTCCACACCAAAGCCGATGTTGTGGGCGATGGTATCCGAGAAGAGGAAGTTGTCCTGTGGAACATAGGCGCAGGCAGCGCGCACAGAATGGATGGACAGGGTGTTCACGTCCTTGCCGTCCACAAACAGGGTGCCGTCCGGCACGTTGTAGGTGCGCAGCAGCAGGTCCACCAGCGCCGTTTTGCCCGCGCCGGTCTTGCCCACAATGCCCACGCTTTCGCCGGGGTGGATGGTGAAGGAGATATCCTGCAGCACATCGTATTCGCCGTCCGGGTAGCGGAAGGTCAGGCGGCGGAATTCCACACTGCCCTGCGGGTTCTGCAGCTCCTGCACGCCGGGGCGGTCGGCCACATCAATGGGGGCGTCCAGCAGCTCGGTGATGCGGTTCAGGGAAGCCTTGCCGCGGGAGGTCTTTTCGATCAGCATGGAAATTGCCATGATGGGCCAGACGATGGCCTCAAAATAGCCGATGTACTCTACCAGCTGGCCTGCGTTGAACCGGCCCTGGTAGACCAGATAACCGCCATACCCCAGGATGACACAGATGACGGATTCGACAAACAGGGTCACGAGCACTTCCAGCAGGGTGGCAATTTTGGTGTAGATGACGTTGATCTCCTCGTTCTGTTTGTTCAGCTTGCGGAACGCCATGAGCTCTTTCAGCTCTTTGACAAACGCCTTGATAACGGCAATGCCGGAGAAATTCTCCTGTGCAAAGTCTGAAAGATCAGAGAATGCCTGTTGGCGTTCTTCCCAGCGCTTGGTCATGGCGGTGCCCATGACGGTGCCGATGCCGAACATGATGAGGGCAGGGATCAAAGCCAGCAGGGTGAGCTTATAATCCATGCGCCACATTTTGTACAGGGCCATCAGGCCGAGAACCAAAGCGTCAAAGAACATCAGGATACCATCACCAAAACATTCCTGGATGGTATCAATATCATTGGTGTAAAGGCTCATCAGGTTGCCGACCTTGTTAACCTGGTAATACTGCTGCGAAAGCTGGCGGCTGTGGTCAAACATCCGCTCGCGCAGGTTGGCAGCAACCCGCACAGCGGAGCCGAAAAAGCAGATACGCCACAAAAAGCGCCCAATGACCATGAGCACCACGATCCAGATCATGGGCAGGCAGATGTGCTGCAGCAAAACCTCTTTGGTAAAGGGCAGGGGCTGGCCGTTTACGACCACCTGCCCCAGGTTGACCCCGTTGATGACCAGACGGTAAAACTGGGGGATCAACAGCTGGATATAGTCAACCATTAAAAGGGCCAGCAGCCCAAGCAGCAGCACGGGTGCATTTTTGAGGTAATAACGGTTGATGTACTTGCCGAAAATCACGGCATTTCCTCCTTTTCCTTGCAGGGATACAGCCGGGCAGCCCGGCCGGCGGCAAAAGTGCCGTATCTTTCAGTATATAGGACGGGAACGGTTGAGTCAACGCAAAACGCGAAAACGTGGGGAATACAGCCGAACAGGGGGGAAGCGTCTTTTATTATGAAGCATAGCCCCTACGGTCTCGATAGGAAATAGGTTGTTTCTGGATACACAATTATATAAGGTTACAAAATGAACTGCTTTTACACATAGATTTCGTTGTTGCGGGCGGGCAGCTTTTGCACCACGGCTTTGTGGGCGGCGGTTTCACGCCAGGCGGCGGGACTTAAACCCGTTTCCCGCTTAAACACGCGGCACAGGTAGTTGGCACCGGAAAAACCGCACAGCCCGGCGATCATTTCCAGGCTGTACTCCCGCTCGGCCAGCAGCAGTTTGGCAGCTTCAATGCGCACGCTGGTCAAAAAGCGGCCCGGCGGCATGCCCATCTCGGAAGAAAAGACCCGCACAAGGTGGCACTTGCTGACCCCAAGCTGGGCGCTGAGTTCTTCCACGCCGTACAGGGCCATGTAGTTATCGCGGATGGCTTCCACCGCGCGGGCTACCAACGGCGAAAGACGGCGGGATTCCTCGTCCCCGTGGACAAGGGCGCACAGCAGGGTGTAGGGGGCGGCGGCGCTGGCGGCATCGTCGGCATTCCCGGCACCGCACACGCGGGCCAGCAGCTCCGCTGCACTGGGGCAGGAAGCCCCATCCGCAAAGCGCGGCTGCGGCAGCCCGGCCAAAAACTGCTGCACGGCCAGCCCGGTCAGCCGCACGCACAGCAGATGGCAGGGGGTAACGGGCCGCAGAGTGAAGGTGCCAAAGCCCAGCAAAAAATCGCCGGAGGAGCCCGCCGCGCTCTGGCTGCCGGGGCATTCCAGCACGCACTGCCCGCTGGAAAGTACCCCTGCCCAAAGGCCCTCGCCGGAAAGGGTAAGCGGCGCTTCGCCCTGCAGCTCCTGCACTGCGGCGCAGGCGCAGCAGGTGGTTGGATCAAATATCAATTTCTGACCTCCAATATCAATAAAGTGCTATATCTTTTTCAATCGTACCCTGCTATTATAGATTTGTCAAGAAAAATACGTGCTGAGCGTATCAATAAAATCATAAAAACCAATTTGGAGGTAATGACCCATGGCCAGCATTAGTTGCCGTCATATTTACAAAATCTATCCGGGCAATGTTACTGCCGTTAAGGATTTCAACCTGGAAATCGCTGATAAGGAATTTATCGTTTTCGTCGGTCCTTCCGGCTGCGGTAAGTCCACCACCCTGCGTATGATCGCTGGCCTGGAGGAGATCTCCGGCGGTGAAATGTACATCGGCGACCGCCTGATCAACGATGTTCCCCCGAAAGACCGCGACATTGCCATGGTGTTCCAGAACTACGCTCTGTACCCGCACATGACCGTGTACAAGAACATGGCATTCGGCCTGGAACTGCGCAAGATGCCTAAGGACGAGATCGACAAGCGCGTTCGTGAAGCTGCTAAGATCCTGGAAATCGAGCACCTGCTTGACCGTAAGCCGAAGGCTCTGTCCGGTGGTCAGCGCCAGCGTGTTGCTCTGGGCCGCGCAATGGTCCGTAACCCGGCCGTCTTCCTGCTTGACGAGCCTCTGTCCAACTTGGATGCTAAGCTGCGTACCAGCATGCGTACCGAGATCATCAAGCTGCACAAGAAGCTGGCTACCACCTTCATCTATGTTACCCATGACCAGACCGAAGCTATGACCATGGGCGACCGCATCGTTGTTATGCGTGATGGCGTCATCCAGCAGGTCGATACTCCGCAGAACCTGTACGATTACCCCTGCAACATCTTCGTTGCCGGCTTCATCGGCAGCCCCCAGATGAACTTCCTGGACGGCACCCTGCAGAAGAATGGCGATACCTATGCCATCGATCTGGACGGCACCGTGATCCCCCTGCCGCAGGAAAAGACCGCCGATGGCAAACTGGCCGCTTACGTTGGCAAGAGCCTGAAGGTTGGTATCCGTCCTGAGGATATGAAGGATGACGAAGAGTTCCTGGAGAAGCATCCTTCCAGCCATATCGATACTGAGGTTGAAGTTTCCGAGCTGATGGGCGCTGAGATCTATCTGTACCTGACCTACAAGGGCCAGAACCTGATGGCTCGCGTTGCCCCGACCTCCAAGTCCCGCCGCGGCGACAAGGTCACCATGGCTATGGATACGCATAAGATCCACCTGTTCGATCCTGAGACCGAGCTGACCCTGCTGAACTAATCAACAGTAATTTGAACTTTTTAGGCGGCTCCGCTCTTGTGCGGAGCCGCCTTTTGTTAAAGCAAAAGCGCAAACAATTGCGCAAGCGTTGCACAGAGGCAGTGCAGCGGGTGTAAGAGCAAATGGGCAGGGGAAAGCCCTGCCGAGGGGTATGCCTGAAAACAAAGAGAATGGCGGTTGTGTTTGTAAAAACAGGCTGTATTTTCGGCTTTTCGGGCTCGCCCCAGGATAGGATGTTTGAAGCAAAGGGGGACAGCCGACCGATGCAGATCACAGATCTACTGGTGCCGGAACGCGTTGCACTGAATATGCAGGTGGCGGATAAGGCCATGGCCATCCACGCAATGGTGGGCATGCTGGACCGCACCGGATGCCTGCGGGATGCAGTCGAATACGAAAAAAATGTGCTGGAACGGGAAGCCCAGGGCACGACCGGCGTTGGCGGCGGGGTGGCCATTCCCCACGGCAAAAGCAGCGCGGTGCTGGTGCCCGCGCTGGCGGCAGTAACGCTGCGGGAGGCGATCGACTACCAGGCACTGGATGGTGCCCCGGTACGGCTGCTGTTTTTGATCGCAGCTCCGGATGGTGCAAACGACCTGCATATCCAGGTGTTGGCGCGGCTGGCTCAGCTGCTGATGGAACCGCTGTTCTGTGAGGAATTGAAGCAAGCAGCAACCCCGGAAGAATTTCTGGCGGTGATCGCTAAGCGGGAACAGGGTGAGACCGCCCGCGAGGCCCGCGCTGAGGCAGTGGCCGAAGCTGCGCTGACCGAACCGCGGCTTGCCCCCCGCGTGCTGGCTGTAACGGCATGCCCCACCGGCATTGCCCACACCTATATGGCGGCCGAAGCGCTGGAAGCCGAAGCGGCAGAAATGCATATTGCCATCAAGGTGGAAACCAACGGTGCAGACGGGGTGAAAAACCACCTGACCGAACAGGAAATTGAAAACGCAGAGTGCATCATTGTGGCAGCGGATAAAGCCGTGGAGACCGCCCGCTTTGCGGGCAAACCGGTGCTTCGCGTGCCGGTTTCCCAGGCGTTGAAAGACCCGGAAATGCTGCTGCACCGCGCGCTGTCCGGCACAGCTCCGCTGGAACCGGAGGATGAAAGTGTGCCGGGCATGGTGTGCAACCGTAAAGCAGGCAGCGCAAAAGATGGTGCTGCCGCCCCGCAGGAATTTGGGCGCAAGTTTTACACCGACCTGATGAACGGCGTTTCCCACATGATTCCCTTTATCACCGGTGGCGGTATATTGATTGCGTTAAGCTACTTTTTGGACCGCGGTAATGCGGGCGCAGAAATGTTCGGGCGGGGAACGTCCCTTGCCATGCTGGTGCGCACGATTGGTAATACCTCATTTAATCTGATGTACGTTGTGCTGGCCGGGTTCATTGCCATGTCGGTGGGGGATCTGCCCGCATTGGTGGCCGGTATGGCGGGCGGTATGCTGGCCATCCAGGGAACCTCGCTGGCACCGCAGGCGGAATGGGTGTCCTCCGGCTTTTGGGGCGCTATGATTGCGGGCTTTGCGGCAGGCTTTGTGGTAAAACTGCTGCGGACGGCATTCAAGCGGCTGCCATCGGCATTGGCGCATATCAAAACAGTACTGCTATATCCGGTGGCCAGCCTGGCCGTGGTCGGCTTTATGATGGTATTCCTCGTCAATGCGCCGCTTGGACGGTTTAATACCTGGATATACCAGCTGTTGGCCAGTATGCAGGGCGGCAGCCGCGTGGTGATGGCCGCGGTGCTGGGGGCTTTGATGGCCGTTGACTTTGGCGGGCCGATCAATAAAGCGGCGTATCTGTTTGGCACGGTTGTCCTGGCCGGCGGCCAGGAAGAATTTATGGCTGCCGTTATGGCGGGCGGCATGGTGCCGCCGCTGGGCGTTGCTCTGGCGGGAACCCTGTTCCCGGATCGTTTTACCACCAAAGAACGCCACACCGCGATGACGGATTACCTGATGGGGGCCTGCTTTATCACCGAGGGGGTCGTCCCCTTTGTGCTGCGGGATCCGCTGCATGTCATTCCCTCCTGCATGGCGGGTGCATCCCTGGCGGCGGCGCTGTCCATGCTGTTTGGTTGTGCCGTACCGGCCCCGCACGGCGGCATGTTCTTGCTGCCGCTGAACCCGCATCCGTTCCGGTATCTGCTTGCCTTACTGATGGGCAGCCTGTTGACGGCGGTGACCCTTGCGGTTTTACGCAGAAAATACCCGCCTAAGGATGAGGAACAGCCAACAAATTGACCTGATGATTTAGAAAAAGGCTTTTGGGCGCTGCTCAAGCAATACACGACAGCCGATAGGCAAATAAAAATTTGCACAAAAGCCTGACAGATATGCCCCCTATATAGCCTTCAGTGTTTTATTTCACTGTTCGCTATATAGGGGGCATATCATTCTACTATATTATATCCTCAAAAGATTTAAGCTCCAAATAAGCGCCTAATGCAAAGTGTTTTGCTACATTGTGACTTTTTCGCCGTTGTTGACCACGTCGTTTTCATGGTCACCGTTCAGATTTACGTATTTGCCGCTACTATAGTTATAAATTTCATAGTAGTGATTATACTGAAAAGCCATTTTATACTCTCCTATTCTTTTTTATTTGTTCCTCGTCAGAAACTTGTTTGAACGTTCATTAAGTAAAGAGAATAGAAAGTACTTTTTGTAAACCAATATTTCAGAAAATCAAAATCATTATTTAGAATTTAAGGAGGTATAGATTATGATGCTCCAAAATGTCAATATTGCTCTTTCTGTTGTCTTGTGTGGATGCCTATTGTCTGGATGCAACAATTCCACTACATCAGCATCTTCCTCGGTCTCGTCCCCCTCCACGTCTGATTACGAAAGCAGTTCAGCCGCAACGAGCAATCTCGATTCCTATGAAGACGAAGAACCTACGTCTGCGGTGCCTTCATCTACTCAGCCTCCAACCGAGGAACCAAACACACCCGATTCTTCAGAACCAAGCGCTTCTCCTGCGCAGCCGGAACAGGAATATACCGACCTTTCCTTTTTGAGCGAGGAACAAAGGCAACTGTATACAAATGCCTACGATGCCAGTTTCGGTTTATACGGTGAAGGTGCCAATCTCATGGATAAGTGGGGCTATAAAGTAGTTACCGATGGAAGCGATTCTGTACCGTTTATAGAAGACCATTACACGCTGTACAATGTTTCTTTCGATGAATTTTCGGAGCGCATTCATAGTATATTTACCGATAACTGCTTGACCTCCACCGATTATGCCATAAAATTCAAGAACTACAATGGTAGGGTTGCCGTTCACTTTTCTCTTCATAACGAAATGGTCGCAGGAATGACTATTTATGTTCAAGAACAGTACCCAGACACTTACCGCTTAGTCAAAAATACCTCTGAGGAAGTCGAATTCACCTTGATTTCTCACTATGACCGCGATGGCTCGGTAGAAAACCCGTTAGAGGTATACATTATCGAATACCCTATCCGCATGGTGAAAACTGATTATGGTTGGCGGATTGACGATTTTCATACAAGCAGATACGGCTAACATCAAAACGGGGCGGCCGTTTTTCCAGCCGCCCCGTTATTGAATTATTGGTTATTAATGCGCAGAAGAAGCCTTACTGATACGTGTGATGCCTGCGGACAACCCGCCGCTGCCACAGCTTAAGATAATGCCCTCTTTCAGCGTCTTGCGCGTACCATCTGCTGGATCAACGATCTTAATAGCCGTGGTCGATACCGATAATGATGCTCATGGTGGAAATTCTCCTTATTGTAAATAGGTATAAAATGGAAAACTTGAAAACAAACTGAGAACTGTTGAAAAAAACGAAAAATCCCCGCAGCCAACAGGAAATTGGCTGCAGGGAAATTGAAAACATTCTGAAAACAGCAGAAAAAAGTTGAAATTTTCGCTGAAAAACTGCAAAATCGGGCGGCAGGGGAGGGAAAACTCGCCCCAAAGCGCCCAACAAAAAAGCCCAACAGCTTTAAAACGGTTGGACATCTCTATAAAACGCACTTTGAAAATCGGTCATCGACTTTGCTGATTTTGTGCGATGCAACAAAGAAAAAAGCCTGTGACATTCTTTATGTCACAGGCTTTTGGTGCGCTGGAAGGGACTCGAACCCCCGGCCTTCTGATTCGTAGTCAGACACTCTATCCAGCTGAGCTACCAGCGCATCTTATTCAGTTCACAGGCGGTTGGCGGAGCGCCTAACCTCAAGTGCTCATTTATTATAGCATACGGCAGCGGAAAGTCAAGGATTTTTTTTGATTTTTCTAAAGAAAACTTGTTTTGAACGATGGTGCGATAAACTATTTTGCAACGAGCCGCACATGGGCGTTGCGGTGCAAAAGGGTGCCGGGCAGGGGATCCTGCGCGGTGATGGTGCCCTCGGTCAGATTGGAGGGAGTCAGAGTGGGCAGCAGCTCCACAATGGCAAGACGGCGGCGCGCTTCGGCGACCGACATGCCCAGCAGGGACGGCACCTGGCGGAACGGGTCTGGTACGGCACGGGCAACGGTAAGAGTAATACAGTCCCCGGCTTCCAGTGCGGTGCCGGCGGCAGGAGATTGCAGAATAACGGTATCGGCCTGCAGGGTGGGATCGTTGCGGATATAATCGACGGAAACGGTAAAACCGGCGTCCCGCAGGGTCTGGATGGCATCGGAACGGTTCTGGCTTTTCAAATCCGGTACGGTGATGGTGTTTGGCCCTTTGCTGACGGACAGTATGAGTTTTTGCCCCTGTTTGACGGTGCTGCCCGCGGTGGGCTTTTGGGCGATGACGATGCCTTCCGCTTGGGCAGAGTAGCGGGTATCCCACACGATGGAAAGCTGGGCGGCGCTCTGTTCAACCTGGGCCTGCTGCCAGTCCATGCCAGACAAATCGGGGACGATGACTTCCCGCCGGATGGAAAACATGGGGTTGGTGCTTTGGGACAAAATGACAGCGATGGCAATGCCAGCTGCCACAACAGAAAGCAGCGCCAGGCAGGCGAGAACCCGCAGCGGGGTAAGGGAAAGTGAATGGTGAGAAGCAGGCATGGAGGTTACCTCGCTTAATACAGCTTATGAAAGATACATATCGTATAAATGATAATAAAAATACATATGGCAAACAAGAAGGATCCGGCGGAGAACAGGCAGGACCTTTTACAGATAGGAATCTTGTCTCTTTGGGTTCAGTATAGCACGCGGAACATGGGGATGCCAAGTGCGAAAAGAAAATCAGACAAAACGCAAATAGGTTTGTTCATCGGGGGTGAGGTGTTTCATTTTGGCGGGGACTATGATATAATAAAAACAAAAATATGTACAAATAAAAGTGTGCAATGTGTCGAAAAAAGGTGTCTTTCTCTTAATAGAGTATGTGGGGGTGGATAACGTTTCTCGAAGGTGTATCTGAAAACAAAGAAAATGACGGATATTTCGCAAACACAAGCAGGATTTTGCGTTTGTAGAAACAGACGATATTTTCGTCGTTTCAGATACACCCTAATAATTCAACGAATGAAAGTCATTCGCTGGGCTGCTCACAGGGGTAATGGTATCGGGCGCACAATGCGCCCCTGCAAAAATTTTTTTGACAGTCTGAAATTGCGGTACTTTCTGTATTTTATATGCAGCGGTTTGTGTTGGCCCTGTTCTGAACAGGGACGGTAAAACCGTCGGCTGGTTGGATGGTACGGTTAACATATAAGCAAAGTAAAAATACAAAACAAGGTGGGAACCATATGAAAATTGCAGTTGCGGGTACAGGCTATGTGGGTTTGTCAATTTCGTGCCTGATTGCACAGCACCACACGGTTTGTGCGGTGGATCTGATCAAAAGCAAGGTAGACAGCATCAACAACAGGAAGTCCCCCATTCAGGATGAATACATTGAAAAATACCTGGCGGAAAAGGACCTGGATCTGACCGCCACGCTGGACGGGGAAGCGGCCTACCGCGATGCGGATTTTGTTGTGATTGCGGCACCGACCAATTATGACAGCAAGACCCAGCACTTTGATACCTCTGCGGTGAAATCTGTCATCGACCTGGTCATGAAGGTGAACCCCAATGCGGTTATGGTAATCAAATCTACCATTCCGGTTGGCTACACGGAGCAGATTCGCAAGAAAACCGGCAGCAAGAACATTATGTTCAGCCCGGAGTTTTTGCGGGAAAGCAAAGCGCTGTATGACAACCTGTACCCTTCCCGCATTATTGTGGGCACCGACCCCAACGACCCGCACCTGGTAGAAGCCGCCCATACATTTGCCGGGCTTTTGCAGGAGGGGGCCATCAAGCAGGATGTGGATACCCTGTACATGGGCTTTACCGAAGCCGAGGCGGTCAAGCTGTTTGCCAATACCTATCTGGCGCTGCGCGTGGCCTATTTTAACGAACTGGATACTTATGCCGAAAGCAAGGGCCTGAACACCAGAGATATCATTGATGGCGTTTGCCTGGATCCGCGCATTGGCAGCCATTACAACAACCCCAGCTTTGGTTACGGTGGCTACTGCTTGCCCAAAGATACCAAGCAGCTGCTGGCCAATTATGCCGATGTACCGGAAAATCTGATCGGTGCAATCGTGGAAAGCAACCGCACCCGCAAGGATTTTATTGCGGACCGTGTGCTGCGCATGGCCGGGTACTATGATTACGGTGAGGAGTGCGACTATAATGCCGCACAGGAAAAGCCGGTGACCATCGGGGTATACCGCCTGACGATGAAGAGCAACAGCGATAACTTCCGCCAGAGCTCCATCCAGGGCGTGATGAAGCGCGTAAAGGCAAAGGGGGCAACAGTGATCATCTATGAGCCGACGCTGAACGATGGGGAAACGTTCTTTGGCAGCAAAGTGGTGAACGACCTGGAACAGTTCAAGGCAATGTCCCAGGCAATCATTGCCAACCGGTACGACAGCGTGCTGGACGATGTGAAAGAAAAGGTATACACCCGCGACATTTTCCGCCGGGACTAAAAAGCAATAAACAAGACATGGGGCATTGCAAAGCGCATGCCCCATATTTTAACGAGGAAGCAAAATGATGGGGTTGGGAACGATCATCAACGTGGATGCAGAAAAAACGCGGCAGTATTATCAGGCCATGGGGCCGGGAGAACCTTGCAGCTGCAATGACTGCAAAAATTATTATGCACGGGTCAAAGCAGCCTACCCGGCGGCAGCGGAATACCTGGCGGGGCTTGGCGTGGAGATTGAAAAGCCGCTGGAAACATCCCCACTGGAACCCGGTGCGGACGGAATGATGGAATACCGCGCCTGCCAATATGTTGTGCTGGGCAGCTGCGAGGAAAACAACCGTCATACAGTTGGCGGGGTGGAAGTGTGCAAGGCAAGGTTTTACCCCGAAGCGGGTGTGAAAGAGGAACATTTTGTGCTGGAACTTTCGCCAATCCGGCTGAAAGGGCGGCAGGAATAGGAGAGCCGGGGCTGCGAACCGCTGAGTTATAAATGGCAGAAAGAACAGGAGGAGCAGGCAATGAATATCACGGTATATCTTGGCGCAAAAGAGGGCAATGACCCGGCGCTGAAACGGGCAGTGCAGGAACTGGGGCGATGGATTGGCCAAAGCGGGAACGCGCTGGTGTATGGCGGCTCCAAAACCGGGCTGATGGGCGAAATTGCCAAAAGCGTTCTGGATGCGGGCGGAACCGTGACCGGTGTGGAGATCACCCTGTTTATGCAGGATGACCTGCAATATGACGGTCTGACGGAGTTGATCGTGACGGAAACCATCACCGAGCGCAAGACCGAGATGATCAGGCGGGGCGATGCGTTTATTGCGTTCCCCGGCGGAACGGGTACGCTGGAGGAAATCGCCGAAGTCATGTCCAAGGTATCGCTCAAGCAGCTGGAGGCTCCCTGCATTTTGTACAACCTGAATGGCTATTATAACGGTCTGAAAACCCTGCTGGATCATATGATCGAAACCGGGCTTTCGACAAAAGAGCGGCAGGAAGGAATCTGGTTTGCGGAGAACCTGGAGCAGATCAAGCAGATTCTGAAAGCATAAAAACGCCGAAATATCACCGTATGCCGCACAGCACTTGACAATGCCGCTGCGGCGGGGTAATATATTGATACCAAATGCAGTGCGGGGGAGTTCCGCGGGCAGACGTTCTTTCCAGAGAGCCGGGGCAGCTGAAAACCGGCAGGGCGTGCCCGGCGGTTTGTCGCCCCCAAGCAGGGCAGGCGAACCGCCGTGTGCGCAGTAATCTGCTTCGTTTCGCCCCCGTTACCGGGCGGTCAAGTGGCTTACCTTTATATAAAACATATATAAAACGGCAGGCAATTTGGGTGGTACCGCGGTACTGAACATGTTTTGGAACATCGTCAGGCCGTCCCATGTTTACAACATCATGGGGCGGCCTGATTTTTTATTTCCGTCCCGCACATCAAGGAGGGCCATCATGGCAAAAGAACTCGCCAAGCAGTATGATCCCAAAGGCACAGAGGATCGAATTTATCAGGAATGGTGCGATAAGGGTTATTTCCACACCCAGATCGACCGCAGCAAAAAGCCGTTCACCATCGTAATGCCGCCGCCGAACGTTACCGGCCAGCTGCACATGGGCCACGCCATGGACGAAACCTGGCAGGATATCCTGACCCGCTACAAGCGCATGCAGGGCTATGCCGCTTTGTGGGTGCCGGGCACCGACCATGCTTCCATTGCTACCGAAGCCAAGGTCGTTGCCGCCATGCGCGAAGAGGGCCTGACCAAAGAGATGCTGGGCCGTGATGGCTTTTTGGAGCGCGCCTGGGCATGGAAAAACACTTACGGCAGCCGCATTGTCAGCCAGCTGAAAAAGCTGGGCTGCTCCTGCGACTGGCAGCGTGAGCGCTTTACCATGGACGAGGGCTGCTCCGACGCCGTGAAAGAAGTGTTTGTACGCCTGTATGATAAGGGCCTGATCTACCGCGGCAACCGCATGGTGAACTGGTGCCCCCACTGCAACACCTCCATCTCTGACGCCGAAGTGGAATACGAGGAGAAGGACGGCAGCTTCTGGCACCTGCTGTACCCGGTCAAGGAGACCGGCGAGATGCTGGAACTGGCCACCACCCGCCCCGAAACCATGCTGGGCGATACCGCCGTTGCCATCAACGGCGAGGACCCGCGCTATACTCATCTGCACGGCTGCCATGTCATTCTGCCGCTGCTGAACAAAGAGATCCCCATCGTGTGCGATGAGCACGCCGATATGGAAAAGGGTACCGGCGTCGTGAAGATCACCCCCGCCCATGACCCCAACGACTTTGAGGTTGGCAAGCGCCATGACCTGCCCATCATCCGTGTGCTGACCTATGACGGCCACATGACCGGCGCTGCCGATAAGGCTGCCGCCGATGCCCTGAAAGCCAGCGGCCATGCTTCCGCCGATGAGCCGGACGTGCTGGACTGCGGCAAGTATGCCGGCATGACCGCCGCCGAAGCCCGCAAGGCCATTGTGGCAGACCTGCAGGAAGCCGGCTACCTGAAAGAGATCGAGCCGCTGAAGCATGAGGTCGGCACCTGCTACCGCTGCCATACCGTGATTGAACCCATGGTGTCCAAGCAGTGGTTCGTCAAGATGGAACCCCTGGCAAAGCCCGCCATTGAGAGCGTGGAAAAAGGCGAGATCAAGTTTGTGCCGGACCGCTTTACCAAGAACTACCTGAACTGGATGCGCGGCAGCCGCGACTGGTGCATCAGCCGCCAGCTGTGGTGGGGCCACCAGATTCCGGCATGGTACTGCGCTGACTGTGGTGCAGCCACCGTTGCCAAGTCTGCCCCCACGGCCTGCCCGCACTGCGGCAGCACCAACCTGACCCAGGACCCCGATACCCTGGATACCTGGTTCAGCTCTGCTTTGTGGCCGTTCAGCACCCTGGGCTGGCCGAATGAGAACGCCGAGGATTACAACTACTTCTACCCCACCAACACGTTGGTGACCGGCTATGATATCATCGGCTTCTGGGTTTCCCGCATGATCTTCTCCGGCCTGGCCTACACCGGCAAGGCACCGTTTGATACCGTGCTGATCCACGGTATTGTGCGTGACAGCCAGGGCCGCAAGATGTCCAAATCTCTGGGCAACGGCATTGACCCGCTGAAAGTTATTGACGAGTACGGCGCCGATGCCCTGCGCATGATGCTGATGGTGGGTTCTACCGCCGGCAACGATATGCGCTACAGCGATGAGAAAGTGACAGCAAGCCGCAACTTTGCCAACAAGCTGTGGAATGCTTCCCGCTTTGTGCAGATGAACCTGCCGGAGGACTTTGAGCCGGGCATGCCCGCCGAAGAACTGCTGGATATGAGCGATAAGTGGGTGCTTTCCGAATTGGCACGCACCGCCGCCGAAGTGACCGCTAACCTGGATAAGTACGAGCTGGGCCTGGCTGCCGAAAAGGTGGAAAACTTTATCTGGGATATCTACTGCGACTGGTATATCGAAATCTGCAAGTCCCGCCTGAACGGCGAGGACGCCCAGCAGGCAGACACCGCCCGCAAGGTGCTGGTGTGGGTGCTGGATAAGGCGCTCAAGCTGCTGCATCCCTTTATGCCGTTCATCACCGAGGAAATCTATCAGGCATTGCCCGGCAGCGCCGAGACCATCATGACCCAGGAATGGCCGGACGCTGGCAAGATGACCGCCTGGCCGCAGGAATGTGCCGACTTTGAGGTGCTGATGGACTACATCAAGGCAGTGCGCACCATCCGCAATGATATGAACGTGCACCCGGCCAAAAAGACCAGCATGACCATCGAGACTGCCAACCCGGCAGCCTTCCAGAAAGGCGGCGCTTACCTGGCACGCTTTGCCTTTGCAACGGATGTTGCCCTGACCGAAAAGTACACCGGCACCACCGATGGCGTTGTGACCGTTGTTACCCCGGCCGCCCGCGGCTTTATCCCCATGATGGAGCTGATCGACCGCGAAAAGGAACTCAAGCGCCTGCATAAGGAGCTGGAAAAGGCCGAGAAAGAAGCCAATATGTTCCGCAACCAGCTGAACAACCCCAAGTTCGTGGAGCGCGCCCCCGAAAAGCTGGTCAACGAAACCCGCACCAAGCTCGCTGCCAGCGAAGATAAAATCGCCAACATCAACCAGTCTATCCAGGCATTGGGCTGATAAGCGATAGAGCCGTTCACATTATAATAAGATGAATACACCACGCCCGCAGCCGGTCCCAAAGACCAGTTGCGGGCGTGGTGATTTTTGTATAGGGAAGAATATGACGGATACAATTTTGCTTCCGGAATGGTCAAGACCGTTCCCTACAAAAATGGTGAAGATTGCGGCTAAAGAATAAAAGATAATGCCTAATCTCTACCTCCAATTCCTCATTCCTAATTTCTAAGGCAATACCGCATAATTCTAAGTGCCGATACGGCGAGCGAGGTGCGGCAGATGCTAAGCCAAAAGCGCAGATAATACTGGATGTCTTATCGAGCATTTTGGCAACGCAGATGCCGTGCCGCAGCCGCCGAAGCGGTGCTTAAGCCGTAAGGCGGGAATTGTGCGGTGTTGCCCTAATTATTGAGAAAACTCCTAACCCCTACTTCCTAACTCCTAACTTGCAATTTCCGTTCCCGGAAAATAGTACCCCAAAATGTCCTCCCAACCCGCGCCGCCTTCGGCCATGGCTTTAGCGCCATATTGGCTCAGGCCAACCCCGTGGCCGTACCCGCGTGTGGTGATGACAAACTGCCCGCCGCGCCAGGCAATGGCAAAGCAGGTGCTGCGCAAATCAAGGGCCTTGCGCACCTCCAGCCCGCTCACCATTTGGCCGCACAGCTCCAGCGTGCGCACATACCCGGCTTTGTCCCAGGTGGAAGCACCGACCCAGCTTTCGGGGGAATCATCGGGGGTAAGGCCCAATTCTTCCAGCGCGGTGCGTACCTGCTCGGCGCTGTATTGAATGGTCACTTCGTACCCATCGGCAAACTTATCCCATGCGGAATCCACGCCGCATAAGTAAGGCAGCTGGCCGCCCCACACGTTCTGGCTGGCTTCGGTGTGGCCGCTGCTGATGGCATGGTAGCAGGCAGCGGCAGGCTGTCCGTTGTACAAAAGCACCGTCTGCCCGGTACGGGCGGCAAGAGATTGCAGGCGCTGCATGTTGGCGGCGTAATCACTGCCCCAGCGGCTTTGCAGAACTTCGCTGCTGGTCCAGCCGCTGCACAAAGCGCTGTTGGCGGTAAAGCTCTGCCCCTGAGCGGATAAGTACAACGCATAGCTGCGGCTGGCAACCATCTGGGCCAGCAGGGCATCGTCCGGCCAGGTTGCGGGCATCTCGCAGGCGGCAGCACCGACCATAAAATCCACAGCGGAAAGGGTGAAGTCGGAATCGCTGGCTTCATCATGCAGGGTGATAGTTTGGGGGAATGTGGGTGCAGCGGAAGGCGCGGCAGTGCTTTCCGGCTGTGCTGCCGCAGTAGGCGCGGCGGACGGCGTAACCGTGGGGGCAGCCTGTACCGGAACACTGGGAAACAGCAGGCAGAGAAACGGCACCGCAGTGCTTAACGCGGTAAGCAGGGCGGCACAGAGCAGCGTGCGCTTCAAAACGGCAGATCCCTCCATTCCGGCAGGTGCGGCGCACGGCAAAACCTTGCATTTTGCCGCGGAGAACCGTATAATAAATAGCACTGGCGGGGCTTGTCTTGCATCTTGACCCCGGAGCCTGTTACCATTGTATTCGCCGCAAGGGGGATTTATGCCCGGCGGGAAAGGCTGTCCTATGAAAAGATCAAAGAACAAATATTCGCCGTGGCCGGCGGTAGCGCTGTGCCTGGTGTTTTTGGCGCTGCGCATTGTGGATCTGGCACTGTTTACGGACCCGGAAACCAGTTTTCCCACGGTGGGACCCTCGGCGGCGCGCTGGGGGACCGCGCTGGTTGGTGCGGCGGCGCTGCTTGTGATGGGCCGCAGGGCGGATGAAAAAATTGCCCCCGGCAGAAAAAGCCTGATGGGTGTTATGATGGCGGTAACGGGGACTGCGCTGGTACTGGCGGGGCTTTCGCAGTTGTTGAGCGCCGCAGTGGTGTGGCCCAGCATGGTGCTGCTGACAGCGGCGGGCGTGTGGTTCTTCGCTATGGGCTGGCGGGTTCTTTCGACCCCGGAAGGGCGTGGAACCGCCATGCCGCCCAACGCCGTACAGTGCCTGATCCCTGCGGCGGCGCTGTTGTGGGTGCTGATCCAGCGGTTTTCCATCATCCCGGCGGCATCGGCGCGGCTTGGCTGTACCTTCCGGGTGCTGGGGGCGCTGGGCGCGCTGCTTTGTGTGGGGATGCTGTGCAAGCTGCTGTATGTTCCCGGCGGTACCTATGGCTGCACGGTGCAGCAGTACGGCAGCCTGGCATTTTACTTTGCAACCTGCCACGAACTGCCGCAGGCCATCTTTGAGCTGGTGCGCGGCAGCGTCTCTGAACAAACCCTGCTGACCAGCCTGGCCATGGGCTGCATTGGCCTGTGCGGGCTGGCGGCCATGCTTACCACGGTCCCGCGCAGTAACCCGACAAAAAAAGATAAGGCAGACTGAACCGATCCTCCAGCAGCTCCTGCGTGCTGGGGGATTTTTGTATGCGGCAGCCGGGACAAAGGGGCAAAAATGCAGCCGCGGCAAACTGTGCTCCGCTGTCAAACGCCACAGCCCCGCCGCTTTGCCGGGCCAGCGCCTGCCACAGCGGCAACACCCCGGCGGGGGCACCGCCCCGCAGGCAGAGCAGCACAGCGCGGGAACGCGGCTTTACTTCCAGCACCGCCTGCCCGCCACAGGCCAAGACAGGGCGCAAGGCTTCCAGGACGGCGGCCTGCACCAGCGCCGGGCGCGCTGGAACAGGGCAGGTGATCCCCGACGGGAACATGACGTACAGCCAGCCGGGGCGGCGGCGCACGCATTGGGTCAGTGCCCCGGTCAGTGTTTGCAGCGTGCCGCATAATTCGCACCCCGCACCGCCCGGCTGGACCAGCAGCTCCTGCACGGTCTGCGCCCGCAGCTGCGGCAGAACCAGCTCCGGCCCAAGCCCGGCCAGCGCCCGGCGGGCGGCTTCTTCCGCCAGGGCGGCGCGCCGGGTGGGGAAACGTGCAGAAGGTGGAACCATGGCAGCAGCCTCCGTGTGGTGATAAATGGGGCAAAACCTGTGGCATTTACCCCGGCGCGGTGCCGGGGCAAGGATAGTATGCCCGAAAAATACCGCCAAAGGCCATACAGTTATTGACAATACGCCAAATTGGCGTTGAAAACAGCTGCTTTTTTTGCCCAAAACATAATTTTTGCTCAATTTGCGTTAAAATAATAACAGCCCCTCTTGCAGTTTTGGCAGGAATGGGGTACAATAGAATCAAACCGGAAAGCGGCAATAAGCCGCTTGGGTGGGGCGGGTTCAACCCCGTTCCGAATATAAAATCTTTGGGAGGATTTTACTATGGCTGTTAAAGTTGCTATCAATGGTTTTGGCCGTATCGGCCGTCTGGCTTTCCGTCAGATGTTTGAGGCTGAGGGCTACGAAGTTGTTGCCATCAATGACCTGACCAGCCCCAAGATGCTGGCTCACCTGCTCAAGTACGACACCGCTCAGGGCTCTTTCCTGGGCAAGATCGGTGAGAACAAGCACACCGTCGAAGCTACCGAGGATTCCATCATCGTCGATGGCAAGGAGATCAAGATCTACGCCATTAAGGACGCTAAGGATTGCCCGTGGGGCGAGATCGGCGTTGACGTTGTTCTGGAGTGCACCGGCTTCTACACCAGCAAAGAGAAGAGCATGGCTCACATCGCTGCTGGCGCTAAGAAGGTCGTTATCTCTGCTCCTGCCGGCAACGACCTGAAGACCATCGTCTACTCTGTCAACGAGAAGACCCTGACCAAGGATGACCAGGTTATCTCTGCTGCTTCCTGCACCACCAACTGCCTGGCTCCTATGGCCGACACCCTGAACAAGACCTTCCCCATCGTTTCCGGCATCATGACCACCGTTCATGCTTACACCGGCGACCAGATGATCCTGGACGGCCCGCAGCGTAAGGGCGACCTGCGCCGCGCTCGTGCTGGTGCTCAGAACATCGTTCCTAACTCCACCGGCGCTGCCAAGGCTATCGGCCTGGTTATCCCCGAACTGAACGGCAAGCTGATCGGCTCCGCTCAGCGCGTTCCCGTTCCCACCGGCTCCACCACCATCCTGGTTGCTGTTGTTAAGGGCAAGGACGTCACCAAGGAAGCTATCAACGCTGCTATGAAGGCTGCTGCTTCTGAGTCCTTCGGCTACAACGAGGATCAGATCGTTTCTTCTGACGTTATCGGCATGCGTTACGGCTCTCTGTTCGACGCTACCCAGACCATGGTCGCTAAGATCGACGACGACACCTATCAGGTTCAGGTCGTTTCTTGGTACGACAACGAGAACTCCTACACCAGCCAGATGGTTCGTACCATTAAGTACTTCGCTGAGCTGTAATAGAGATCTTCCCAACAAAATAGCGTGAAATTAGCAGTTGGCAAAATGTTACTGCGTGCGCCGGGTTCCGGCGGGCAGCAGGCAACCCCTGTTGAGCAATAACAACTGCCAACGATTGCCGTGGGTACCCTGCGGCAGACTGAATACACGATAGAAAAGCCCCTTCCGGCTGTGAATGCAGCGGGAAGGGGCTTTTTGTATGAGAAATTTCAAATCAGTACTTCAAACAGACCGATCATCAGCGGCATGGTGAAGATTGACAAAAGCGTGCTGAGAACATACAGTGCGCTTGAATGTGCCGCATCACGATTGTACAGCTGAGCCATGGAAGTGACAGTTGCACAGGAGGGTGTGATGGCAGAGAGATAAACTGTCATCAAAATTGCCTTGCCATCGGAAATCCAACCTGCTGCATGTACCACCCGGAGTAATAAAAGAACAATTACAGGAACCACCAGCAGACGAAGCACAACAGGGAGGCAGTTCCGCAGTGTGCAAAATACCTTTTTCAGCGGGACCTCTGCGATTGCCATGCCGGCCAGCAGCATTCCCATAGGTCCAATCATATTTCCTACGCTGCTGAGTGTGCTCACGATTGGCGCTGGCAAAGAAATGTGCAACAGATACAAGAGCGCTCCTGCCACAATCGCAAGCAGGTTGACATTGGTCAGGATCTTTTTCCATTCCAACTTGGTACTCCCTTGCAGGCAGGCGCTTGCGTGGGTCCAAAGTAAAATCAACTGTACGATGACAAAGGCGCAAGAGTATACAACATACTCACTGCCAAGTAAAGCTTGTACCAACGGAATAACCAATGCTGCCGCATTGCTGTAGATGATGTTGACTCTCTCGACTGCATCCAATTTCAGCGGCCTGCGTATCACTGTATCGAACGCCAGAAAGACAACGTGCATCCCCACGGCAATCGCCATCGAATACAGAAGCCCGGCACGAATTTCAGGAGTATCATCAATCTGAAACGCATTCAGAACTACGCAAGGCATAATCAGATACACAAAAACAACAGAGAGCACCCTGCTGTCAGAGGGCTTTAGCAATTTGGCCTTGACCACAATGTACCCCATCAGCAGGACAATGAATAGTTGAACAATCTGCTCCATCAGCAAAAGACTAACTTTCATACAAATCCCTTCCTTCATCTTGTCCGCACTATCGTACTCTTTTAAAGCTCGATAGTCAATACGCAGCTTGATGGAAATTCCCGGGAAGATGTGATAACCTTTTGACTGTGTGTATGCAGCCGAAATGAAGTTTGCCTATTCTGGCAAAAATATGATTTTTTGATATTTTAGGGCAATACCGCATAATTCTAAGTGCCGATACGGCGAGCGAGGTGCCGCAGCCGCCGAAGCGGTGCTTAAGCCGTAAGGCGGGAATTGTGCGGTGTTGCCTTAGATAAAAATCAGAAAAAACACTTATAAATATACCAAAAATATCTATACATCGTTTAAGGAAACTGCTAAGATATACGTAGAGCACCTTATGAAATCATAAAAGATAGTGAAAATGTGGGGGGCTGTGTATGAAATACAGCGTGGTGATTCCGCTTTACAACAAGGAGCATTACATTGCCGGCACCCTGCGCTCCGTTCTGACACAGACATTCCCTGATTATGAAGTGATCGTGGTGGATGACGGCTCAACCGACAACTCTTTGCAGGCTTGCAAAACAGTGCAGTCAGATAAAATCCGGATTGTACAGCAGGCGAATCAGGGCGTTTCCGCTGCACGCAACAAGGGCATTGAGCTGGCGGCGGGGGAGTACATCTGTTTTTTGGATGCTGATGATACCTGGCATCCGGATTATCTGCAAAATATCGAAACCATCGTGCAGAAATATCCCCAAAGTGATATCTTTGTTACGGCCTACCGTATTATCTACGCCAATGGCCGCTGTAAGGAATCGTGCAGAATGCCACAGGCGGATGGCTGCCTGACAAGCTATTGGGAAACGCTGGGTAAGGGCTATGATTTTGTCTGGACCTCCGCCACAACGGTGCGGCGCACGGCACTGTTGGCGGCGGGTGGGTTCCGGCTGGGTGAAAAAATCGGGCAAGATCTGGATCTTTGGGCGCGATTGGCGAGAAATAACCCGTGTGTTGCTTATGCCTCTCGTGTTTGCGTGGATTATAACCGTGGGGCAGAAGCCAACGCCAGAACACGGGTAAAAGTGGCCCACGCCAAGGCATTTATGCAGGATTTGGAAGAGGAACTGAAGAATCCGAACCATAGCAAAGCCGAGATTGCGGCGATCCAGAGAAAATACGATTTAAAGATGACAGTTTATATTTATACAAGCCTGATTGCAGGGCAGAAACACCAGGCAAAGCAGGCGCTGAGCAGTTGGAAAGGCAGACCGAACCTGCAAAATATTTTGCTACGTGCAGGGCTTGGGTGCGCAGCGCTGCTGCCTGCCGGGATCAACGCGGCCGTCTACCAGGTGCGGCTGGCGCTGTTTTGAAATAGCATGATAGAAAAAATGAGCGTTTACCTTGTGCTTTGCCTGCTGCTTGCCTACCCGGCGCGCCTCTGCGTGTTGGCACGGCGGCAGGGCAGGAGCGCGCAGCGTGTAGCACTGGCCATGTCCTGTGTGGTGCTGTGGTTTTTTATGGCAATGCGGGCACAGACTGTTGGTGTGGATACCAAGTATTATGTCTGCATTTATCAACAATTCCCACAGATTTCGTGGAAAAAACTGTTTACCGCCCAGCTTTACCCAACGCCCCGCCGGACATGGGAATTGGACTTGGAACCTGGGTACCGCCTGCTGAATAAGCTCCTCAGCATTTATTTGCCTGCGCCACAGTGGATTACAGTGGCAAACAGTGCGCTGATTATAGCGCTGCTTTACCGCTGGCTGCGGCGGGAATCCCCCAATGCTATGCTGAGTATCTGGCTTTACCTTACGCTGGGCGTTTATCAGACAGAAATGAATGTGGCCCGCAATGCGATTGCAATTTTACTGGGTTATACGGCATTCCACTGGATCAAGGAGCGAAAACTTGCGCCGTACTTTTTGCAAATTCTGATGGCAGTATCGTTCCACAAAAGTGCAGTGGTCTTTCTGCCGCTGTATTGGTTGGTGAACCGGCGGTGGAAATATCACCATGTGTTGTACTGTACCATGGCAGCTTGCATCTTGGGCGCAGCATATCCGGTTGTGGCGGGGCGCGTGGCAAATTTGCTGCCCTATGCGCTGGCAAAATATTTTACGAAGAGCAACAGCAGAATGGAATCCATTGCGGTTGGTGCGTTTTATGCTCTGCTGGTTGCCTTTGTTCTTTACAAAATGACACCAGAGGAATGCAAAAAGCTGGAATCCAAGGAACCGCAGGGACTATTTCTCACAATGGCGGCACTTTCGCTGTACGGGCTGAACCTTGGGCTAGCCTCTGCGGCGCGGATGGCTGCGTTGTTTGGGCCGTACCTGATCGTATTGCTTCCACGCATGTTGGAGTATATAAACTGCCCGCGCAGACGGGCTGCGACAATCCAATGGTTGGCAGTGGCGGCGGGCCTCCAATATGTTTTGCGGCTGCTGATAAATAATATTGGCGGGACGATGCCGTATCAGTTTTTCTGGGCAGCATAGTTCTGGTATGGAGAAAATATTTTGAGTATCGTTTTTCTACTTAGTGTAATATTAAAAGGGCTTGGTGCAGTGCTGGAAGTGCTGCTGCAGGTTATGATCACTCGGATGCTGGGCCTTGCGGGATACGGAACTTACTCTACCTGGGTCAGTGCGGCGGATCTTGTGTACTGGGTATTGTTTTCCGGTATTACGAAATGCAATACTTTTTACTTATCAAATAAGGGAACAGAGCTGCGCCGGTTCAAGGCAAAATATTACAGCTGTTATGTGCTGCCAGTCCTGACGACATTAGCGTTGGTACTGGCATTGGAAAAAGGACGGGGCGGTTACACGGTCATAGCACTAATTACCGGGATGGAACTTCTGGTAATGGACCATAGCAGCACAATGATGGCGCAAGGCCAGCCGGGATGTGCCTTATTCGGAGAGTATGTGCTGGGAAGACTGTTCCTTGTATTGGGAACACTGGTTTTATATAAAACGGAAAGACTCTCGCTTGGCACACTGCTGGCGCTGTATGTGATACAATACGCGGGAATCCTGGTGCTTTTCCTGATAAAGCGGGACAGAGAACCCCGGAGGGATATCTCGAAGGAACTTTCTTTGCGCAAATGGGGGAGCTATCAACGGGCGGATCTGATACAGGCGTTGATTTCGCAAATGCCAATCCTTTTGCAGTACTTTTTCACAGGCGCGTTTGAAGCGGGAATTGTCAGTGTGGTGCTGATGGTAAAAAAGCTTGTCAACTTCATCTCTGGTCCAACAGCAAAAGTGTTTCTGCCAGAATTTTCGCGCATGTATCATGCAGGGGATAAAGCGGGAATCAAGCAGTGCTATGCGTCCATTATGCGGATTCAAATGTTATTTGCCGGCAGTATGGCAGTTGTGCTGGTGGGCTATCCGCAGGTGCTGCTGTCGATTCTGGCGGAAGAGCTGTTGCCTTACACCAAACAGTTTGTTGGGTGTGCGCTGGTGTTTATTTTGATTGCGACACTTGGACCCTGCAGCGGGGTGCTGCAAATGACAGGTAACGAAAAGAAAGATAACCTGTATCGCGAAGCTGCACTGGGGGGTATGCTGGTGCTGCTGTTTGTTATGCGGGGCAGCCGGTTGGTGATGCTGTATGCACTTTGTGTGCAGGCGCTGCTGGAAGGGGTGGTGAAATACTGGTATGTCTGCCGCTGGATGCAGGGGAGTGCCGTTAAGCTGAAGACTTACTGTATATGGTGGAGCGTACCGGCTGCAGTAATTGCGGGTGGCTGCTTGCTGCATTTGCAGCATTCTGCACTGGCGATGCTATTGGCGGCAGGGGGGACATTTGCTTTTGGCTTGGTGTGCGAACTGCGGCCCGGAGGGTGCTTGCATGGATATTGGAAAGGACTAAAAAAGAAGTTTGAAAAAACTTGAAAGAAATTTTGAAAAAGGGTGTTGACTTTAGGTAAAAGTGTGGTATTATAAATAAGCTGTCGCGCAAGACAGCAGCTCTTCAAAA
>ERZ1034691.184-NODE-184-length-49659-cov-83.847835_pt1 | contig 49659 bp, 48 predicted proteins | sample MGYA00520638_ERZ1034691 | MGnify/ENA primary metagenome ERZ1034691 (study PRJEB33766, sample SAMN09781763) | gut metagenome | biome: gut microbiome | host: Homo sapiens | place: Madagascar | study: EMG produced TPA metagenomics assembly of the PRJNA485056 data... | reverse complement strand
ACAATATGCATCAGGCGCTGGAGCTGGGCAACCGCACCCTGATGATGGACGCCGGGCGCATCGTGTTTGACGTAAAGGGTGCAGAGCGCAGCAAGATGACCGTGGACGACTTGCTGGAAAAGTTCCGCGAGAACGCGGGCAAAAATCTGGATAATGACCGCATCCTGCTGAGCAAGGTGGAGAAATAAAACTGTTCCTCTTCTTGTAAAAAGCAAAAGGTCTGCTGCACCGGCACGGTGCAGCAGACCTTTTAATTTTTATTCTTTTACCACAGGCGGATGACCTTGATAACGCCCTCGGCTTTATCGCGGGCCAGCTCCAGATGGTGCTGCAACGCCATGGCAGCGCCGTCCCAGTCCCCTGCCAGAGCAGCATCCAAAATCTGCAGATGCTCCTCACAGGTCTGCTCCTGATTGATCATGCTCACCTTGCCGGTCATGATGCGGAAACGGGTGTTCAGGCCGGTGATGCGGTCGTAGGCAGAGCGCAGATACTTGTTGGGCAGGGTGCTCATCAGCAGCTCGTGGAAGTCGTCATCCGACTCGCAGAAATCTTCAATGCGCTCGCTGTGGTGCATCAGCTCGGCGTAGGCCTCCAGCTGCTCCCGGGGGATGGCATTGCCGTAAGTACGCAGGGCGTAGGGCTCCACCAAAAGACGCATCTCAAACATGCTGTGCACGTCCTCTTCGGTGATGCCGGAGACCATCAGACCCTTTTTGGGCAGAATGGTGATCAGCCCCTCCTGCTCCAGACGCCCCAGCGCATCCCGCATGGGGGTGCGGCTGATGTTGCCCATCTCGGCGCAGAGTTTCTGCTCATTCAGAAACTCGTTGGGGCGGTACTCGCAGTTCAAGATCTTGGTTTTGAGGTACTGGTACGCTTGCAGCTTCAGGCTGAGCTTTGCCTGTGCGTCCTGCTCTTTCATAAGCACACTCTCCTATTCTTCTTCTCCAAAAAACGTTCCAAAACGTCCGAACCGGCAGCGCAAACCCACCGCTGCCGACTTCTTCTCCATGTTCAGCCAGCTTGTATCCCGGCTGCAATCCAACCACTTTATCTAATACATTATTTCACATTAGGGCATTTTTTACAAGACTTTTCGCTTAACTTTGGCGTGTTTTCCGTTTTATACAAAGATTACGCCTCGATTTTGCTACTTTTTACAATGTTTTTTGTGCTTGTCGCCAAACAGGCCGACTTTCCACCCGCTTCTTTTGCATCCAAGCGCAAACTGTGCTACAATAGGGGTAAAAAACAACACATCTACACCGGAAAGGACCGAAACTCTCATGGCACGAAGCGATGGCTACAACACCCGCACCCGGCAGCTCATCTTGGACTACCTCATCAACAACCGCCAGCACGCAGTAAGCGCCTCCAACATTCTGGAGCATCTGGAAGCGCAGGGCGCAAGCCCCAACCCCACCACCGTGTACCGCTATCTGGATAAGCTTGCCGGCGAGCAGCGCATTATGAAATATGTGGCCGACAAAGGCGAGCGGGCGGTGTTCCAGTATGTGGACGAGGGACGCCACTGCCGGGAGCACCTGCACCTCAAGTGCGTGCAGTGCGGGCGCATCTATCACTTGGACTGCCATTTTATGGATGAGGTGCGCGCTCACCTGATGGCAGAGCACGGCTTTACCCTGCAATGCGAGGGCAGTGTGCTGTACGGGCTGTGCCGTCATTGTGCGCAGAACGCGGCATCGTCCGCAGCGGAAGAACAGCCTGCAAAAAAATGCGCCTGCTGTGTTGACACGGACAAAAACCCGTGATACAATGCAAACAATAAAAGCGTTGACCGGGAAAAGTAAGGCCTCAGGTTTTTCTTACAGAGAGTGCGGGATGCTGGAAACCGCGCAGAAAACGAAGCCCGAAGAACACCCGTGAGCCGCTCCCTGAACCTGCGTGTGCAGCAGTAGGGGCAGACGTGCGCCGCTCGTTATCGCGGCAGTGCTTTCAACGGGGAGAGCGCACAAAAGTGACCGGCGTATTGCGTATGCCGGTAATTTAGGTGGCACCACGGATACGGCAGCATATTCGTCCTAGGACTATGGGATGAATTTGCTGCCGTATTTTCTTATTTTAAGAGGGGTAAGAAGTATGTGTTGTGTTATGGGTTATACGGGGCACGACCTGAGTGCCGAAAAATTCAAAGAGTATCTGCTGCGCACCGTGGACCGCGGGCCGGACGACCAGCGCGTGGTGGAGGGGCCCTACGGCCTGATGGGCTTTGGGCGGCTTGCCATCATGGGACTGACCCCGGAGGGGATGCAGCCCTTTTACCGGGGCGCTGACTGCGTGGTGTGCAACGGCGAGTTGTACGGCTTCCGGTTCGAAAAAGAGATCTTAAAGCGCCGTGGCTACAAGTTCTGCTCTGACTGCGACTGCGAGATTTTGCTGCCGCTGTACTACGAGTACGGGCTGGATATGTTCCGCCACATGGACGCGGAGTTTGCGCTGATCCTGTACGATTCCCGCAAGGATCGGCTCATCGCCGCCCGCGACCCCATCGGCATCCGTCCGCTGTTCTACGGCTACTCCAAGTCCAGCCACAAGATCGCCTTTTCCTCCGAGATGCGCAACCTCATCGGCTGGTGTGATGATATCCGTCCCTTCCCCATTGGCAGCTACTACTGCGACGGCCGCTTTGTGCGCTACGAGGACATTGCGGACGTGCCCGCCCCCATGCAGGACGATATGCCCACCATCCTGCAGAACATCCGCGAGAAGCTCATCGCCGGTGTGGAAAAGCGGCTGGATGCCGATGCACCCGTGGGCTTCCTGCTTTCCGGCGGGCTCGACTCCTCCTTGGTGTGCTCCATTGCCGCCAAGAAGCTGGGCAAACCCATCCGCACCTTTGCCATCGGCATGGACACCGATGCCATCGACCTGAAATATGCCCGGCAGACTGCGGACTATCTTGGCAGCGAGCACCACGAGATCATCATCAACCGTGAGATGGTGCTCAGCAGCTTGGAAGAGGTCATCCGGCTGCTGGGCACATGGGATATCACCACCATCCGCGCCAGCATGGGCATGTACCTGCTGTGCAAGGCCATCCACGAGCAGACCGATGTGCGTGTGCTGCTGACCGGCGAGATCTCGGACGAGCTGTTTGGCTACAAATACACCGACTACGCCCCCACCGCCGATGCCTTCCAGCAGGAGAGCCAGAAGCGCATCCGTGAGCTGTATATGTACGATGTGCTGCGGGCAGACCGCTGCATCTCCTCCAACAGCATCGAGGCGCGGGTGCCCTTTGGCGACCTGGATTTTGTGCGCTACGTCATGGCCATCGACCCGGAAAAGAAGCTGAACCGCTACGGCAAGGGCAAGTACCTGCTGCGCAAGGCCTTTGAGGGCGACTGGCTGCCGCCGGAGATCCTGTGGCGCGAAAAGGCCGCCTTTTCGGACGCCGTGGGCCACAGCATGGTGGACGACATCAAGGAGTACGCCGAGAGCCTGTACACCGACGAGGAGTTCCAGATGCGCCGGGCAAACTACTCGGCACACTGCATGCCCTTTACCAAGGAGAGCCTGTTCTACCGCGAAATCTTTGAGAAGTACTACCACGACCAGAGCCGCACCATCGTGGGCTTCTGGATGCCCAACAAGGCATGGCCGGGCTGCAACGTCAACGACCCCTCTGCCCGCGTGCTGGCAAACTATGGTGCTTCCGGCGTGTAACGCCAGAGCATTTTTCAGCAGAAAACTTTTTATGATTTCGGAACACCGGAGCATCTGCGGACGCTCCGGTGTTCCATTTTTACGCAAAAAAGCCCCCGCCGACAGAGGGAAAAAAGTGTCGGCGGGGGCTCAGGAAAATGTCAAATCAGGGGTTCAGGGCTCAGTCGTCTGCGGCCTCGTCCAGATTGCCCAGCTTCTTGGCCTGCTCCACAACAGCAGGCACCAGCATCTCGGGCAGGGTCTCATAGCGAGCAAACTCGGTGGTGAACCAGCCGCGGCCCTGCGTGGTCTGCCGGATAAAGGTGGTAAAGTTTGCAAGCTCTGCCAGCGGTACCTCGGCAATGATGGTCTGCAAGCCGTCCTCGTCCGGCTCCATGCCCAGCACACGGCCGCGGCGCTTGGTCACATCACCCATGATATCGCCGGTGTTGTCGTTCGGTACATGGGCCTTCAGGGTGTGGATAGGCTCCAGAATGACGGGGCCGGCCTCCGGCATAGCAGCTTTGTAGGCCAACTTTGCAGCCATGATAAAGGCCATTTCAGAGCTATCCACCGGGTGGTAGCTGCCGTCCAGCAGGGTGGCCTTCAGGCCGACCACGGGGTAACCGGCCAGCACGCCCTTTTCGGCAGCCAGACGCACGCCCTTTTCTACGGCGGGGAAGAAGTTCTTGGGCACGCTGCCGCCGAACACCTTTTCCTCGAACACCACCTGCTCGCTGTCGCAGGGCTCAAAGTTGATGATAACGTCACCGAACTGGCCATGACCGCCGGTCTGCTTCTTGTGGCGGCCCTGTTTCTGGCAGGCCTTGCGGATGGACTCGCGGTAGGCGATGCGGGGAGCTTCCAGACCGATCTCCACGCCGAACTTGTTCTTCAGCTTGGCCTTGACCACGTCCAGATGCTGCTCGCCCAAGCCGCCGATGACCTGCTGATGGGTCTCGGCGTTGTTGATGTAGCACAGGGTGGGATCTTCTTCCATCAGGCGTGCCAGTGCGCTGGAGATCTTGCCCTCGTCGCCCTTCTTGGCCACGGTAACAGCCATGAACAGGCTGGGCTTGGGGAACACAGGCGCGGGCAGCTTGACCACGCGGTCTGCATCGCACAGGGTATCGCCGGTCTTTGCGCTTACCAGCTTTGCCACAGCGCCGATATCGCCGGCACCGATGCCGTCGTTCTCGATCTGCTTCTTGCCAAGGACGGTCAGGGGCTTGGTGATCTTTTCCACCTCGCCGGTGCGGGCATTGGTCAGCGGCTCGCCTGCGGTCACCTTGCCGCTGATAACGCGCAGATAGCTCAGCTTGCCCACGAACGGGTCGGCTACGGTCTTAAAGACGTAGGCGGCAGTGGGCTCGTCCTCGGTGCAGTGCAGTTCCACCGGCTCGCCGTTGGCGTCCTCAGCCAGCGTGCTGGCCTCGTGCTCCGGGCTGGGCAGCAGCTTGTGCATATTGAACAGCAGCATATCCAGTGCCTGCATATTCACGGCGCTGCCGCAGAACACGGGGGTGATCAGGCCATCCTTAACGCCCTTTCGCATACCCTCCACGATCTCCTCGGTGGTAAAGGGTTCGCCGCCGAAGAACTTTTCCATCAGCTCATCGTCGGTTTCTGCAATAGCCTCGCTCATGGCCTCGATCAGGCCCTGGAAACGGTGGCCGATGTCCGGCAGATCTACCTGAATCTGCTTGCCGCTCTCGTACTTGAAGGCCTTCTGGCTGAACAGGTTGATGTACACAGGGGTGCCGTCATCCAGCTTTGCGGGCACGACACAGGGGCAGACGGTGGAGCCAAAGCGGATCTTCATATCCTCAAGGATCTTGAAGTAGTTGGCGTTTTCCAGATCGCACTTGGACACGAACACCATGGTGGCCTTGCCGTTCTTGCGGGCTAGCTGGAACGCCTTCTCTGCACCTACGGTAACACCGCTGCGGCCGGACACGCACACCAGCACGCTCTCGGCGGCGCGGATGCCCTCGTACTCGCCTGCTTCAAAGTCGAACAGACCCGGTGCATCGATCAGGTTGTACTTGATGCCCTCGTACTCCACCGGCACAACGGACGCCGACAGGCTGGCCTTGCGCTTTGCTTCCTCGGGATCAAAGTCCGAAATCGTTGTACCGTCCTCAACCCGGCCCATACGCTCGGCAGCGCCCGAAAAATAGACCAGTGCTTCGGTCAGCGTGGTCTTGCCGCTGCCGGCATGGCCGGCAATCAGAATATTGCGGATGTTGTTGCTTGCGTATTTCATATCGGTTTTTCCCTCATTTCCGCCGCACGGAGCGTTCTCTCCGTTTTTGTGGCATATTTTACAAAGATAATACCACATCCGAAACGATTTTTAAATATATCGTTTCAAAATTTAGCAAAAACGCCTGCCAAACTTCCGGGCACTGTTTTGTGCAAGTTGACATTCGGGTGCAAAACGGGTGGGTAGAAAAAGCAGAACTCCCGGCAGCGCGTACAGGCGCGAAACCGGGAGTTTTCGTTGCAAATATGCGGGTTTTATGGTATGCTGTAGGTGCCGCTTCGGCGGTAAGGGCGTTGATTGCATAATCGGTGGTCTAGCTCCTTCCGGCTGCGCACCAGAGGGGACGAAAAACTTTTTGCTTCCCCTGACGCGAAAGCGGAAAGGGGGGATGCCTCATGACGTTTGAACAGGTCGTGCTGTTGCTCACGCTTCTTGGCGGAGCAATCTACATTACCTTCGAGATCACATGGACGATTTCCAACGGCAAAAAGAAATGACCGCTCATGCCCTCAGAAAGCAAGCGGTCATTCTTTACGACTGATTAGCCGGATGAGGAGCCGACCATTGCAGTCAGCGCTCTTTCTATTCGTAGTATAGTCTATTTTTCCGGGTTTGTCAAGCCGCAGACCCGCCGGAAGAGGCAGGAGGTTTTACGCGATGAAGCGCGAGGATTATATCAACTGGGACGAATATTTTATGGGCATTGCGCTGCTTACCGCCATGCGCTCCAAGGACCCTAACAGTCAGGTGGGCGCGTGCATCGTAAGCCCGGAAAATAAGATCCTTTCCTTAGGCTACAACGGGATGCCCATGGGCTGCAGCGATGACGAGATGCCCTGGGAGCGGGAGGGCGCGCCCCTGCAGACCAAGTATATGTATGTCTGCCACGCCGAGCTGAACGCCATTCTCAACAGCGCCCACAACAACCTGAAGGGTGCCCGGGTGTATGTGACCCTGTTCCCCTGCAACGAGTGCACCAAAGCCATCATCCAGTCCGGCATTGCCGAGGTGGTGTACTACGGCGACAAGTACCACGACAGTGATTCCAGCATTGCGGCGCGGTTCATGTTCGAACACGCCGGTGTCCGGCTGACCCCCTATAAGCCCACCGGACGCCGGGTAGAGCTGGAGCTGTAAGCATAACCCTTTTATTGCAATTCGCAATAAATTATGTTATTCTACTCATAAGACGCTGATTGCATCATTGGTGGTCATGCTTTCTGTCCCGTATCGCTGATTCTTCCTGTACATGGAACGAAGCAGAGGTTCAGGGAGGGAAACTTTTTTGAAGAAAATCTCCCTGCGCCTTGAAGGCGAAGGGAGGGATATCGTTTGAATCTGACAGAAGTTTTGAATCTTCTCATGGTCATTCTCACACTGTTGGGACTGATTTTGGAAGTAATCCGTCTGACCGTCGAGGTCATGGAAAAGAACTCGCAGAAGAAAAATGACAACAAAAAAGATTGACCGCCTCCAGAGTTCCAGCCTGAGCGGTCAATCTTTTGACTAATATGGGACGGAAAGCTGACCTATGCAGTCAGCGTCCTTCTGTTTATAGTATAACCTTCTGTGTGTTCTTTGTCAAGACAATCGGGAAGGTTCCCTCTTGACCTTCCCGATGCAACGTATTATAATAGGATCAAAGCTTGAATAAATATTCAAGAACGTTTGCATAGAGAGGGAAATATACAATGGAACTGAAAAATCGCAGCTTTTTGAAGCTATTGGACTACACCCCTGCCGAGATCGGGCAGCTGCTGGAGCTGGCCGCTGACCTGAAAGCCAAAAAGAAGGCCGGTATCCGGCACGACCAGCTGCGGGGCAAAAATATTGCTCTGATCTTTGAAAAGACCTCCACCCGCACCCGCTGCAGCTTTGAGGTGGCCGCCCACGATCTGGGCATGGAAGTGACCTATCTGGACCCCTCCGGCAGCCAGATCGGTAAAAAGGAGTCCATCGCCGACACAGCCCGGGTGCTGGGACGGATGTTTGACGGCATCGAGTACCGGGGCTACGGCCAGCAGATTGTGGAAGATCTGGCGCACTACGCCGGTGTGCCGGTGTGGAACGGCCTGACCAACGAGTTTCACCCCACCCAGATCTTAGCCGATTTCCTCACCATTCAGGAGCATTTCGGCCATTTGAAGGGCATCCACTTCGTTTACTTCGGCGACGCCCGCTACAACATGGGCAACAGCCTGATGGTGGGCTGCGCCAAGATGGGCCTGCACTTTACCGCCTGCGCCCCCAAAAAGTACCAGCCGGACCCCGCGCTGGTGGAACAGTGTCAGGCCATTGCCGCCCAGACCGGGGCTACCCTCTCCTTTGAAGAGGACCCTGTCAAGGCCGCAAAGGGCGCAGACGTGCTGTACACCGATGTGTGGGTATCCATGGGCGAGCCGGTTGAGGTATGGGCAGAGCGCATCCATGATCTGGCTCCCTACCAGATCAATCAGGATCTGATGAATATTGCAGGCCCGGATGCAGTATTTATGCACTGTCTGCCCGCCTACCACGACCACAAGACCACCGTGGGCAAGGAGATGGGCGAGCGCTTTGGCCGCGACGCCATGGAGGTGACCGACGAGGTGTTCGAAGGCCCCCAGAGCATCGTGTTTGACGAGGCCGAGAACCGGATGCACACCATCAAGGCGGTCATGGCAGCCACCTTGGGATATCAGGAATAAAGAGATAAGCCCGGAAGGTTCGCAGACCCTCCGGGCTTATACTATCTAAAAAAACAATTTTTCCGCTCAGCGATCATTCCGAAACTGCATTCTGCAGTTTCAGCACGCCTGCTTGGGTCAGGCGCTTACGCAACAGCGCACCCACGATGCAGGAAACCACGATTTTGCCCAAGTCCAGCGCAATGAAGGGGTAGACGCAGACGGTCAGTGCGTAGCCCAGCTCGCACTGCATCTGGAACACGAACCATGCGGTGCCCAGCACATAGCAGGCAGCATCGCCCAGCACCAGACCCACAGCGGAGATCACCGGGTTGCCCTTGCTCTTTTCAATGAACATACCGCCGATGAAGGCCAGCAGCAGATAACCCACCAGATAACCGCCGGTAGGGCCTGCCAGCTTGGCAAGGCCGGCACCGTAGCCGGAGAACACCGGAATGCCGATGGCGCCCAGTACCAGATAGATGACCACGCTCAGGGTGCCGAACTTCGGTCCAAGCAGCCATGCGGTCAGGCAGATGACAAAGTTTGCCAGCGAGATGGGCACGGCTCCGATGGGCACGGTCAGCGGGCCCAGCACGCACAGCACGGCAGCCATCACCGCAGTGACAGCCATCTGGTAGGTAGTCAGTTTTTTGTCTTTCATAGTCAGTTTTCCCCTCTATTTTTTCGTTTTGTAAGGCATCCGTGCTCGAGTATACCGCACCGGTGCACCGTAGGTCAACGGAAAAGTTTGCAAAGGGTTTACAATCAACAGATATATTGTAATCCGTCGAAAAATATGATATTCTAAGAATACGGCGCTGATTGCATAATCGGTGGTCATGCTTTCCCATCCCGCAGCACTGCTTCTTCCTGTACATGGAACGAACCAGCGGCTTGTGGGAGGAGAACTTTTTTGAGCCAAGCCTCCCCAAACCCTGAAGGCGAAGGGAGGGATATCTGATGGATCTGTCGGAGATGCTGAACCTGCTGATGGTCATTCTTACGCTGTTGGGATTGATCATCGAGGTGATCCGCCTGACCCTTGAGGTCATGGATAAAGCTTCACAGAAGAAAAACGATGACAACAAAAAAGATTGACCGCCCCAGTCTACCAAACTAGCGGTCAATCTTTTTGACTAATGCGGGATGGAAAGCTGACCTTTGCAGTCAGCGCCCCTTCTGTTTATAGTATAATCGCATCATCGTGTTTTGTCAAGGAGGTCCCCATGGGTGGAGGTCATGTATCGCGGCCGGATTTCGGGATGCCGCAGCCGGATGCTGCGTACCCGCTGACCGAGTTCTATCTGCTGGCGCAGCAGGCGCTGGAAAAAAGCGGCAGCTTTATGCTGCCCGCCCTCTACGCAGGGCTGCACGCCCCCGCCCGGCGCATCTACCGGGAGGAAGCCGCCGGGTATTTACAGCTTGCGGCAGCTCCGTCAGAGGGCCTGACCCGGCTGCTCTCCCCTGCCCGGATGCAGCTTTTATACAGCAGCTTGCAGGTGCAACCGGACGGCACCCCCGCCGCCCTGCTGCTGACCGAGGAATGCACCCGCCTGACCGTGGCGGTGCAGCTGCTGCCGCCCTTTGTGTGGGAGGACCCGCTGCCGCCGCTGCCGGATGTTCCGGCGGCGCTCACCCTGCAACTGACCATGCAGGACGTGGTAGCCATCGACACCGCCCCTGCCGCGCTGGCGCAGAAGCTGGTGCACAGCACCGATGGCAAATGCTGGTTGCACCACCCCAAGGCCGAGACCTTTCTCTCCGAGCGGCTGGCGCTGCTGCAAAGGGTCTATAAATAAAGAAGAGCACCCTCCCCTCTTTTACTTTCTACGATTCCGTGGTATACTGACCGGTAAACCGACAGGATATCCAACCTCTGTCGGAGAACGTGGACACACCTTGCGGTCCGGTGCGTCCGGCACACAAAAAATGGAAGGAACCGGGTTTTGTTCTGCAATAATCGGGGATGCTGAGCCGTATATTGAGTGAACGTCCCCGTGAGAACTACAAACATTCCATCGAGAAGCCCGCTTCCGGGCATCCAAGGAGAGTTTATACAATGGGACAGCTGACCAGAAACGAAGTATTTACCCTGGCGGTGCAGCGTTACAGCGACACCGTCTACCGCACTGCGGTGCATAATTGCCGCTGCACAGCCGATGCTGAGGATGTGGTGCAGGATGTGTTTGAAAAGCTGCTGCACTATAACGGCATCTTTGAGAGTGAGGAGCATCTCAAAGCATGGCTGCTGCGGGTGGCCATCAACCGCTGCCGGGACCTGACCCGCGCCGCCCACCAAAAGGACACCGAGCTGGACGAGAACCTGCCCGCCCCCGATGTCCTTGCGGAGGACGGCAGCGTGCTGGATGTCATCCGCACGCTGCCGGAAAACTACCGCAATGTCATCTATCTGCACTACTACGAAGGATACACTGCGGCAGAGATCGGGCGGATGATGGCGGTGCCCACAAACACGGTACTAAGCTGGCTGCGGCGCGCACGGGCACAGTTACATACGATGCTGAAGGAGGAGATCGAAGATGAGGTGGTATGAATACAAGATGGAGGTCGATGACCTTGCTGCCCCGGACGATCTGAAGGCAAAACTGCTGGCCATGACCGACACCCTGACTGCGGAGGAAAAGGCCGAGCCCATGATGGCTGCCCCTGCCCCGCAGACCGCTGCACCCGCAGCACCCCTGAACACCGAAACCAAGAAGAAAAAGCCCATCCGCTTCCCGGTAAAGCAGCTGGGCACGCTGGCTGCCTGTCTGGCCGTGTGCGTGCTGGGTTACAGCACCCTGCATCTGGGCATCGGGATGGGCAGCGCCAAAAGCAGCGCGCCCGCCCTGTACACAGCCGAGGGCTCTGCCGACAGCTCCGCTGCCTCTGTGGCAGCGGGCGGGTTTGATCTCCAGCATGCCGCGCTGGACAGCACCCCCGAGGCGGTGAATTACAGTCTGGAGGCAGACGACCGCTCTCTGGAAACGGAGTACAGCGGCACCGGCAGCACCGAGGCTGCCGCCCCTGCGGTGGACAGTGCCAAGATCATCTACACTGCCAACCTGACGCTGGAAAGCAAGGATTACGAAGCAGCCCGCAGTGCACTGGACAGCGCTCTTGCCGAGGCGGGCGGCTATCTGGAATCCAGCAGCGAGTACACGCGCACCGGTTCCAGCCGCTCCGTAAGCCTGACCTACCGGGTGCCACAGGCCAACTACCAGAGCTTTCTGGAGGCTGTGGCCGCTGCCGGTAATGTGACCTACCGCAGCCAGCAGGCCGATGATGTGACTACCCAGTATATGGATGTGTCCGCGCGGCTTTCTAACCTGCAGGCACAGCGCACCCGCTTACAGCAGCTGCAGGCAAAGGCCGAAACTCTTTCGGATCTGCTGCAGATCGAGGACTCTCTCACCGAGGTGCAGTCCCAGATCGAAAGCTGGCAGAGCCAGCTGGACTGGTACAGCGATCAGGTGCAGCAGTGCACCGTGTCTATCGACCTGAACGAGGTGCAGACCTACACGCCTGTTGACGAGAGCTTCTTCTCCCGCATCGGCACGGCCCTTGTCTCCGGCTGGGGCAGCTTTGTGAATGGCTTGCAGCAATTTGTGGTGGCGCTGGCCTCCGTCTGGCCGCTGGCAGTGCTGGCGTGTGCCGCTGTTGCCGTGGCGCTTGCATGGCGCAAAAAGCACCCGAAGAAGTGACCCCATAGAAATCCATTTTCCGCATAAAGGCTTTCCCCGGCCGGGGAAATCTGTCACCGTAGGTGACTGATGAGGGCGCAGGATAACAGCCTTTCCCCTGATCTCCCCTCATCCGGCGCTAACGCGCCACCTTCCCCCAAAGGGGGAAGGCTTTTGTTCAACCCTATTGAGAAAACGACCACCCCTGTCCCGCCGGGCTGCTGCACCGGGAGGCAGGGGTGGTTTTGTATATTTTGCAGTACTTATTACACACCGGAATAAGCCGAGAAGCCGCCGTCCACCGGCAGGCAGATGCCGGTGATGAAACCGGCTGCGTCATTGTTCAGCAGGAACAGCAGCGCGCCCACAAGGTCCTTTTCGCTGTCGCCGAAGTGGCCCATGGGGGTGGCAGCAAGAATCTTTTTGGTGCGGTCGGTGGGGGTGCCGTCCTCGTTGAAGAGCAGCTTTGCGTTCTGCTCGCTGGCAAAGAAGCCCGGAGCGATGGCGTTGACCCGGATGCCCACCTTGCTGAAATGTACCGCCAGCCACTGGGTAAAGTTGGTCACAGCGGCCTTGGAACCGGAGTAGGCGGGGATCTTGGTCAGGGGCAGGTAGGCGTTCATGCTGGAAATGTTCAGGATGTTGCAGCCCTCGCGCCCTACCATCTGCCGGGCAAACGCCTGCGTGGGCAGCAGCGTGCCGATGAAGTTCAGGTTGAACACCATCTCCACGCCGCTCTCGTCCAGATCAAAGAAGGTGACGGTGTCACTTTCCAGATCGCCCATCTCAAAATATTCCTTGTCCGTATTGGCGCGGGCGTTGTTGCCGCCGGCACCGTTCACAAGGATATCGCAGGGGCCAAGGTCTGCCAGTACATCCTCGGCCACCTGCAGGCAGTTGGCCTTGTTCATCACATTGCAGGTGTAGCCCTTTGCGGTGCCGCCCTCGGCCTTGATCTCGTCCGCAAGCTCCTTGAGCTTATCCATGTTGCGGCCCAGCAGCGCCACCTTTGCGCCCGCCCGGGCCAGCGCCTTGGAAAAAATGGAGCACAGCGTTCCGCTTGCGCCGGTGACAACAGCCACCTTGCCGGTGAGATCTGTGTTCAGTACATTCTTTTCCATAACATCCTCCTGTTACAGCTGTATTCATTGGCTAGAGTATAACAGAAAAAGACATTCTTTGCCAGAACGTTCTTATTATAAAATGGGAAAGTTTTATTCTTTTTGCCGGGCAACAAGCACGATATCTTCTGGATGCGGTGCAGACGGAATCGCGCAAAAACGCAAAAATGACCGTTTTTATCTTGAAGATCTTCTAACTCTTCCAAAGCAAAATCAATATGATAAATGCATGACAAACACATACTGACTTCGGCTCCGCTGCCCGCAGCGGGCTACACTGTTCAAGCCGTACCATGCACAGCAGCGGCGGCGCTTCCCACTTTGATGTGAACACAAAAAAGCAGATTGAATTTAAAAAATTCAATCTGCTTGGTGGTTGCGGGGGCCGGATTTGAACCAACGACCTTCGGGTTATGAGCCCGACGAGCTACCAGACTGCTCCACCCCGCGATATTTACTTTTTTTGCTTTTCAGCGGTTCTCGCTGACTGCTCAAGTATAATACCACAGAGCAGGTAGAATGTCAACCCTTTTTGAGAAAAATTTTCGTATTCTCCTGCCGCAGCTTTTAACGCACCACTGCCCGGTGCTGTGCGCTGTATTCGGCGGGGGTGATGCCGTACAGACGGCGGAAGGTTTTCAGGAAGCTGCTGTGATCCGGAAAGCCGCTCTCGGTGCAGGCATTCAGGACGGAAACGCCCTCCTCCAGCGCCTTGCGGCAGTGCTGCATCCGCAGATAGGTCAGGTAGTTGTGGATGCTCTCCATCTTGCTGCGCAAGACCGTTCGGTCGCTTAAAAGCCCCACTGGGGCTTTCATTGCTCCGCTCCGCTGCGCAAACGCGAACAACGCTCTTTTTGCTCTGCACAAAATCCTGCATCGTTTGGCGTAAAATTGGCGTATGGCGTAGTTTTTTGCTGGAAATTCGTCAAAAGAAAAAGCCCAAAACTTCTCAGTACATCAAGAAGTTTCAGGCTTTGTTTTGCTTAAATTGGAAATTTACTGGTCAATGGGCTTCATCGTGGGGACAGGTCAAGGAACACGCATGAAAAGCTTTATATTCCGTTATAAGCCTACTCATGCGGCTTCCTTTTTGTCCCGTCCGTACGTTACCCTACGCAACTCTCCACAAGTTACCGAGGATTTGGTGTAAAAGTGGTGTAGCGGTTGGTGTAGTGGATTTCAGACCGAAATGCCCAGTTTACCGTTCAGATTTGCAAAGGAATGGGCTTTGGCTTCCTTGGTGGCTTCCGCGTAAATCTCCATCGTGGTGCTGATGTCCTTGTGTCCCATGATGTCCTGAATGATCTTCAGGTTGGTCTCATTTTCACACAGCCGGGTGCAGAATGTGTGCCGGAGATTATGGCAGGAGAAAGGCGGCAACAGCTGCGGCTCCCGTTTTTCCTTTTCGGCCTTTTCCAGTTCGGCTTCGTTGTATGCCACGCTGATGCGTTTGATGGCGCGGTTGACCGTCTGCGGATTCTGCGGCTGGCCGAAGCGGTTCAGGAATACGAAGTCCGAGATTCCGTCGATCTCGTATTCGCACACCAATTCCAGTTCCTGCTGGTTGGCGCGCTCCTGCTCCAGTGCCTTCCGCACTTCGGGCAAGATCGGAATTGCCCGCTTGCCTGCGGCAGTCTTGGGTGTGGACATGGTGAAATAGCAGCCGCCCACCTCGTGGTCATGGTACACCAGATTGTGCTGGATGGTGATAAACCCACTCTCAAAGTCGATGTCGCCCCAGCACAGGCCAACCGTTTCCGAGATGCGGCATCCGGTGCCCAGCATGAAGGTGAACATCGGGAGCCAGTGCTGGAACTTCGGCGTTTTCTTGATGAAATTCAGAAATGCCTGCTGCTGGGGCAGGGTCAGAGCGTGGCGTTTGGGCGTTTCGTACTGGTGGGCGGCTTTAATGGCCGTCAGGACACCATCCGTGGGATTCACACGGATGTACTCATCGTCCACCGCCACCGCAAAGACCTGATGGAGAACATTCTGAATGGTTTCCAGCGTGTTCAACGCCATCTTGCCGTTGCGGACGATGCCATTGTAGTAGCTGCGGATATCCGACTTGCGAATGTCCTTGAGCTTCATCATGCCAATCTCATCCCGGACGAACCGATTGTACATATAGACGTAATTGGCGAAGGTATGCTCTTTCAAGCCCACCTTGTTCTTACGCCACAGTTCAAACAGGTCATTCAGGGTCAGGCTGCACTCCGGGATGCGGATGCCTTCTGCCAAGTCGTGCTGGATCTTTTCTTCCTTTTCGCGCAGCCCCTCCAAGGTTGCATCATAGATGGTATGGCGTTTTCCGTTTTTCGCAGTCCAACGGTACATATACAGCCCGTCGCTTTTGCGGTAGACCTCGCCATCCTTCAAAACACGGCCTTTATTATCTTTACGTCTTTGCATATAAACTCTCCTTTTCATTCACAGAATGTTGAAAAGGAGCCTTACGCCATGAGTATACCATGACGCAAGACTCCCTGCAACATCAAACGGTCAATTTTCTACACCGCATCAGATCGAGAATGCCTTGTCCAGATATTCGTCCAGCTTACGGCGTTTGATCAGCCGTTTGGTTCCGTTCCAAAGGACGAACTTGCATTCATCGCTATCGGTCATTGACCGCAGTTTATTGATACCGATCCCAGAGTAAGCCGCTGCTTCCTCCAAGGTCAGATTACTCTTTTGCCAAATCGGAACTTCCTTCACTTGCACCTCCAATTCCTTGTAACCGGGTGCCGGGGCAGAAAGTGCCAGCTTTCTACCCCAAACGCTCCCGATGAGGTTCAGATTTCCGAGTGCCCCTCCTGTGTGCGGGGTTGTGCCGCTGGTTTGTTTTGTGCCTGTTCTGCCTGCAAGCGGTTCAGCAGTTGCAGAACGGAATCTCGTGCTTTCTCCTTGACCTGCTCCTTGCCCTTCTGCCGGACTTCCGGCTTCAGCAGCTTCTCCTGCAAGCGGGTAGCGGTGGTTTGCATGGTCTTGAGAAACTTGTCCAGCACAGTGTCCAGATGTTTGGCAGTGTACTCCCGTGTAACCTTGGGAGCCTTGCGTTCCGGGGACAGCACCCACTTCTTCGTGTCCTCGATCATCCGCATATCTTCCTTGCGGGTCTCGGTGCGTACCACGTCCGTCACGACCTCCACCGCCTTGTCGTAGGCTGCTGCCGAAACTTCATCGATCAGCGTTTCCATGTCGTTGACCTTGAGGGTCAATTCGTCCAGCTTGCTCTGCTGGGCGGCAAGCTGCTCCTTCTGCTTGGCAAGGATGAAGTCCTGCTTTTCCAGATACTTACGGTTACCGTACTCCGCTTCTTCCTCCAGTTCCAGCCCGTGCCGCTTGGCGATCTCGAACAGCATCTTCCGGCAGGCGGCATCAAAGGTGATCTTGCGGTTGTTGCGGCGGCTGAGGGGCTTGTCCGGGTCTGGCAAGTCGAAACCTAACGCTTCCAGTGCCTTTTCCTGCTGGGGTGCTACCTCGCCATACTTGTTCTCGCAGTCGAACACATGACGTTCGTGGATATGGGGTGTGCTTTCATCCAGATGCAACGCCCAGTCCAGCACATGAACGTGTTCGCCAAACTTGGTCTTGAACTCCTCAATGAACTCCGTGACGATGTTCAGCAAGTCCTCTGCGGAAGCGTGTTCATCCAGCGTCCCAAGCTGGTAGATAGTTTCCTCTGGGCAGGTCTTGCGGCTGGACAACAGGTCGGGAATGGAGCGGTTGCGTTCCGTGTGTCGGATTTTTGCGTTACGCTCGTTCTGACTTTCAACGAAGGCCGTGTACCGGCTCTCGTAGAACTGCCGTTCTACGTCCGAGAAGGTTGCCGCCAGATTGTCCGGGTCGGGTGGAGCGAGAGCCGAACGGAAACCGTGGAAGCAGTCCCAGTAGATGTTGCCCTTTGCTCGCTCCGGGTCGATGTGTTCACTGTTAGCAAGGTTGAAACTGCGGTCATTGTGCTTGGGGTTGTAAGTGCCGTGTCCTCCGGCTCGTCCGTTGTGTCGTGTCAGTTTCAGATAGACATCCCTCCGTTTCAACAGCTTGGTGGGGAGAACGCAGCAGCGAAGCTGCTGGATCTGCCGCCGTTTTGCGCCAGATAATACCCAGTAGGATATGACGCACAGCATCATATCACTGGGGCAAAGAGCTGCGCTCTCTGCACTCTTGCTCCGGGCAAGCCGCCCTGAAGGACAGCTCGTCCGGTTTTTCAGAGGGTCGTTTTGACCCTCTGATTTTGGCAAACTGTCAACCTGACACTTTGCCAACACCTCCCTATAAAGGAGAACTTTGGCGTTTTGCTGCGTACGTGCGTACGCAACAGGCGGCTTTCTCTGTACGCACGTACGCAGCGAAAGACCGAAAACGCACCATATAGGGGGATCAAAAGCGGGTCATGCCCGCCAGCCATTGGGGGTGAGGTCGGGCTGCACAAGGGCTTCGATGCCCACAAAGCCCCGGACACGCCGCCCGGACGAGTTGACGATGTTGTTGGTGGATTCCAGATTATACCTGCGCTGGTTGGCGATCAGCGCATCGCTGAACCCTCTGGCCTTGATCGCATTCAGACTGTTCTCCTCGCACCACATCCGGTAGACCTCATACAGCTCTTTCGAGCTGGTGCAGGCATCCGCCTTCAGGCGGATGTAGCCCTCGGATTCGAGGAAATCAAACACATTGTTGTTGTCCCGCTTCACCAGTTCCCGGTTGCGCTTGGCACGGTCGCTCTCGGTAAACTGGAAACCGTTCTTCACCAGCCGCTGCAAGCCTGCAAATGCCCACAGCAGGATGCCCTCGACCTCCGCCGCCATCTTCTCGGCAATGTCCGGGTCATCCACACGGGAGAGGGGCTTGTCCTTGGTGGTCAGGATGAGCTGACGGCGGTAGAAACCGTCCGAGCGATCATACAGAGCCTGCAGATCGCCGTTGCTGAACGCCAGCAGACGGGCGTACATCCAACCCTGATAGCTCTGCTTGCCCTTGCGCTCCAAGTCCATCTGTCCCTGCGCGGTCACGATGGACTTGACATAGTTGGTCTGGCGCAGGGCTTCCATCCGCATATCGTCGTCCACGCAGAGCAGGGTGTGTTCAAGGTCGGCACGGGCGAAGCGGTTCTCCGAAATTTTGCCGATACTGCCATCCTTCATGTTGCAGCCAAACAGCCGGGACAGCACCACGCCGATCTGCGACTTGCCCTCGCCGCCGCTGCCTTTAATGACCATCATGCGCTGCCCCTTGTTGCTGGGGATCAGGCAGTAGCCGATGAACTCCTGCACCGTGGGGATGTCCTCCGGGTAGAGCAGGTCGGACAGGAACCGCAGCCAGTGGGAGGGCTGCGGAGCTTTCGGGTCATACCTGACCGGGAGCCGGTTGCGGACGATCTCCGGCTTGCCCTCCTGAAAAGTGCCGTCCAGATACAGGGTGCCGTTTGCCAGCGCGATGCGGTCTGTGACAGGCGGGAAGTCCTCCACCTGTGCCGCCAGTTTCAGCACATCCACGACATTGGTGACCTTCTTGGCGAGGTTTGCCCCAACGTATTCACGCATCATCTCGAAGATCTCACAGCGCAGGGGCATGGGGTCCACCATTCTGCCGTCCGGGGTGAAAAATGCGCCGTTCGAGTAAAGCAGCTGGTGAGTGCTCAGAAAATCGTCACAGAACAGGGATTCGTTGAAAAAGCCTTTCTTGAACCATGCAGGGGTAAAATTACTCATAGGCATTCCATCCTTTCATTGGCGTTGCGGAAAAACAATGTGGTCATTTTGACCACATTTTCTTACTCCGCAGCTGGGAAATCAACGTCCTGCCGTTCTCCCTGCATGGATTTCCTGCCCCCTTCCGGCGGCGTTTTCCGGCTCTCCCACTTGGGGGGTCATCGCCGGGTATCCCATGCAGACGGTCATGCGGTTTTCAAGGTGCAGCGGGCAAAACGGCAACAAAAAAGCCGTCACAAAACAGACCAGCCCTGCCTTCGCTTTTCTGGAAGGTCATGCTAGTCGGTTATGTAACGGCTGAAAGCCAAGATGTTCAGCCCCGCAGGGCCGGAACGAATATGTAAAAATATGTTATATTCAATTGTTGAGATAGATTACCACAAAAATCGAGTCATGTCAACAAAATGTTTTGAAAATACGCCACTTTCGGCAGCTTGCAAGAAAAAACGAGGGAAACTTTGGCAAAAAGAGAGAGGGCTGGACGCTGCCAGCCCTCTTGACAAGGTTGAAACACTCGAAGTTGAGGAAATTACACCTTATACTCCAGTGCAGCCTTCAAAAAGGCATCCACTGCCGGGCCGGTGGTCCGGGGCGTAAAGGCGGTGCGCCCGGTGTCCAGTGCGGCGATCTGCTGCATCTCAGCGTCGGTCAGGGCAAAATCAAAGATTTCCAGATTCTCCCGCATCCGCTCCGGGTTTGCCGATTTGACCAGCGGCACGATGTTCCGCTGCACCAGCCAGCGCAGCACTATCTGCGCCACGGTCTTGTTGTGGGTGGCGGCAAGGGCGCGGAGGGTCTCGTTCTCAAACAGCCGCCCCTGTCCGGCAGCCAGCGGCGACCATGCCTGCATTTGGATGTTCTGGCTTTCCATGTAGCGGCGCTCCTCCTCCCGCTGGAAGAAAGCGTTGCACTCCACCAGATTTACCGCAGGCTTCACCTTGTTCCAGAACACAAAATCTGCCAGCTTGTCCGGGGTGAAATTGTCCACGCCGATGACACGGGCTTTCCCGGCCGCATACAGCTCTTCCAATGCACGCCATGCGCCGTAGTAGTCGTTGTAGGGCTGGTGGATGAGATACAGGTCTACATAGTCCAGCCCAAGCCGCTCCATGGAGCGGGCAAAGCCGCGCTTTGCGCCCTCGTAGCTGGTGTCGGTGATCCACAGCTTGGTGGTGATGAACAGTTCCTCGCGGGGCACGCCGCAGCGACGGATGGCACGGCCAACCGCTTCTTCGTTTTCGTAAGCGGCAGCGGTATCAATGAGCCGGTAGCCGCTCTGAATAGCCTGCACCACGGCTTCTTCGCACTCTGCCGGGTCCTTCATGCGGAACACGCCGTAACCGATGGCGGGCATTTTTACGCCATTGTTCAAAGTGATGGTAGGGATCATACAGTTTCTCCTTTCGTTCTGCGGGATGGATGATAGATCAGCAGTGCCAGCAAAATCAGTACTGCGGTAGCGGCAAGGCTCAGCGGGTAGGCCAGCAGGATGGTCTGGAAGGTCCGGCTCCGGGGGAACGCCGTGGCGATCCACAGAATGCGTACCCCGCAGACCCCCAGCATGGTCAGCAGGGCGGGCACCAGCGAGATGCCAAAGCCCCGGAGGTAACCGGACATGACCTCATACAGCATACTGAAAAAGTAGGCGGTGAACACCGTCATCAGGCGGGTGTAGCCCAAGGCGATGACCTCCGGGTCCCGGTTGAAGAGGGACAGCAGAAAGTGCCCGGAGCCCAGCACCAGCAGAATGGCAATGCCAGACGCAAGGGCATCTTCTACCAGACACAGCACCAGCGTTTTGCGGCAGCGGTCCAGCTTTCCGGCACCATAATTCTGCCCCACAAAGGTGGTGCACGCCTGACTGAAGGAGTTGAGCACATCGTAGGCCACCACCTCGATATTAAAGGCCGCACTGGATGCCGCCATGACCACCGTGCCAAGGCTGTTGATGGCCGACTGGATGACGATGTTGGAGATGGAGAACACCGCACTCTGGATACCTGCCGGGATGCCGATCTGCAAAATCTTTTGCAGGCTGCGGCGGTCGATGCGCAGCGCTGTCCATTCCAGATGGATGGCCTTGTCGCTCCGGCGCAGCCGGACAAACAGCAGCACCGAGCTGATGGCGTTGGAAAGCACCGTGGCGGTGGCTACGCCGTTCACTGTCATGTGTAGCACGATGACAAAGAACAGGTTCAGCAGCACATTCAGCACCCCGGAAAAGGCCAGCGTCTGCAAGGGCACACGGGTGTCGCCCACGCTGCGGAAGATGGCGGCCTCGAAGTTATAGAGCAGGATCACCGGCACCCCCAGCAGGTAGATGCGGAGGTACAGCAGGGCGTAGGGCAGCACCTCCGCCGGGACATTCAGGGCACGGAGCGCCGGACCTGCCGCCAGCTCCCCCAGCACCGTCACCAGCACACCGCCCAGCACAGCCACCACCACGGCGGTATGCACCGCCCGGTGCACGGCGTCCGTATCCTCTCGCCCGATGGCGTTGGCAATGACCACGTTGGCACCCAGCGCAATGCCGATGAAGAAATTGACCACCAGACTGATGACGAAGCTGTTGGCTCCCACCGCCGCCACGGCGATGGTGCTGGCGGCACCGCTGAAGTTGCCCACCACCGCGATATCCGAAGCGTTGAACAGCTGCTCCAGGATCGCCGTTGCCGCCACCGGCAAAGCAAACTGCGGAATTTTATTCCAGAGCGGACCGTTCAGCATATCCAGTTTTTGTTTTTGAACTGCCTGTTTCAAATTTGATACCTCCCTTGCACAGGAAGTATAAAGCCTCCTGCGCAAAACTTCAAATACTTATAAACTATACTTTATCATAGTTTACAGGAATGGTTTCGGATGCTATACTGAGGAAAAGGTGAAAGGAGAAAAGAATGGAGATCCGTGTATTGCGTTACTTTCTGGCAGTGGCACAGGAAGGAAACATCACCCGTGCAGCAGAAACACTGCACATTGCCCAGCCCTCCCTTTCCAAACAGCTGATGGAGCTGGAACAGGAACTGGGCAAGCAGCTGCTCATCCGGGGCAAACGGCATATCACCCTGACCGAAGAAGGCGTTCTGCTGCGAAAGCGTGCGGAAGAAATCCTTGAACTGGTGGGTAGAACAGAGCAGGAAATCACCGCCGCGGAGCAGCAGCTTTCGGGCAGTATCAGCATCGGCGGCAACCCCCAGCCCAGCCTTCTGCAAGCCGCCGCAGCCCTGCGGCAGCGCTATCCCGGCATCCGCTTTCAGTTTTACAGCAGCGATGCCACCGATGTGACCGAGCGATTGGAGCACGGCACGCTGGATTTTACCACCCTGCTGGCACCTGTGGATGCTTCCCGCTATGACTCCGTGCTTTTGCCGGAGCATTCGTATTGGGGGCTGCTGGTGCGGGCGGATTCTCCCTTGGCGGATAAGTGCAGCATCCACCGGGAGGACATTCTACATCTGCCCCTCATCCTGCACCGCCGTGCCGGCTTGCAGAAGGCCATTGCCGAGTGGGCGCGCACCCGCCCGGAAAAGCTGGAGATTGCCGCCACCTATAACGTTATTTACGGCAGCCCCACCGCCCTTGTGCAAAGCGGACTGGGCAACCTGCTCATCACACGGGACCTGCTGGGCCCAGAGTTGGAGCCGGGGATGCGCTTTCTCCCCCTCGACCCGCCGCTGGAGACCCGTTACGCTCTGGTCTGGAAAAAGAACGCCGTATTGACCAAAGCCTCCGAGAGGTTTCTATCGATACTGACTACACAATAACACAAAATACCCTCACAGCAGGTGCGCGTCTGCGCAAACCTGTCATGAGGGTATTTTACTGAATCGGTGTATCTACTACACCAATCCACCTATTCACTTGTTACACCACACCGCTTTGTAAGGCTCCTTTTCGGGAAAACGTCCCAAAATTGGTGTAGTTGTGGTGTAGTACCGCAGATATCGACCAAATTTCGTTTGAAAATTCATCGCATCTGCGTTTTAATTTTGTATTTTACTGCTCAATCGGCTTCATCGTGGGGAACAGCAGCACGTCACGGATAGATGCACTATCGGTGAGCAGCATCACCAGACGATCTACGCCGAAGCCCAGACCGCCCGTGGGGGGCAGACCGTACTCCAGTGCGTTGACGTAGTCGTAGTCCACCTGTGCCTTGCACTCCGGCTCCAGGGCCTTGCGCTCGGCCACCTGACGCTCGAAGCGGCCCTTCTGGTCGATGGGATCGTTCAGCTCGCTGAAGGCGTTACCGTACTCGGTGCAGTCGATGAAATACTCGAAGCGCTCGGTGAAGGCGGGATCATCCGGCTTGCGCTTGGCCAGCGGGCTGATCTCCACGGGGTAATCGTAGATGAAGGTGGGCTGGATCAGCTTGTCCTCCACAAAGGCATCGAAGAACTCGGCCAGAATGGCGCCCTTGGTGGGCACCTCGGGCAGCTCCACGTTGTGCGCCTTGGCGGCAGCGATGGCGTCCGCATCGGTCTGCCAGTCGTTGAAGTCCACACCGGAATACTTCTTCACAGCCTCCACCATGGTCAGGCGTTCCCAGTGGCTCATATCGATCTGCTTGCCCTGATACGGAATGACCAGACTGCCGCAGATCTTGAGGGCAAGGCGCTTGTACAGCTCCTCCACCAGATCCATCATGCCGTGGAAATCGGTAAAGGCCTGATATAGCTCAATGGTGGTGAACTCCGGATTGTGCTTGGGGTCCATGCCCTCGTTGCGGAAGATGCGGCCCACCTCGTACACGCGATCCATGCCGCCCACGATGAGGCGCTTGAGGTACAGCTCTGTCTCGATGCGCAGCACCATATCCATGTTCAGGCTGTTGTGGTGGGTGTAGAAGGGGCGGGCAGAAGCACCGATCTCAAACGGGGTCAGGATGGGGGTATCCACCTCCAAAAAGCCCTTCTCGTCCAGATAGGCGCGGATCTCCTTCAGGATCTGGCTGCGCTTGATAAAGGTATCCTTCACCTCGGGGTTTGCAATCAGATCCACATAGCGCTGACGATAACGCATCTCGGTATCGGTCAGGCCGTGGAACTTTTCGGGCAGGGGGCGCAGGCTCTTTGCCAGCAGGGTCAGCTCAGTGGCGCGCACACTCAGCTCGCCGGTCTTGGTGCGGAACACCTCGCCCTTCACGCCGATAATGTCGCCCACGTCCAGCTTTTTAAAGGCGGCGTAGGCCTCGTCACCCAGCTCGTCGCGGCGGACGTAAAGCTGGATATCGCCCTTGTCGTCGCGCAGGTGGGCAAAGCTTGCCTTGCCCATAACGCGCTTGGACATCATACGACCTGCCAGTGCCACCAGCTTGCCGCTGTCGGTCTCGTTGGGCAGTTCCTTAAATTCTTCCTTCAGGTCAGCAGAATACGCGTCCTGCGGGAACTTGGTCAGGGTAAAGGGGTCGTTGCCGGCGGCCTGCAGGTCGGCCAGCTTCTGGCGGCGCACCTGTACCTGCTCGCTCTCGGACAGACCCGCAGCGGGGTTTCTCTTTTGCTCTTCCATGGTTACTCCTACTTAGTTTGCAGAATGGGTGATAGCCAGCACGGTGTACTCCACGGTCTGGCCGGTGGGCAGCAGCACTTCGACCTTTTCGCCCACAGCCTTGCCCATCAGGGCGTGGCCCACGGGGCTCTCATCGCTGATCTTGCCGTTGAAGGCATCGGCTTCGGTGCGGCCCACGATGTCGTATTCCTCGGCTTCGTCCTCGCCGGTCTCGCGGATGGTAACGTGGGTGCCCACGGAGACGTTATCCACGCTCAGCTCGCTCTCATCGATCAGAACTGCGTTCTTGATGGTCTGCTCCAGCTCGGTGATGCGGTTCTCCACCAGACCCTGCGTATTCTTGGCCTCGTCGTACTCGCTGTTCTCAGACAGGTCGCCGTGGCTGCGGGCTTCCTTGATCTCTTCAGCCAGCTCCTTGCGGCGGACGGTTTTGAGGTATTCCAGTTCCTCCTGCATTGCCTTCAGACCAGCAGCGGACATCTTGATCTCTTGTGCCATTTGAGAATCTCTCCTTGTTATTAGCTGTATTTCTTTCGCGCAGCCACAAAGCCGCACAAGAATGCTATTTTGACTACACTATTATAATAGTAAGCCGGTGCCTTGTCAACAAAAAAGGCGGTGCTGGGGCAAAAAAGCACGCAGAACGGAAGAACGGCAGGGGGCAGAGCCGATCAAAGAGTGATACTTTCGATAATTCGTGCTCTTTTTGGGCATTTTGTGCCATTCCCCTTCCAAAATACGATAAAATGTAATATAATGGAAGTACCGTAATACATACCCCCCCCCGTAAATAATACGAGGGGAAAAAGGAGGTTGTACCATGAAACAAGGCAAACTTATCCGACGTGCAGTATCGGCAGCGCTAGCCGGATGCATGATGTTCACCCTCTCAGCCCCGGCTCTGGCTGAGAGCACTGATGCACTGATGCAGTTGAACATCAGCGGCAACCGTGCGGTCAGTGTGCTGGATGCGGAGAACGGCTACGGCATCACAGTTAATGGCGTAGAGGTCACAGATGCTAACAAGGACGATGTCCTTGCAGGAACCTTGAATGCCGGTAAGCTCAGATATGAAAACGGTGCATTATGCTCAGATAATGTACAGCTCTCAGGTATTCTGCGTGTAACTGCGCCGGGCACGAATATTGAACTGAACGGCGGAGCGTACAGTCCTCTGGCTACAATCTATATTAATGATGCAGATAACGTAACAATCTCCAGCGATAACTACTCCGCGATTGGCAATAAGGCAGAGATTGACTGCACCGGAAAAGTAACGATCAATGCGTCTGGTAATTTTGGCAGCTATGCCATAGGTGCCCGTTCTCAGGCAGACGAGGGCACTCTGATCATTCGGAATGCCAGTGCAGTAGAGATCAATGCGCCCCAGTATAATCAGGTCATCGGCGGATGGAAGGGCATCGCCGATATTACCTGCAACGGTCCTGTTACCATCCGCGGTAATGCAGAAAGCGGCAATAGAATTGCCAAGAACTTCACCTACCAGCGCACGGATGGTGCAGACTACGTCTACTACACCAGCGAGGATGCGGAGACAGAAGCCATCGACGGAAGCATTACACCCATCCCGTCCGATGCACCCTACAGCTATCTGCATATTGAGGAAAAGACGTTTTCCGCAATTACCGTAAACAATGGAATCGCAAAAGCGGGCGGAAGCGAAGTGCAAATGGCCTTCAACGGTCAAAAAGTGACCGTCACCGCCCAGATTGATGAAACTGACGAGCGAAAATTTGACGGCTGGGAAGTAGTAAATGCTCCCGCAGGCTTTACGATCTCTGCCGAAAAACTGGCGCAGAAGGAATTTTCGTTCATCATGCCTACAGGCAATGTAGAACTGACCGCACACCACAGCAACAAGCTTGAGGTGTCCGGCGGTACTGCCAAAGTGAACGGTAACAGCAATGCAGATTTTGCCCGCCCGGGCGCAGCCGTTACCGTGACCGCAGGCAGCCCCGAGGATTACCAGTTTGACCACTGGGAGGTATCTGGCGGCAATATCGGCAAGACCGAAGAGGAGCTGAAGGTCAGCCCTCTGAGCTTCACCATGCCGGATGCAGCCGTCAAGCTGACCGCTGTCTACAAGGCTGCTGTCAAGGTGAGCAACGGTACTGCCCAAACGGACAATACCACCGGTGAGACGGTGTATGCACTGGAGGGTGCATCCGTTACCGTGACCGGTCACGACAGCAACGCAAGCTTTTCTAAGCTCGTAGGCTGGAAGCTCAAAAAGGGCAGCCTTACTGCAATCATCGATGCGGACGGCAATAGCCTGAATGTTACGGTGGACGCAGAAAACAACTATCTGCTGGATGCCAGCGGGGCAAAGATCAAAAACGAAACTTTTACGTTCACCATGTCTGACAAGCCTGTGGAACTGAGTGCTGTCTACAGTATTCCCGCCATCGCAATGAGTCTGCCGGTCATCGTGGAAGGCGGTACAATCAATGGCACGCAGGACAGCTTTGTACGCGTAAAGGCGGGCGAAAAAGTCACGATCAAGGCTGATGCACCTGCTGAAAACATGCAATTCCATCACTGGAAAGTGGAAGAAGGCACCAGCGCGGACTTTGGCGTAACGGTCGGCACCCTTGGCTCTGATACGGAGCAGGGTACTGAGGAGATCGCATTCATCATGCCCCGGGGTGCTGTCAGACTGACAGCACAGTGGTCCGCTACTCCGGCGACCCGACCCGATCCAGATCAGCCGCTGGACGAGGATTTCGGTGTTGATACTCCTCAGCCGAAGCCCGAACCTGAAGAGCCCGAAGCACCCGCAGAGTCCGCCGCCGGTGCTATTGCAGCAGTCGCCATTGGCGGCGCAGCAGTCTGGGGCGGCTACGAGATCACTACCCGCGCCATCCTGAAGAACCTGCTGCCCGCAGATGCGGCCATCCCCAAGACTCAGGGCCAGCTGGCTGAGCTGCTGTGGCAGAACGCAGGCTGCCCCCAGCCCACCGTTGCACAAGCCACCGATGCCGCTGCCGCCGCCCGCTGGTGTGTCGAGCAGGGCTATCTGGAAGAGGATTTCGCTCCGGAAAAGTATGTACCCAAATACAAGGTGATCCGTATCCTCAAGCAGGCTAAAAGCGACACATAACCTCTGATATCATCTCACATCACCGCACAAAAATGGACGGAGGAGCGTCTTTGACGTTTCTCCGTCCATTTTCTTTTAACACACTCAGACCAGCTTTGGCACCTCTGCGGTCAGCAGCTCTGCCAGCCGGGCGTGACCCTTGCAAGTCAGGTGCATAAAGTCCACCTCGTTGAACTCACACTCGGCGGCGTCCATAAAGTGCACGCCCTGCCGCTCGGCTACGATGCGCAGCTGCTCGGCGACCCCACGGGATTTTTCCACGCAGCCTGCACCCATGACGGCATCGTGGAAGCCGTCCTTGATGCAGGGCGGCGCCACCACCAGAATGTTGGGTGCCTTGCCGCCCCAGCAGTCCACGCTCTTGACCTTGAGCAGCAGCCGCTCCATACCCGCACCGATGCATGCGGCGTTTGCGCCAAAGCGCTCCTTCACGTCGTTCGTGCCCAGCATGATGATGAGCAGGTCGATGACCTCGTGGCTCTTGAGCAGGGCGTAGGCCACGCTCAGCGCATCCATGGATTCGTGCAGCGGGTCCACGAACACGGTGGTGCGGCCGGAAAGCCCCTCCTCGGTGACCAGATATTCCTCGCCCAGCGCCTTTTGCAGACGGCAGGTCCAGCGCTCGTCCTCGTTGAAGCGGATGCCGTGGTCGGCGCAGTCGTTGGGGTCGGCGCAGTAGCCGTGGGTGTTGGAATCACCCAGACAGAGAATATGCTTTTTCATGACCAAATCACTCCTTTTCCATCGTCTGCCGGAAGTAGTATACAGCGCCTACCATCCCGGCATCGTTGTGCAGCTGCGCAGCGCGAATTTCCAATCCTTCGGCAAAGGCGGGCATGACGGATGCTTTCACCTTTTCAGCGATAGGCTCGATGAGCAACTTCTGTTGAGCAGACACGCCGCCGCCGATCAAAATCAGCTGCGGGTTGAAGATATGCACCATGCCCGCCAGCCCCTGCGCGATCTCGTCCGTCCATGCGTCCAGCAACGCCAGCACGGTCGCATTGCCCGCCTCGGCGGCGGCAAAGATGGCGCGGCCGTCCTTCCACGCAGGATCTTTTTCCTGCGCGGCGCGCACCAGTGCGGTGGTGGCGGCGTAGCGCTCCCAGCAGCCCTTTGCGCCGCAGGTGCAGTCCACGCCGTCCAGCGCGTGGGTGCGGTAGTGGCCCAGCTCACCGCCCAGACCCCGCGCACCTTCCAGCAGACGACCGCCGGTCAGGATGCCGCCGCCCACGCCGGTGCCCAGCGTCACGCCGATAACGTCCGTGCAGCCCTTTGCACCGCCGACCCACACCTCGCCCAGCGTCATGCAGTTGGCGTCGTTGGCTACCGTGACCGGCAGACCAAAGGTCTTTTCCAGCTCCGCCTTGATGGGTGCGCCGATGTAGTTGGGCAGGCTGCCGCAGGTGCCCGCCACGGTGCCCTTGCGGCTGTCGATCTGCCCGGTGGCAGACACGCCGATGCCGGTCAAGCTCTCTGCCGGGATGTTCTGCGCGGCAAGGAAAGCTTGTGCAGCCTTCAGCACCGTGGTCAGGATGGGGGTGCGGTAGCCGTCAAAGCTTACGCTCTCTTCGGCTTTCGCCAGCACCGCGCCGGTCTCGTCCACGATGCCCAGCTTGACGGCGGTGCCGCCGATATCAATACCAAGATAGTGTTTCATAGCAGGCACTCCCTTGTGTTATTTTTTTGCGGCGTTGATGGCACCGGTAAAGCGCGCGGTGATCTCTGCCGGGCGGGTAATGGCACCGCCCACCACCAGCGCAAACGCACCGGCTTCCAGCGCCTTGACCGCCTGCTCCGGGTAGTGGATATGACCCTCGGCAATGATCTTTGCCGGGCACTCTGCGGACAGCTTGCGGATGAAGTCAAAGTCGATATCGTCAATGCCGGTGGTCTCGGGGGTGTAGCCGCGCATGGTGGTGCCTACAAAGTCAGCACCTGCCTCGGCGCAGAGCATAGCATTTTCAAAGTTATCGCAGTCAGCCATCACCAACTGCTCGGGGTACTTTGCCTTGATAGCACGGATGAACTGTGCCGAGGTGGAGCCGTCCGGGCGCAGCGCACCGGTGCCCTGCACGGCAAGGATATCCACCCCGCAGGCCACCAGCTCGTCCACTTCCTTCATGGTGACGGTGATGTACATGGGCGTGCCGGGGTAGTCCTTTTTGATGATGCCGATGACCGGCAGATCCACCACCTGCTTGATCTGAGTGATATCCCGCACGGTGTTGGCGCGGATGCCCACAGCGCCGCTCATGGCAGCAGCTTTCGCCATCAGGGGCATCACGCCGCCCTCCTTGGTATACAGCGGCTCGTGCTCCAGTGCCTGACAGGACACGATGAGCCCACCCTTGATCTGTGCAAACAGCTTTTCCTTATCCATGGTCTTACTCCTCCATTCTGATCTTGACAACGGCCTTGCGCACGCTGACACAGCCGTGCTGTACAAGGCCGGGCTTATGCAGCTCCTCCGGGAAGAACAGCACAAAGCGTCCCTCGCCCAGTGCACCGGTCACTACGCTGGCACTGTCCTGAAAGCCGCAGTCCCCGGTAAACTCCCCGATCTCCGCGCCGGGCAGATTGGTGTAGCCCCAGCCCTCGCTGCCGGTAAGGTCTACCTGTAAATCGGCGTAGCGCCTGTGGTACTCCGGGTGGTAGCCCGCGTCCGGGTGCAAGGTGGCGTCCATCAGGTTGATGAACACCTTATCGCCGTCCACCTCGGTGCGCCCCAGCGGCAGGGCGGCAAGGTCGTGGGTAAGCAGATAGTCAATGGCGGTATCCAAGTTGGGGTGCAGCCCCCTGTACCGGCCCAGATGCTGCAGGGTATCGCAGATCATTCGCGTTTCCTCCAATAAAAGAAGCGCCCGTCTCCCCTCTGAAAAAGAGACGGAGAGGGGCGCTTTTATCCTGTTACAGCTTTGCGATGGCGGCTTCGATCATGGCCTGTGCCTCGGCAACGATGGGCTCATCCTCGGGGATCAGGCCGGGCATCGGGGCGCGCACGCTGCCCAGCTCCAGACCGTACATCCGGCGCAAAATCTCCTTTTGCACCGCATACAGGTTGCCGTGGGCAGAGCACATCTTGTAGATGATGCGGTTGGCCTCGTACTGGATAGCGCGAGCCTTTGCGATCTCGCCCTTTTCCAGATGGGCGTTCATGGCCAGATACAGCTCCGGCATTACGGCATAAGTGCCGCCGATGCCGCCGTCTGCGCCGATGACGCGGCCGGAAACGAACTGCTCGTCCGGGCCGTTGAACACCACAAAGCCCTCCTCGCCGCGGGCGGCAATGCCGGCATCCTTGAACATCTGGATGTCCTGCGTGGGCATGGAGCTGTTCTTCACGGCTACCACGTTGGGGTTCTTCAGCATCTCGTTCAGCAGGCTCATGGTCAGCGCCGTGCCTGCCAGCTGCGGGATATTGTAGATGACGAACTCGGTGTTCGGGGCGGCAGCGGACATATCGTTCCAGTACTTGGCAATGGCGTATTCCGGCAGGTGAAAGTAGATGGGCGGGATAGAGGCAATGGCGTCCACGCCCACGCTCTCGGCGTGGCGTGCCAGCTCCATGCTGTCGGCGGTGTTGTTGCAGCCGACGTGGGCAATCACGGTCAGCTTGCCCTTGGCCTCGCTCATCACGGCTTCCAGCACCGTCTTGCGCTCGTCAACGTGCTGGTAGATGCACTCGCCGGAGGAGCCGCCCACATACACGCCCTTGACGCCCTTGGCGATCAGGTGGCGGGTCAGTGCCTTTACCCCCTCCACCGAGATGTTGCCCTCTGCGTCATAGCAGGCGTAAAAGGCAGGGATGACACCCTGATATTTTTTGATATCTTTCATGTTTCAAGCCCTTCTTTACAATCAGTAATAAATCGAGATAAAATAGTCGTTCGTATCAGATTCTGACGCTTTCCGCTCCGGGCGGGGGTATTTTTGCCCTTTTGCAGCGGTCGCAATTTTAGCCTTTGACCGCACCCATTGCGATGCCCTTGGTGAAGTACTTCTGGAAGATGAGGAAGATGATGATGATAGGCACGGCGGCCAGTGCGGCACCGGCCATGATCAGGCCGAAGTCGGTGCTGTTCTCGGCCTGCAGCTTTGCAATGCCCAGCGAGATGGTCAGGTTGCTGGTGCTGGACAGCATGATCAACTGCATGAAGTAGTCGTTCCAGCTGTTGATGAAGGTAAAGATGGCCAGTGCGCCGATACCGGGCTTGACCATGGGCAGCACGATTTTGACAAAGGTTCGCGCCTCGCTGGCACCGTCGATGCGGGCAGCCTCCAGCATTTCGGTGGGGATGCCCTCACTGAACTGCTTCATCAGGAACACGCCGAACGGCCAGCCCACGATGGGGAAGATGACCGCCCAGATGGTGTTGTACAGGTTCAGTGCGCTCATCTCGCGCAGCAGGGGGATCAGGATGACCTGCTTGGGCAGCGCCATGGCGCAGACGATGAGGGTGAACAGCAGCTTGCGGCCCACAAAGCGCTTTTTGGCCAGCGCATAACCGGCCATGGCGGCGGTCAGGCAGGTAAGGATCATGGACATAACGGCCATAAACACGGTGTTGATCATCCAGCGGATGGCAGCGGGAGCCATGGGGCCTACCGAGAAGTAGACGGGCTCGCCGTTGGCGCTGAACTTGGAGCCGAAGGGCACAGCCAGCTGCCACAGCGGGGCACGCTTGCCGGCAAACAGCTTCTGGTAGTTGGTCAGCACCCACTGGCTGGGCCACCACTCGGGAGTAGTGGCGTTGATGGCGGCACCGGTCTTGAAGGAGCCGGTGATGATCCAGTACAGCGGGAAGGCGAACAGCACCGCCATAATGCTGATAAGGATGATCGCCAGAATGGTGTAGGCGCTCATCTTTTTCAGTTTACTGGGATGGCGCTTCAACGGTTTTTGCTTTTTTGCAGCAGTTGCACGCATTGTTCCGCACCTCCTTAATTATCCTTGTTGCCCAGCTTGAACTGGACAGCAGACAGAATGGCGATGATCACCGCCAGCACCACGCCCATGGCGTTGCCGTAGCCGTACTTGTACTGCTTGAAGGCGGTGTAGTAGATGTAGTACATAATGGTATCGGTCTTGTGGTTGGGGCCGCCGGAGGTCAACAGCTGGATCAGTGCAAAGCACTGGAAGGAGTTGATGGTGGTGATGACCAGAATGTACAGGGTGGTGGGCATGATGGCGGGCCACTTGATCTTCCAGAAGCACTGGAAGTCGGTAGCGCCGTCCACCTCGGCAGCCTCCACGATGGACTGGTCCACGTTGCCCAGTGCCGAAACGTACAGCACGATGGGCTGACCCACAGAGGTGGTGAGTAGGATCAGGATGATACAGCCCAGTGCAAACCGCTCGTCACCCAGCCAGTTGATGTTTTTGTCCAGAATACCAAGGCTCTTGCCCAGATAGTTGAAGATGCCGTAGTAGTTGTTGTACATCCACTTCCACACCACGGTAACGGCGACCGAGCCGGTGACCACGGGCAGGTAGAACACACAGCGGAAAAGGCTGGTGGCCCACTCCGGCAGGTCTACGATGGCGGAGGACACCCACAGCGAGAAGATGCAGGTGATGGGCACCGACACAATAACGATGACGAAGGTGTTCTTTAATGCGCCAAGGAAGATGGGGTCGGCAAACAGGGTCTTGTAGTTTGCCATCCCCACAAAGATATCCGCGCGGTTCATGGTGGAGTCAAAGAAGCTGGTCACCACGCAGAGGATCATGGGGTAGATGACGAAGCCCAGAAAGAAGATCAGGCTGGGCAGCAGGAAGCAGTAGGAGGCGAAGGTTTCGCGCCGTACCAGCGCACTGCTGCGTTTGGGCTCTTTCATTGCCGTCTTTGCAGCCAAGAGGATCACCAAACCTTTCGTTTGAGAGTGTTTTTTCCGTAAAAGGGCCCCTCCCTCACCCGGAGGAAGGGGCCTTGCGGTTCAGCTGTGATGCAGTTCAGAAAAAGTAGCGCTTATGCCTCGGCAGCAGCGGCTGCGTTTGCGTTGTCCACAAAGGTCTTGACGGCAGTCTCGACGGCCTCGCCGGAACCCACGCGCTGCAGCATATTCCACCACTCGGTACGGGCAGTGGTCCAGCCCGGGGTGATCTGGTAGTAGTCGCCCAGATAGCCCATGAACTTGCTGTACTCGCTCATGACCTCGTTGCCGGCGTAGATGTCGCCCACGCTGGTGCGGACGGGGAAGTAGGTGGAAGCCAGCACGCTGTCCTTGACCTGAGCGGGGTCGGCAGCGATGAACTCGATAAAGGTCTTTGCAGCCTTGATCTTGGCCTCGTCGCCGTTATCAAAGATGCCGAAGCCCCAGATGCCGCCGCACAGCTTCGGGTCGCCGCTTTCGGTGGGGAATGCCATGGGGAAGATCTCGTCGCCGCTGATGGTCTGGCCTGCGGCAGCGGTGTCAGCGTTCAGCTGCTGTGCAATGTTCCAGCAGAAAGCCATCTGCAGGGTGCCGTTGCGGAACAGGGTGATCTCCTCGCCGCCGTTGATGGAGGGATCGAAGTTGACGCCCTTTGCATCGTACAGAGTCTGAATGGCCTTGATGTTCTCGGCAGAGTCGGCAGTATACTTGGTGTGGGCTGCATCGGTAAAGGTGCCGCCGTACATATTGTTGATGATGGCGCGGGTGCCCTGGTCGCCGCCCTGACCGCTGCAGTAGATGGCTGCTACGTTCTCGTAGCCGCCCTTGTACAGTGCATCCACAGTGTTCAGGAAGCCCTCGGTGCTCCAGGTGTGCTTGTCGGTATCAATGTACTTGTCCGCGCCCACTTCCTTGACCTTGGTCATGTTCACGGCCATGCAGTGTGCAGTCATGCACAGGGGATACTCGTAGTAGTCGCCCTTCTCGTTGTGGCAGGCAGACTCCACAGAAGCGTAGATGTCTTTCTTGGCATCGTCGGTCCACAGATCGTTCAGCGGAGCCATAACGCCCTTGGCGCCCCAGTTGGCCACCAGACGCTCGGGGCCTTCCATGACCAGATCGGGTGCGCTGCCGCCCTCGATGGCGGTGTTCACCTGATCGTCGCCGTTGGTGTAGTCCAGATACTCCACGGTCACCTTGATGTCGGGGTACTTTGCGTTGAAGCTGGAGACCAGGTTCTGGACAGTCTCGTCATTGCCCCAGCCGCCGATGGGGTATGTCCACAGCTTGATGCTTGCGCCGGTGCCGGCTGCACTTGCAGCAGCAGAGGAAGCGGTAGAGGAAGCAGCAGTGCTGGTGGAGGAGGAACCGCCGCAGGCGGCCAGTGCACCGGCAGCGCCCAGAATACCGGCAGCCTTCAGGAACGAACGGCGGGAAATGCAGTTTTTCATGGTAGATTCTCCTTGTTCATCTTCTTCAATCCATCGGGGGATCGTACTCCGTTTTGCTCGTAGCGGCTGCTCGTGTCCGCAGCCGTTGTTTGTAGCCTAATTATAGAAAATTATTTTCATTTTGTCTATTCGTTCTTTTCATAAATTTTCATTTTCAAACCCAGCAGCCTGCACAAAATTGTGGGATATCAGAAAAAACACAATAATTTCGCACACTTCACTTGTCAAAATAGTTACAAAACGGTACACTTTCCCCAGCTGTTCTGAAAATCGTTTTCAGCTTTGAAATTGTAAAAATGAAAAGCATTTTCACTATTTGGGCCGTTTTTTCCTTCAAAACTGTGCCCTCTGCACAGAACTGGCGGGTAAAATGTGGTCATTACGCCTCTTGCACAGCGGCGCGGTTTCTCTTATACTTTTATATAAGAAGGTAAGCACGAACACGGCACCGGCACCCGCCGGCGGCCTAAGTCAGGAGAGGGAAGAATGTCTACAAATTTTTGGGAGCTGCTGCAGCAGCATCAGGGCGACCTGACAAAATCCGGCCGCACGGTGGCCGACTATCTGGTGCAGCACGCTGCGGAGGCACAGTATCTGTCCATATCATCGCTGGCCAGAGAGTGTCAGGTGGCCGAGGCCACGGTGTTCCGGTTCTGCCGGGCGCTGGGCTTTGAGGGCTACCACGAAATGCGCATTGCGCTGGCGCAGGCCAACGCCACCGGTGTGCTGGTAAACCAGCAGGAGCCCGCCCCGGACGCCGACACCGCCACCCTGTGCGAGCACGCCTCGGCGCTGTTCATGACCGCCATCAACGGCACCCAGAACGCCCTTTCGCCGCAGGCGGTGGAGCAGGCAGTGGCGCTGCTGCACAGCGCCCGGCAGGTGTTCTGCATGGGACAGGGCGGCAGCATGGCCGCCGCCAACGAGATCTGCGCCCGGTTCGCCTGCATCACCAACAAGTTCCGCGCCACCGCCGACAGCCACATGCAGGTCATGGCTGCCAGCCTGATGACCGAGCAGGATGTGGTGCTGTTCGTCTCCTACTCCGGCGCTACCCGCGACCTGATGGAGACCCTGCGCACCGCCAAGGCCAACGGCGCAAAGATCATCCTGATCACCCACTACGAGGACTCCCCCGGCGCAAAGCTGGCAGACATCGTGCTGCTGTGCGGCGCACAGGAAAGCCCGCTGGATTCCGGCAGCATCCCCATCAAGGTGGCGGTGCTGTATGTAGCCGAAGTGCTGGTGCTGCGGTATATTCTGGACGATAAGCCCGGCAGCACCGAAGCGCAGGAGCGCACCACCGAGGCGCTGGCCGTAAAGCTGCTTTGAGCATCGAACTAAAATTTTAGGGATAACGGAGCATCCGGGGATGCTCCGTTATCCCTTTTTTACGCAAAAAATCGGTCAGCCCCGCAGGCCTGACCGATTTCCAGCTTATCAATGATGTTGCAGCGCTGTACGCTTAGTCGCGGCGGCGGCTGTTAAGACCCAGCAGACGCACCACATACAGGAAGATGTTGATGAAGTCCAGATACAGCGTCAGTGCGCCGTAAATGGAAGCCTTTTCCGCCAGCTCGCTGTCCCCTGCGTAATAGGAGTACATCTGGCTCAGCTTCTGGGTGTCGTAGGCGGTCAGCAGCATAAACACCACCAGACCGATGCCGGAGTACAGCACCGTGCCCATAAAGCCCATGCCGAACAGCAGGCCGACGAAACCGGTGATAAGCAGCGCGAACAGTGCCATCATCAGTTTGGGACCCCAGCCGGACAGATCTTTGTGGGTGGTGGTGCCGTAAACTGCCATCAGGCCGAAGTACAGCGAGGTGGCAAGGAAAGCCAGCACCAGCGTGCCCACTTCAAAAGCAAGGAAATAATAGCTCAGCACCATGCCGTTGAGCAGGGCGTAGCCTAAGAACACCCCTCTTGCCGCACCCACGGACATATTCTGCACCCGGGCGCTCAGCACGAACACCAGCGCCAGCTCGGCAATGGTGAACAGCAGGTACAGCGAATTGACCACATAGAACAGCGGGGTGGTCGCAGTGACAAAGGCCGCTGCAAAGGTGACCAGCAGTCCCAGCGCCATCCAGCGGTAGGTGCGGGTCATATAATCAGCCGAGGTCATTGTAGGCTCTGCATAGCCACGGTTGTAATTGTTGTAACTCATCTGGGTTCCTCCAGTCTATTCTGCCGGAGCATTTCTCTCTTGCTCCGGTCTACGGAATATAGTATACTGCATAGAAATGAACGTTTCATGAAAAAGGCTGTGATATTGTATGTCCCTTGGACTTTATCTGCATATTCCCTACTGTTTTTCCAAATGTCGGTACTGCGATTTTTATTCCCGCCCCGGGGAGCGGGGCGTACCGGATGCCTATGTGGACGCGCTGCTACGGGAGCTGCACCGCTTTGCGCCGGATGCACCCTTGCGGCCGGATACCGTCTATTTCGGCGGCGGCACGCCCAGCCTGCTCACCCCGGCGCAGGCAGAACGGCTCATCCGGGCAGCAGACCCCGTGCCCGGTGCAGAGATCACCTTGGAGGCAAACCCTGAGACCGTCACCGAGGAGAGCCTGCGGGGCTTCCGGGCAGCAGGGGTGAACCGTATCTCCTTCGGGGTGCAGTCCGCCCGGGACACCCAGCTGCGCACCCTTGGCCGTCCCCACAGCGCCAAGCAGGCGCGGGCAGCCTTTGCCGCTGCCCGGCGCGCCGGGTTCGAGAATATCAGCGGCGACATCATGCTGGCGCTGCCCCATTATACGCAGGCCGAATTTGACGAGACACTGGAGCTGATCGAAAAAGGCGGTGCCACCCACATCTCGGCTTACCTTTTAAAGATCGAGCCGGACTCTGCCTTCGGCAAGCACCCGCCGGAGGGTCTGCCCACCGGCGATGAAGCCGCTGATTTCTACCTTTACGCCGTAGAGCAGCTGGAGCACCACGGCTACCGCCAGTACGAGATCTCCAACTTTGCAAAGCCGGGCTACGAGGGGAAGCATAACCTTATCTACTGGGACTGCGGCGATTATCTCGGCCTTGGCCCTGCGGCACACTCCTGCATGGGCGGCAAGCGGTTCTGCTACGCGCCGGACACCGCCGCCTTTCTGCAGGATGCCGCCGCACCCATCATGGACGGCAACTGCGGCGCCGAGGACTACCTGATCTTGCAGCTGCGGCTGCGCAAAGGGCTTGACCTCGAAGCCTACAAAACCCTGTACGGCAAGCAGTTTTCCACCGTGCAGCTGGCCTTTGTGCAAAACTGCGTCCGCGCCGGGTACGCCACCTTCGATGGCCGCACCCTTGCCCTGACCCCCGCCGGACTTATTGTGCAAAACAGTATTCTAGCACAGCTGCTCTGATGGGAGGGCGAAGCAGAAACAGCAGGAAAAAGCATCGTAAAACAAAACCGCAGCGTATTTTGATACGTTGCGGTTTTTTGGTGGGCGCGGGTGGATTGCGCGAGCCGCGCTGCTAAAAACAGCCCACTGGGCTGTTTTTGCGCTGTCTTCTGCGACAGCGCCGCAGCTGTTCGAATCCACCCTTGTAGCCCCTTTTTCAAGGCAGATAAAACAGAAACTCCGGTACCCATTGGATACCGGAGTTCTTGGTGGAGCGAAGCAACCTAAATCCGAACCATTGCCCTCTGGGGCATCTTTGGCGGCGATTTCATCGAAAGTGATGGTTTTTGTGCCGTCTTTGTAGTTGAATGTAATCAAAACTTTTTCATCATAGAGATAAACAGCGTTCACGAATGTATTGATAAGCGTTTCCCGGTGGCTTTTCACGTTCGGGTCGAGCTTGCGGAACCGGGTCAGCCAGAACCGAACCTGATTTTCGCTTAACCGTGGCCGAGCGATTTTTTCTTCGGCGATCCGAATTTCAAGTTCTTTCTGCTGGGCTTCCAGCTTTTCCAAACGCGATTTAGTGGAGTTTGTCAGCACACCCGCTTGGATGGCGTTCAGCATATTCTCAATGCCGTTCTCTACCTCGCGCATCTGCTTTTCCAGCAAAGGGAGCGTGGTGTTTTCCTGATCCTGCAACTCCATGACTTCTGCAACGATGGCATCAATCACGGCATCGTCCTGAATCAGCTTCATGGTTTCAGCTATGACCAAATCTTCCAGCCACTCTTTACGGACGGTCTTTTTCTTGCAGGTCTTGAAACGCTTCGCGGTGGCGCACTTATAATAATGATGAACGACCTTGTTCCTACCCGTACCGCACTCGCCGAACATCATCGCGCCGCACATTCCGCAGAACAGCTTGGTGGTGAGCAGGTAATCGTCCTCGGCCTTGTGACGGGCAGGAGCGCGGCTGTTCTTCTTGATTTTTTGCTGCACTTCTTCAAACAAGTCCCTGTCCACGATGGCCGGGATGCTGTCGGGCATCACAATGTCCTTGAAGTGGTTTTCTCCGATGTACCGTTTGTTCGTCAGCAGCGTCTGAACACTGTTGTAGGTAAACTTCTGCTTACGGTTGGTGGTCACGCCACTGTCGTTCAGCCAGTTCATCAGTTCTTTCATAGTTGCGCCACCGTTGTACCGCTGAAAGGCTTCTACCACAAAGGGAGCTTTCAGCGGATCGACTTGAAAAAACTTCTCCTCATCCACCTTGAAGCCAATGGGAATCGTGCCGCCGTTGTACTTCCCCTTCAGAACATTCTCAGTCATGCCGCGCACAACTTTTTCAGAAAGTTCTGCCGAGTAGTATTCAGCCATGCCGGTGAGCATACTCTTGACCATGATACCCGCAGGGCTGTCAGAGATAGGCTCCGTGGCAGATACCAGCTTGACATGATTTCGTTCCAACTGGTACTCATAGTGCGCTGAATCGTAACGATTTCGGGCAAAGCGATCGAGCTTCCAGACCAGCACAATGTCAAACAACCGTTTCTCGCTGTCCTTGATCATCTGCTGGAAGTCCGGGCGGTTGTCGGTTTTGGCGGAAAGGGCGCGGTCAATGTAGTGCTTGACCACGGTAATGCCGTTCTTTTCGGCGTAGGCCGTACACTCGCGAATCTGACCTTCGATGGATTCTTCACGCTGGTTATCGCTGGAATAGCGAGCATAGATCACGGCGGTCATGCGAACACCCCTTTCACTTCATTCTCCGCAGGCGGCGCACAAGGTCGGATGCACTGTACAGCACACGAGCCACCGACACAGCATCCTCGCCCACGATGTAGAACACCGAGTAGTTGTCCACCAGCATCTGCCGCAGCCCTTGGGTGCGCTCCGGCTCGCTTTCCACCAGCGCACAGCGTTCCGGCAGGATGTCCAGCGACTGGATGGCTTCTGCAATACGATTATACTGCCCCATAGCCGTGTCAGGCTCCAGCAGACGGTCAGCAATATAGCTGTAAATCTGCTCCATGTCGCTGAGGGCTGTATGGGAAATTTTTACGTCATACTGCTTCATCTGTGCTGTTCCCTGAACTGTGCGAATGCGCTTTCCGCATCCACAGTATCACCGTTTTGAATCTCTTTGATGCCCACCTGCAAGGCTGCATGGAGCTGGTCATCGGTCATGGTATCGGCGTTCAGCGCCGCAGGAGCTTTCGGCAGGGATAGCGAAAAAGGAATGCCGCCCGTCAGCGTGATTTGGCGCAGGTACATATCAATGGCTGTTGCCATTGGGATGCCGAGCTGCTTCAACACATCCTCGGCTTGTTGCTTAACGGTGGGGTTGACACGAAGATTGAGTGTCATCGTTTTTTCCATGGTTATCACCTCGGCCTTATTGTAACGTATTTTGCGTTGCAAATCAATAACTCCCAAACTTATAATTAAATTTCTCCATATTGCACAACATATTTATTTCAGAATTGTTCAAGAATCAAAATATCCGCCCTGTTGCTGAAATGAAATCAAGCCAGTCATTCTTATTTTTCATGTATCGATTATCTTTTTTACCATTGTACAGAACAAAATCATCAGCGGAACCGCAAAGAGCAAGCATAAGGCATTTTTTAATTCAGAATTATCCGTTGAAATCTGCATCAAAATCATAGAGAGCGGATACTTTTCTTTGCTCTGCAAAAATGTCATAGGCTGTTCCAAAAGATTCCAGCTCTCAGCGACGGAAAGGAATGCTGCCATCAAAACATACGGTCGTACGATTGGAGCATAGATTTTTCTAAAAAGCACCCAGTTGCTTGCGCCATCACAAATTGCTGAATCGAACAGGCTACTGTCAATTCTTTTTGCTGCGAACCAAAAGAGTAAAATCATCCAAGGCTGGAAAGCCGTCATTATCAATAGCCCTTTCAGAGAATTCAACCATCCGATGTTCATCAAAACCAGATATTGAGGGAGCATAAGTGCTTGCTGCGGCAAAAGCAAACAGAAAACACAGGTCAAAAGAAAAAATGTCTGTGCTTTCGGAGATTGGATTCTGGCAATCGCATAACTTGCAGGCAACGCAATCACAATTTGAATAAGCACGCCGGCACCTGCAAGAAGCAATGTGTTTTTATAGGCGCAAACAAATTCTGCCAAAGAATCCAACTGCCACAGGTTGTCCAAGTGCATATTAAATATCGAAAAAACAAGAACTATGCATGGCAGCACAAAAATCACAGCGGCTATCAAAGACAACATCCTATATGCAGCTTCTTTTCGTGGGTTCATCGGTTATTCCTCTTTTTTGCCAAGTACATTCCAATTAGCACAAAGGCTCCAACAAAAAGCACAACCAAAATAGATGCCGCTTCCAGTCGTGCATAGTTCATATTCATAAAATTGTTTTGCAGAAAGTGCTGAATACTATATAGTTGTTCATTCGGGTGACTTCCTCCAATCAAATAGACTTCACGGAAGCATCGAAAGCTATTATAAATAGTCAAGATTCCACAAATCAATAAAGAACCCTTTATGATTGGAATCTTTATGTACCAAAAACATTGTAGGGGGGTGACTCCATCCAGCATGGCGGCATCTATTATCTCGGATTCAATGGATTTCATCGCAACCATAAAAATTAAAATTGAGAATCCCAGCGTTTTCCATAATACAATTACAATGAATACATAAAATGCAAATGGTTTTTCACCCCACTGGCTAGGAGATTTTCGTAAGATGCTTGATGCAATTGTTACAACACAAGCTGCCGGAAGTATTGAAGGGACAAGAAAGAACAGACAAAGTTTTTCTTGTCGGAGTTTTATATAAGCTTCCGCAATTAAAATGCCAATAATCAAATTGACGGGTACAGTGATGGCCCACAAATGAAACAGATTTCTAACAGCGAGTGAAAATACCTCATTTTCAAAAAGATCCACATAATTTTGTATGCCGACAAAATCGGTTCCTGTTCCGAGAAAGAGACTTTTCCAAAAAGCAATCAGGATTGGAAACAGATAGCAAAAAAATCCGGCAATAAGTGCCGGCAGAAGAAGGATATTGCTCTGAAGATTCTTTTTCATTTTATTCATCAAGATACAATTTGAGTCGCGGAGTAAGTCGATCAACAAGCTCATCAAGGGTGATTTCATCATTCCAATACTGAACCATCGTTTCGCTTAGAAGATTTCCTCCATCCTCACTTTGATCAAGCTGCAAGGCACGGTACCAAATTGTGTGATATTGCGCTGCATTTATCTTGTCGCATATTGTTTCAAGTTGATCTAGCTGTGCATCAGTCAAATTGTCACCATACATTTCTTTTCGGTTTTCAATATCTTCTTGCCCTATTTTTTCATGGGATGCATCATAGACACTGAATTGATATTGTGCTTCCATACATTTTTTAAAACATCCACGTCGGACAGGAAACATATCTTTATCTGCAAACGCCGAACTCGACTGGCATTCTTCACTAAGAAGATAAGCTAAAAGTGCTTTTACCTCTACTGGATGCTTTGTGTTTCGATTTCCCGTTGCGTAAGAACCGATTTCAGCAGTAACACCGCCTAGCTCATTGGGAATGGGGAGTGTTACGGTTTTGATTCCAAGAGCCGCACACTGCCGAAGAAGTCCCACCGTCATATAGCTTGGGTCAAGACTAGCAAAAGGTTCACCGTTTGCAAAATAATCTTGGACTACTTCTGGATTGAAACTGTCAAACAAACCATTTTGCATCTCATAAGAAATTCCACCCTTACGGAATTCTTTCTCGTATGCTAATGTTTGCCGACAACTAACTGTGTCCAAGTTAATAGTGTGATTCTTGTAATCGATGATCGGCTGCGATAACGCGCTTGTCATGCTAAAGTCCGTCACAACCAGCATTGGTTTTTCCTTGTAGATGCGCAGCAGTTCATCCATCGTGGCCGCAAGACTTTTTGATGCGGCTTGCATATCAAATCCGCTGTCTTTCAGAACGCTTTCTGCACTTGTCAGAGTTGGAACTGAAAAGCACAAAGGTAAAATATACTGTTTTCCTTTTAGTTTTCCAGCATCTAAAAGAGGCATATAAAAATTCTCTGCTGTGAATCCGTTTGAATCCATTACATCGGTAAGATCGAGAAAAGCTCCATTCGTCATACTCTTTTCAATATCTGGAAATAGATTAGCGTTCGTCAATCGGTTTCCTTCCATAATAAAAAGGTCTGGCCCCTTGCCTGAAAGGATTTCCGTATTTAGCTGATGAATCTCAGCCTCGCGCTCTGCAGTATCACCCTCTTTGGGTGATACGAACTGGATTGTGATATTAGGATTTTCTTTTTGATAATCCAGCAGTTTTTCATAGATAGGACAATGTGTATCAGGATTTGCATAGTGAGCGGTAAGGTAGACTGTTACAGTGACTGGATTTGAGCTATCCTCTGCAACGGGCTTAGCTAAATCAGTTTCCTTCTTGGTAGATGCGCATCCTGTGAGAAGAACCAGCAGGCTTACAATAATAGCGGCAATAAATATACTAAATCGGTTATTTCGTCTATTGTTATACATAACTTCAGGTTCTCCGACTTCTAAAATTTTGCTTCATACCAATACCAATGTGCTGCAATTCGTTCAGTATATTGTGTATTATCACCTTCTGATTCTGCCCACGACCATCCATTTCCACTTTTTACAAACTCAACCGGAACATCTTGAAAGCCATGTGGTTCATCATCTTCAGAATAGTAAAAGCCCTTATATGTAGTACTCGGAACGAGCCCGAAAGAGCCTGTACAAAATTCCACCATATCATCTGCGTAATAATATACTTTCCATCCATTCCACTCTAGCGGTTCCATTGGATGTTCTTCTATCACTTTCCGCGCATAGTTTGTCAGCTCATCCTGATTTCGCAGTACATAAGACTGGATGGATTTTTTGCTAAATGGCCGAACAATCAACGCCATAGCTACAGCAATACACCCTAGTGCGGTCAAAAGTCCAATGCAAATTCTTTTCATGTTTTTCTCCAGTCAACTGAAAACAAATCACGCTGTAAGAACTATGATATCGCAGACTTTACTTTAGCGTGTGTACAATATGCAGTGCCATATCTGCATTTTCTTTGTCTACAAATATCTCTGTGATATACTTTGGTTTTATGCCCAAGGTTCCAATTCTTGCCTGATCGAACGTATTACGCCGATTGACATCTTTGGTTTTGCAATAGAATTTGATTCCAGCAGCTGCCAGCGCATCCGTGATGCGATTGCACTGGTAGGGGTCAGAAACAGCTGCAATTTGTGATTTGAAAAATTGTTCTAACATAAAAAGGCCTCCTATATACGTTCTAAAAGAAGTTCTTACAAATCCTTTTTTAAACAACGAAATTTAAGCCCGCTTTATTTCATCTGTCCACAAAATTTTTCAAAATCGTATAGCTGCACATAAATTTCCAGAAAATTTGTAGCACAATTACAATCTTCTTTTAGATAAACACGCTATAAGGCCAAACTTTTTATTTTACCTCTACTTCGATTGAATACTATCTTCAGCTTTCTGGTTTGAAAACTGCACTTCGGGCCGGATTCTTTGGGTCCACTAGAATTTTTATTGGCGTTCCTTTCGGAATACGTGGATTGAACCAAAACCACTGCGACTTTCCATTATAGGTTTCGCCTTTAACTTTATACTGATAATGTACCACATATGGATAGATTACATCTTCATCGGCAAGATGATAGGTACTCATATGAAATTTTATATGTACTCGTTTTGTTGCAGTAACTTTTCCGGTGATTTTTGTTCCATTTTTCAAAAGTTCGGCCTTTTTATGGTCAGAAATAATCGTCAACCCGATGATTAGACCTGCTACAATCCATGCTAATATCGCAGCCATCCAAATACCAGACTTACAAGCTCCAACCGATATAATTGCCGCCACAAACATTCCGACATACGCCAGTGTATGAATAAGATCTTTTGAAAAAAACATTTTATCTCGTGTGATTTTCATAAAACGGCACCCTCCTCAAATCTTACAGTCGGTAATCAGCGGCTCCATGAAATCAATGTTCCTTAGATACTTAGATTTAATCCTAGTTTGTTTTCTCTGTCCACAAATTTTTTCAAAATCGTATAGTTGCATATAAATTTCCAGAAAAATTCTAGCACAATCACGATTTTTCAGTTAAACCACCACGGCAGTTCCAGCCACAGGTTATCCATGGCCTGTTCCTCCGTCTTTTTGGCGCGGCCTTTTGTCAGGTGAAAGTATATCGCCGTGCCGATCAGTGGATGCTCCTCGCCATCAGTGAAGCCATAGCGGTACAGCAGGTAGGTCTGCTCCCGCTTGGTCAGCCGTTTCAGGCCATCGTACAGTTCCCGGCGCGATTCCTGCTCCTCCATAATGCTCTGCGGCTGCATGGCGTAGGGGTCGGCTATGGCTTCGATGCGCCGCAGTTGTTCCTCTCCCGGCAGAACATCGTCCAGCGAAACACGCTGGTAGCAGATACCATCCTTATCCTCCGTCACTATCCGCTGCTCAAAAGCAGTAAAGGCATCCCGCACCATATCCATCATGGCGTTGCGGATGGCAGGAGCCGCGTAGGTCAGGAACTTCATGCCGCGCGCTGCATCGAACTTCGGCACGGCCTTCCACAAGCCCAGATTCCCTGCCTGTTTCAAATCGTCAGTGTTAAGGTTCAGTCCGGACTGTGCCAGATTCATGCTGCGGAAAAGGTCATTTGCCACCTTGCCAATAAAGGACTTGTTGTTGTCGATCAGGCTGTCCAGTGCGGCAGCATCGCCTTTCTGTGCCAGCGCACAAAGCCGTTCATTCGTCTGCTTCATGGGCGTTTTCCTGCTCTGCGGCAGACTGCAAGATTCCCAGCAGACCGTTCCGCAGCTGTTCCAGTGCTTCCGGCGTGGCTCCTTCCATACCCGAAACGCTGTCCAACATTGCATCTGTCAACTGCTCTGCCGTGATCGTTGGGTGCTGCACATCCTGCCCTTTGGTCAATTCGGTGAACATCTTCTCTGCCACTTTCTTGCTCATGGCTTCCTGTTCGGCGTAATGGCTCCCGATGCCCTTTTTGATTTCCTTGACCGCTGCCATGAAATACATCTCAATGTCATCAAGGTCGCCTTGATACACTGGCTTTCTCCGAAGGCTGATGTCCTTTGCGGCTTTGGCTGCTTCCGGGGTCTTGACCTTTGTGCGCAGCAGGGTGCTCAATGTCGTGAGCATGGCATTCTGTGCTGCGATGCCAGACGCAAAAGTATCATCAAAATACTGCGCTATGCGGTAAGTAAGCTCTGCAAAGCGGGCGTTTTCCAGCAGCAGATTGACCACCTCCGCATTGACACGCTCTGTGTAGAGGTTCTTTGCAGCTTCTACGGACAAGCCCAGTTCGGCAATGTCATAATTCTTGCGGTCGGGGATGTTGGTTTCTCTCAGCAGAAAATCCGTAGACACATTGAACAGCCTTGCAATCTTCAGTACCTGCTCGTGGGTCAGGGTTCCTTTTGCACCACTGATAAAACGGCTGATCGTGCTTTTGGAGCAGCCGACTTCCTTGGCAAGCTCCGGTTGGCTGATGTTGCGTTCTTTCATCAAGTCCGCAAGACGGATGTTGGACGGTGCGGGCAGATATTCCTGTGCCATGTGGTCGGCCCTCCTTTTTGAGCTTTTTCCTCATTATAATACGCTCTGCCGTTTTGTTCAATATACGGTTTCCTCTCTGCCCTTGCTGTTGCAAACCTGCAACCAGTAAGGGCTTTTTTCTTTTTCCGTTGCAGTTCTGCCGCTTTTTCGCCCTTTCTGCAAAATTCTCCGTATATTCAGGCACAAGGCAAAAACACCAGAGCTCCAACACTGGTGCAGTACACAACACAAAGGAGGAATGCCCTTGAGCCTGTATCAAACTGTCAAATCCGCCATCACCGTTCGGCAGGTGGGAGAGATGTACGGCATGGAGCCCGACCGCCATGGCATGGTGTGCTGTCCGTTCCATTCCGACAGCGACCCCAGCATGAAGCTGAACGACAACTATTATTACTGCTTTGGCTGTGGGGCCAACGGCGATGCCATCGACCTCACTGCCAAGCTGTTCGGCCTGAATCTCCGTCAAGCCGCCGAGAAGCTCGTACACGACTTCGGGCTTAACCCGGACAAGCCACCCGCTAATGCCATCGCCCTGCCGCCGCCCAAGCGCAGCCTGACGGACGAACAGCGAGCAGACATCGCTTACTGCCTGCGGGTGCTGACCGATTATCTTGAACTTCTGCACGACTGGCGGGAGCGCTACAAGCCCGCCACCCCGGAGGAGCCGCATGACCCACGGTTTGAAGAAGCCCTCCACATGACCGAGACCATCGAGCACCTGACGGACTGTGTTGCATTTGGAACGCCCCAGCAGAAGGCTGATGCCGCCGCACGGCTGCTGTCCGGGTCGTACCTGCTGATGCTGGAGGAACGCACCGACCGGCTTACTCTGGCAAAGTGCGCCTGACGATTCATTCACCTGAAGTGGTGGGTCTCACGGTGAGACCCACCACTTCACTTTTCTAAAGGAGAGCGATCATATGAAGAAAAACATTTCCCGCAACCCCTTATGGCCGGACTGGTACAACGGCAAGAAGATCGATGAAGTCCAGTTTGGCCGTGCCTTTCTGGAACAGTGGCCGCTGAAATGCGTCAACGGAACGCTGTACACGCTGGACGGCCCGGTGGAGGACGAAAGCGAGATCAAGCAGCGCATCTTGGAGAACATCGAGGAATATGTCACCTCCGGCCTGTCCAAAAAGGTCACCAACATTCTGGAGACCATCAAGCTGCTGGCCTTTTCCGACCCGTTTCCCATCGAGCAGGACTGCATCCACCTCCAGAACGGCGTGTACCATCTGCCGGACGGCTCTTTTCAGGAGAGCCGCCTGTTCTGCCAGAACCGCCTGCCTGTGAAGTATGACCCCAAAGCTGCCAGCCCTGACCGCTGGCTGACCTTTCTGCACGAGCTGCTGGACGATGCCGACATCCCCACCTTGCAGGAGTATCTGGGCTACTGCCTGATCCCCAGCACCAAGGGGCAGAAGATGATGCTCATTGTCGGCAAGGGCGGCGAGGGCAAGTCCCGCATCGGGCTGGTGCTCAAGCGGCTCATGGGAGATGCCGCCAGCAACGGCAGCGTCCAGAAAGTGGAGAACAACCGCTTTGCCCGTGCCGATCTGGAACGCCGCCTGCTGATGATCGACGATGACATGGACATGAACGCCCTGCCCAAGACGAATTATATCAAGACCATCGTGACCGCCGAGGCCAAGCTGGACTTGGAGCGCAAGGGTGTCCAGAGCTACCAGCGGGACATCTACGCCCGGTTCCTCTGCTTCGGCAACGGCGCGTTGACCTCGCTGTATGACCATTCGGACGGCTTCTTCCGCCGCCAGCTCATCCTGACCACCAAGGACAAGCCCGCCGACCGCAAGGATGACCCCTTCCTTGTGGAAAAGATGTGCGCCGAGTTGGAGGGCATCCTGCTCTGGTGTCTGGAAGGGCTGCACCGGTTGGTGCAGAACAACTTCCGCTTTACCGTCAGCGAACGAGCCGCCGCCAATGTGGACACCATCAAGCGCAGCAGCAATAATGTCATCGACTTTATGGAATCGGAAGGCTATTTCCGCTTCAAGGCGGACTACTCTATCAGCTCCAAGGACTTCTATGAAATCTACAAACTGTGGTGCGAGGACAACGCCTGTCACAGCGTATCTGCCATCCGTTTCAGCGCAGAGCTGCGCCAGAATGACCGCCGCTACAACCTTGAAGCCACCAACAACATCTACCTGCCCGGTGGCCGCAGGGTGCGGGGTTTTGTAGGCATCGAACCGCTTGTCCACCCCTGTCCGTAAAAAGTGCATTTTTTCACGGAAGAAGTTCGTACAACCTGTACGGTCTGTACTTGTACGCACCCGTACGGCGAATCGAAGCAAATTAAAACGTGCTATCGTTTATATTCTGCCCATCTGTACGCCGTACGAATCGTACAGGTTATTTGAAGTCCGTACGCAATTTTTCAGATGCGTACGGAGCAATCAAGTTCGCATTATGCGAACTTGTCGGGGCGAGGCCCCTCCATCTTGCTGGCGCAAGACCGTTCTGTCGCTTAAAAGCCCCACTGGGGCTTTCATTGCTTCGCTGCGCTCGCAAACGCGAACTTGTCGGGGCGAGGCCCCTCCATCTTGCTGGCGCAAGACCGTTCGGTCA
>ERZ1034691.183-NODE-183-length-49735-cov-37.565841_pt1 | contig 49735 bp, 43 predicted proteins | sample MGYA00520638_ERZ1034691 | MGnify/ENA primary metagenome ERZ1034691 (study PRJEB33766, sample SAMN09781763) | gut metagenome | biome: gut microbiome | host: Homo sapiens | place: Madagascar | study: EMG produced TPA metagenomics assembly of the PRJNA485056 data... | reverse complement strand
ATTTTAAGGAAATCAATCATGGCAACCTTATCACGCTGGCAGACTTCTATGGGGTCTCTGTTGATTATCTACTGTGCCGGATAGAGAACAGGGAGCAGATCAACACACCATTGACGGAGTTGCATTTGAATGATGAGATGGTGGCACTGCTGAAAAGCGGTCGGATTAACAACCGTCTGCTCTGTGAGCTTGCTACACATAAAGATTTTATCAAGTTTCTTGCAGACATTGAGATTTATGTGGACGGGATTGCTACCATGCAGATTCAAAACCTCAATGCACTTGTCGATACCGTCCGGCATGAAATCATTGAACGGTATCGCCCCGGCGAAGATGACCCGCATTTGAAGGTGCTGCAAGCCGCCCATATCAGTGATGATGAGTATTTCAGTCACATGGTTCTGGATGACCTCAACCTGATTATCCGGGATATTCGGGAAGCCCACAAAAAGGACAGCGAGAGTGCGCCCCAGACCACTGTTGCCAATGAACTGAAAGAAAATCTGGAAGCGGTCGAAAATTTCAAGGGCAGCCGGGATGAAAAGCTGGTTGTTCTTTACTGCAAGCAGCTTGGTATCAACTATAAAAATCTGTCAGACGAAGAATTTCGCTGGCTGATTCGGATTCTCAAAAAATCAAAGAAAATGGGAACGCCTATCAGCCAGAGGAAAAAACGGTAAAGGAAAACCGCTGTTGCATGGTTTGTTGGATTCCATGTAGCAGCGGTTTGTGCTGTGGTTATTACTTCATTCGTTTTCTTAATATTCGGCGATAATTTGTTTCTCCCTTTGGTGCGTCCTGTATAATTTCCAACACACCATCTTCAAGCATTTTATCAATGCGATTAGAAATCCATACATCACTAATTCCAAGTTGATATTTTCCTAAAACATTACCTATAACAATAGCCATTTTGAATTGCTCTGGCTGTTCCGCAATTTCACGAAGAATGAAACTATCATATATATCTTCTGAAACACTTTGCAATTTACCATTTAGCATTGCACGCAAAGGTGCATTTTCATTTTGAAGTTGATTCCATTTCATAGCACAAGCTGAAAGAAATACAGGCTTAGCTTTTTCTTGTAGAGTTATATATTTTCCCCATTCGCCAGGAGAAACCTCACCCCATGCTATTTTGGATGTCATAGTATTTTCTTTTCCATATTCCCAGGCAGGTAACTTAACCAAATAAATTGTTGTCTGACAGTTTAATGGTCGAAGTTGTTTCATAAGCCAGTACATACCGCAAAGTTCATCCGGATTATAGCTATACCAAATACGAACTTCTTCCCCAGCTACATATCGTTCAATAACCGAAGACAATGTAGTTTTAATTTTCTGTATTTTTTCTTCAACCTGATAGTCTAAATCCTCTACAAACCAGACAGACAGCATTTTCTTGAGAACATTTTTCCGCTGTTCGCCAATTCCATTATCAGAAATATCTCCCACACTAAGAGCCATATCAAAACAATAAACATCACTGCTCTTGCCTCCCAATGGAATAGCATTCTCCCAAGCAATATGTTCTTGTTCCTGTGCTTGAATTTGTGCTTCTTTCATTTCATCTGAAGATGGAACACTCCCATCTTCGTGCCTCATAAAGACCGAAACTGCACTTCCTCTATACTTTCCCTTACCGTAAGTTTGGGCAATTTTCAAACTTCCACAGGCACTTTCACCAAATACAATTTCAATCATCTTATATGCCTCCGATTTAATTACTCCCGTATGAATAAATTATATCATGCAAAACAATTTCTTCTGCCCGGTTGTGAATGTTATTACAACGCTGCACCCATTCCATTTGTTGAGTTCGCTTCAATTCCTCTGTCACGCCCTCGGTGGCTTTCATCTGCTCCATGATAGTGTCTAACCGTTCCTGTGCCTGTTCGTTCAGGTCTGCAAGATATGTCCACAATTCTCCGGTCAGTATCAATGTGTTCAATCTGGCTGGGTGGACTTCTCTTAAATATTCCCGGTGCATCCGTCCGTACTTTCCAATAGGGCGGTGTTCCTCCGGCAGTTTCAAGTCCGGGATGTAGTAATCTCCGACAAGGATATAATCAATTCCGTTTTCCGTTATTCTTGGTTTCAATTCGCTCATGTTCCTTACCTCCTGTGGAAGCAGGCTCGTCTGGTACTAACTCAATCACATCGGTAATCTCACAATTCAGCGTTTCGCAGATACGGGCTAATGTGTCCATGCTGATGTGCTTTCCCTCTTTGCTCATGTTGGCAATCATATTCGTTGTCATACCGGCGGCAAGCCTTAAATCTTCTTTTCTCATATCACGCTCTAACAGTGTGTGCCAGAGTGGTTTATAGCTGATGTGCATATTGTTTTCCTGCCTTTCTATCCATACCACCGGGGCGGCTGCCCCGGCAGGAGCTTTTCTCTTATTATAGCACCAATCTTGTGAAATCACAATTTATTCTTGTATCCTGCCGCTGATACCGTCTGGATTGGTTTTCCTTTCTTTTTTGTTCCCTTTAATTAGCCATGAACTGCTTCATGCCCTGAGACTTGGAGCCGGGGTTGTCGTTGCCATAACCCTCAAGCAGATTGATAGCACCCCACACGCCGAGACCGGCACCGAGGGCAACAACGAGGGTCTGGAGGACTTCGATAGCAGAGTTAAAGAATTCCATAGTCGTTTCTCCTTTATAATTGAACACTTGTAGACCGTCCGTACACACCTGAAGCTGCATATTAAAGCCGCAAACTGCGGCGGGAGTGGGCTTGCTGGTGTACCTCTCTGGTCAAGATAAATTAAAACCGCCTACCGGGTCAGGCAGGCGGGAGCGAATCAGCGTCAATCACAACAAATTCATCATTGGAATTGATTTTTTCTTTTCGGTTCAGATATTTTTCAATATCGAAGGTGTTTTTGGGGTCGTAGTCCGAGGTCAACTTGTAGTTGGGGTGCTGGGTCAGGTCGTACTTATCGCTCAAAAACGGGCGTACACCCCGCAGTTGCAGGATGCACTTGCCGCCGTCCAACACCGCCAGTTCGTCCCGGCTCAATAACTCGTGCCCCATCTTTTGGAACGTAGTGCCGTAACTGGGGCTATTGCCACGGGTGTCCGAGGTGTTGAACGCGTCGATGGTCTCTTTTCCCAGCATTTCCGACAGGTCTTTCAGGGTGGTGGGTTCGGAGCCGCCCAGAAATATCTGGCTGTCCATGTTGCCCACGATGGTGTCCGCATTGTCTTTGTAGATAGCTTTCAACTGGCTTCTCGCCTGCAAAACAAGGCAGGCAGAGATCTCACGGCTGCGGATGGTCGCCACCAGCTTTTCCAGATTGGGAATCTGCCCGATGTTGGCGCACTCGTCGATGAGGCACCGCACATGGATGGGCAGCTTTCCGCCGTATACATCGTCTGCCTTGTCGCAGAGCAGATTGAAAAGCTGGGTGTAGACCATGCTGATGAGAAAGTTGAAGGTGCTGTCCGTGTCCGACATGATGAGGAACAGTGCTGTTTTCTTATCGCCCAGCGTGTCCAGTTGCAGTTCATCGTACATGGTGAGGTCACGCAACTCTTGGATGTCGAAGGGGGCTAATCTGGCACCACAGGAAATGAGGATGGATTTTGCGGTCTTTCCGGCAGCCAGCTTGTAAAGTTTGTACTGCCGCCCGGCAAAGCTGTTGGGCTTCTTTTTTGCCAGTTCCTCAAATAGCAAGTCCACCGGATTCTGGTATTCCTCGTCGTCCTCCAGCACCTGCATGGTGTTGAGCATTTCCAACAATGTTGCAAAATTCTGCTCCTCCACCGGGGCTTCATAATGCAGATAAGCGATCAGGGCGGTCAAAAGCAGTCTTTCGGACTTTTCCCAGAAAGGGTCTCCGCCGGACCCTTCACCCTTGGTGTTGGTCATCAGGGTCGTAACCAGTTTCAGAATATCCTTTTCGCTGTGGACATAGGCGAAGGGGTTATAGTGCATCGACTTTTTGAAGTTGATGGTGTTCAGAATCTTGACCTTGTAGCCGTTCTTCAACATCGCGTTGCCACATTCAAGCACGATAGTTCCTTTCGGGTCAGTGACCACATAGGAACTGTGACATTGTAAAAGGTTGGGCTTGAGCCAAAACCGGGTCTTGCCGCTGCCGGAGCCGCCCACCACCAGCACGTTTTTATTCCGGGCATTCTTGGGGTCCGGCGGGCGGTTGGACATCATCAGCCGTTCCGTTTTGGTCAGGATGATGTTATCTGCAAACTTGGGTGCCATGAACGGCTCAATATCCTTGGGTGTGCCCCACCGGGCAGAGCCGTACTCCATGCCGTGGCGGTACTTCTTGGCTTTTTTGCCACGCAAATAGACCGCCAGCCGCAGCCCTGCGCCGCAGCACAAGCCCACCAGCAAATCCAGAGGATGCAGGCTGGGCAGCGGATTGGAAAATGCCAGCGGGACAGTGCCCATCATGGACATGATCTTATCGCCCAGTTCTTTGCCCTCGGCAAGCCGCCATGCTTCACCAAAGTTGGTTGCCACCAGTCCCAGCAAAATATAGGGCAGATACAGCGCCAGCAGCTTTGTCAGCTTTTTCGTGGTCACAGTCCACGCTCCTGTTCCTTATGCCGGACTTTGCCGGGGAGTTCTGCCGCTGCCTGCACCAGTTCCTGCAACCGTGCCAGTACCGAGGGGCGTTTGTCCTTGTTCAGCAGGGATGCCGAATATTCCTTGAACGCCGAGTGAAAGGCTTCTGCATCCGGGGCTTTGAAAAAGACCAGATACCGGGGCGGCACTTCAGAGCTGTCCTTGCGGATAGCGTAGTCGATGCCGTACTTTTTGGCATAGCGTTCCAGCCCACGGATGCCGGTCTTGCTGATCTCCACGCTGGATACGCCCCGGTTCTGCCGCAGAAGGGTGCGGACGCTTTGCTTGCCTTGGGATGCCTTGGATTGGTACATCCGAAACGCCGCCTTTACCGCCCGCAGGACGGTCCGGGCAGACAGCTTTGTGGTGGAGATCATAATGTTGAATGATTTCTGTTCGATTTCTTCCTGCACTGCCATCACCTCCCGTGCAGCAGGGTGATTTTAGCGGTCATGCTCTGCCGGGGGCTTGGTGCGGGGCTTTTCCGTGGGAGGTTCATCGGGCACCGGCAGCACCAGCAGACGGTTGCCCAGCTTCAGAAAGGCTTCCGGCTGATGGAAAAGCTGCTCGTACTTCTGTGCCATTTCCGGGGTCAGGGATGCAAAGTCCTCCTCGCCCAGACCTACCACCAGAAAGTCCCCGGCAACGGTGTCGTACATCTGCCCATTATCATCCCGCAGGGCACGGTTCAGGGGCAGACCCATGAGTTTGCCGTTATCGTTGTAGACGATGGCAACCGGGTCGGCAAAAGGATAGCTTGCGCCGATGAAGCCGCCCACAGCCTGCTGCAAGGCTTTCAGGTCGTTATCGATCTCGATCTGCTGCGGATACTGTCCCGGTGCAATTTTCAGCACCGACAGGGTGTTTTCATTCTGTTCCATTATCATTCTCCTCAAAGATGATGCTCTCCTGCCCGGCATGGGCGGCGTTCATCAGAGCTGCCACGAAGAAGCCGAAAATAGCACCCGCTTCAAAAAATGCGAAACCGATAAAAAAGTTCAGCATGGCACACCTCAGTCGATGCAGATGCAGGGCAGCTTCTGCCCATCTGCCATCAGGGTGGTGCTGTGATCTTCCAGATAGGTCTGAAAGCGATAAATATCCTCCATCGTCAGGGACACAATGGTGCTGTGCCCATCGGTGCGGTAGAAGATGACCGGACCGGTCAGGTACCGCTTGCCTGCCAGCTTGAGGACCTGCGCCGGATTGTAGCTGATAAACAGCGGCGCACCCTTCACGGCGATCAGGGCATCTTCCTCGTCGAAACAGGGAAGAATGGAAGGAGCATCCTCCTCCATGATAATGGTCAGCTCCATGTCCGGGCCGATGGCGGCAAGGTAGACATTCTCGCTTGCCATTTCGGTCAAGCAGGATGTCGCCTGTTTCAGCATGGACAGGATGTTCACGTCTACCGTGATCTGCGGGGCGTGAGTTGCTGAGTGAAAAGGAATCGTATTGTTCATGGGCGTTACCTCCTGAATTTTTGCAAAAATAAAAGACCCAACCGGGTCTTACGTTCATCGTTCTGCTTCCTGCTTACGCTTTTTCAGCTTGGCTTGCTGCCGTTGCTGTTGCCACGCATCCAAAAGCTGAATGATTTTTTCTTCCATTTGCCGGGGCGTGTAACTGCGCGGAAAGTATTTGCGCAGGATGTCATTTTTGATAGTTACGGTGTCCTGCTCGCTCTTCTTTTCCTGCCCCAAAATATCAAACGCTTTATCATAGGTGAACTCACCACACTGCGCCATCTTCTTTAGTTGTTGAGCCTGCGATACAGATGGGGCATTTTGGGTACCATCCATGGCTTCTAAAAAATCCCGCTGTTGGCTTTCGTCCAGATAGGACAACTCCACAGCAGGATTAAAGGAAATCTTCTTTTCGTCTACCATGTCCAGCAGTTCCGGGATGAGGTTGGTCAGACGGATATAACGTCGAACTGTATCACCGCTTATGCCTTGGTCTCTGGCAACTGCATCATCGCTGCGGAACTTCGCCGCAACTTGCGGCGAAGTTAAATCTGACCTAGCACCTTGATTTTTTATTGCGTCCAGCTTCATTTTGTAGGCAAAAGCCCTCTCGCTGGGCAGAATGTGTTCACGCTGCAAATTGGAATCCACCATCAATATCACAGCAGCATCGTCCGACATTTGCCGCACAATGACAGGCAGGGTATCCAGCCCGGCAAGTTTAGCGGCATACTGGCGGCGGTGCCCGGAGATGATCTCATAGCCATCACCGTCCGGGCGAGGTCGGGCAATCAGCGGAGCCAGCACACCATACTGTGCGATGCTCTCCACCGTCCGGGTCATGGCTTCATCGTCCAGCACTTTGAAAGGGTGGTTGGTGAAGGGGTGCAGTTCGTCAATGGGAATCTGCTGTACCTGCTCCCGCTGTTCCTCCTGTCGGTTTTCTTCGGTGGAGAACAGGTCATCTAGCCCTTTCAGAGCTAAGTTTCCGTTGTCGATCGGCATCCGCCTGCACCTCCTTTGCAAGAGATTTGTAGGCTTCTGCCACCTTGCCCTTGGGGTCATAGGCAAAGATGCTTTTGCCTGCTGCACTGGTTTCTGCTGCTCGGACGGACCGTGGGATGGTCTGCTTGAACACCTTCAGGTGCTTTCCGTATGCCTGCCGGATCAGATTGCTGATCTGCTTTCCGTAGTTGGTGCGGCTATCGGTCATGGTCAGCAGGATACCCTCAATTTTCAATTTCGGGTTAATCTGCCGCCGGACCTTCTGCACCGTCTGCAAAAGCTGTTCCAGACCCTTTGCAGACAGGTACTGTGCCTGCACAGGAATCAGGGCAGCGTCTGCCGCCGCCAGTGCGTTGATGGTGAGCATCCCCAGCGAGGGCATACAGTCCAGTAGAATAAAATCGTACTCCCGTTTGGCACTGTCCAGCACCTGCTTGAGCATCTTTTCCCGGTTCATGCTGTTTACCAGAGCCACTTCCAGCCCTGCCAGTTCGATGTTGGCAGGGATCAGGTCAACGCCCTCTGCATGGTGCAGAATGCCCTCGCCGGGCTGGATGGGCTGGTCGTTCATCGCCTTTTGCATCAGCGTAGATAGTGTGGTGGGCAGTTCATCGGGCTGTTGCCAGCCCATGCTAATGGTAAGCGAACCCTGCGGGTCGGTGTCCACCAGCAGGACTTTCTTGCCTTCCATTGCCAGCCCAATGCCTAAGTTCTCACAGGTGGTGCTTTTCCCCACACCACCCTTTTGATTGGCGACTGCAATAATCGTAGCTTTCTTTGCGATAACATCACCTCCTCGGAGAACTACACGCAAAGTCATGGTTCGTCTTGTTCTGATAGTAGAGGTTCATGGTGGTGGGCGCATTGTAGAGCATCGCCAGCAGATACTGCTTCATGTTCCGCACCGGGGCGGTGTTTTCTGCCAGAGAATCCAACACAAAACGGATGTGGTCGGCATTCAGCTTTTTCAGCCGACTGCGTACCACCTCTGTGGGCTTGTCATCTCCGGCGATCCGCAACATCTTGCGTTTGGTGGAACAGGTATCCACAAGCAGGTCTACGATCTGGTAGATGGTGTCCTCATCGTCCGGGCAGAGCCGGAGCAGGAGGTTCACCTCCAAAGACTGATAAAAATAATCCTCAAGCTGCTCCCGGATGCCCCCGGAATAGATGGGGTCAGGATCGTTCCACTCTGTCTTATTCTTATCAGTCTTATTTGCTTGCAGTTTTGGCTGCTCCAGAGTTGCGCTTTCGGCAGCACCAGAATTGCTGTTTGGGCAATTCTGTACTTGCGCTTTTGGCAAGCCGGACGAAAAGTCCTTGACGTAGATCAGGCTGGGTCTGCCCAGACCACGGCGTTTGCGCTCGATGAGGTCCATGCCCTCCAGTTCCCGGAACAGCTTGACCGCTTTGTGTTCGGCACAGCAGAGAGATTCCTGCACTTCCCGGACGGTGTAAATGATATACACTCGCCCCTGCTCGTCCAGCCAGCCGTTCTTGACCGACAGGCTCATGCGATCCAGTAGAATGCCGTACAGTGTCCGGGCATCCGTAGAAAGATGCCGGAAACGGTGGTCTTGGAACAGTGCCTTGGGAATGCGGAAGTAGGAGAACAACTCGCCCGACTGACCGTAGAAGTAGTTGTAGCTCATAGTATTAACGGATCATCAACTCACGGTCTGCGGCACCTTTCATATACAGGGCTTCTGCAATGTCACATTCTGCCAATATGACTGCGGATTCCAAATCAAGGTACTTGCGTTTCTGCTCATCGTTCAGCATCCGAAAGAATTCTCGTTCGATTGCATCACGCTTACTTGCTGTCTGTTGGTAGCGCGGTGTTTTCAACAGTTCCTCCCATTCGGATTGTACGGCTTTGTTAAAATAGTGCAGCATAAAGTCTTTATCCATAGGCATCCTCCTTTTGAAATGTGTTGTGGATAAAAATAAAAGCGCAGCTTCCATTCATTCAAAGTTGAAGTTGCGCTTTTACGGTATATCGTATTTTATTGTGAATCGGGATGCGATACATCTGAACCCCAAGTGAGTTACATCTCAATGGCCTGTAGCTCACTTGTCTGCCAATCATATTACATCCCAAATCGCTTCATCCTGAAAATCAGTGGCTTGGTGGTCATACTTACAGTCAGGAAAGTCCATTGGGCTGGTAGAACATTTTATATGGACGAATATACGTTGATTTTTCTTCTCTCGCAGTGCATAATGTGTGCACAAAAGCGAGACTGTTGGGAGAGCGTTCGGTTCGCATCCGAGAGGTCGAGGGTTCGATCCCCTTCGAGTCCACCAAAACAATATAATCCGAACCTTTTGCCGATTGGTCATGGGTTCGGATTTATTATTTCTATTGGAGAAATTAAAGACCGGTCATGAAGAAAACAGGAAGACTGTCGATCACGCTAAGGTGTATCTGAAAACAAAGAAAATGACGGATATTTTGCAAACACAAGCAGGATTTAAGGCAAAGAGCCTTAAAATCCTTTGTGAATTCCAAGGCTTTTTCCTGCAAAATCCCACTGCGTTTAGAAATAGACTGAATTTTCGACTTTTCAGATACGCCCTAGATGTTCGTAAAACAGTTTTCGAGAAATGGCACAGCAACTACTCGCCAGGATTGGCTATGAATACCCGATTAGGCCGAGGAAGCATCAAGTCCCATGTCCGCACCGTCAAGGTGTTGGCATGGGACTTTTTGCATTTCAGGAACGCATACACCTCTGGCAAGGTGTAATAACCCATTATGACACTTTCAGCCCTGCGGTCTGCAAAGTGTAGTGGGCTCTCCGCGGGGGAACGGTTGTATGGGGTGCGTTTCGGGCAAATCGCTGCGTGCGGAAGATTGGTACGCATATACGCATTAAAACAGTCAAGTTCTCCTGTATAGGGGTGTTCTTTCATTGGCGAATATGGTATACTCGGCTTAGTCCGGTAAATCAAAATCTGTGGAGGAAAGCCTAATGAAAGAAAAAACGTATCATACTCGTTGCGGAACGATTCACTATTGGGCAAGCGTGTCAAACCCGGATGCAGTTACTCTTGTTTTTCTGCCGGGATTGACAGCAGACCATAGATTGTTTGATAAGCAGATTCAGTATTTCGAGAACAGGTATAATGTTATCGTCTGGGACGCACCGGCGCACGCTTCTTCATGGCCGTTTCAGTTTGATTTTGACTTGTTCGATAAGGCAAAATGGCTGAACGATATATTGAATCAGGAAGGAAGCACAAGGCCTGTTATTGTTGGGCAATCTATGGGTGGATATGTGGGACAGGCTTATGCACAGCTTTACCCAGACAAACTGACAGGCTTTGTGTCCATTGACTCTGCACCGCTGCAGCGATGCTATGTGACAGCCGTTGAAATCTGGCTTTTGAAACGGATGGAACCGGTATATGCTCATTATCCGTGGAAATGGCTCCTGAAATCGGGGGCGGAAGGCGTTGCCACAACTGATTATGGTAGAAATCTCATGCATGAAATGATGCTGACTTATGACGGCAATCAGAAACGCTATGCGCAAATTGCCGGACATGGTTTTTGTATTTTGGCAGCGGCCATGGAAAAAGATCTGCCGTATGAAATCAAGTGTCCGGCGTTGTTGATATGCGGTACACAAGATCACGCTGGTTCGTGTATACGGTACAACAAAGCATGGCATCGCAATACGAAAATTCCACTAACGTGGATTGAAGGAGCTGGACATAATTCCAATACAGACAAACCCGAACAGATAAATAGTTTGCTAGAAGAATTTGTTGCAAATATTTTATAATAGACAATTTCAATTTTGCCGCACTCGTTCCTGGCAGGGTTTGGGGCAGGCACGCCCCAACAAGAAGCTCTTAAACGGTGCTTTGCCGCAAGCTGTGGCAGAAAGCAGCAACAAGAACATGAGAGCTGCCGCAATCATCCGTTTCATGGACACTTTCTCCGCAATAATTATGGTTGTTTGAAAAGAATCCGGCGCTTTGAGCGCCGGATTCAGCGGATTCAGAATTGATTTATTTTCCAAGAACAACGGAAAGCTTGATTTCCTTTTCCGCCTCACTCAGGTCAAAATCGCCGCCGGCGGCGACGGTCGCGCGCAGCTAATAGAGCATGCCGTCTGTCAGTTCCGTCACAGCCTCACCCGTTTCGTCCGTGATTTTCCACATCGCAGAAGCGAACTGCTGAAGCTTGCCGTCCGTGCCATAGGCATAGAGCATCAGATCAGAGGTACTGCCGGACAAATTATTCATATGGCTGCTCCGGCACGAACTGCAACCGTCCCGGCTTCCAGCGTATGCTGAGCGAGATCGAAGCGGAGTACCGGAATCATTATCGCGAAAATTATTGTGAGATCATAGGACTAAATCAGAAAGACCTTGAAAACCAAGGCATTCTGGCTTAGTCCCTTCTTTTTTTGACCGAAAGCAAAAGACTTTCGCAAGAATCAAACAAGCCGGAGGGTGCTGCTGCCCCCCTGGCAGAAGGAGGATAGCAACTGCCATACCGCGTCCATCTTTTCTTTCAGCTCGTCAATATCGTCCGGCTCGATTTCAGGTGCGGTGCACCTGCTCATCGCCATAAAAGGCTGGATGCCGCCTTCTACATCGCAGCTCGTTCCGGAAAACACATTGAGTTTTCCCCGGTTATAGTCGATATTGAGCAACTGCTCCAACGCATTACCAGACGCCTTGCATAGAATCTCCGCCTTCACTCTGGGCATTCTCCGTCACACTGGTCAGCAGCTCTGCGCTGATATTTGCCGGTTTTTTCACGGTAACTGCAAAAGACTGCCTTCCCCCTGTATTGATCAGGTGGTACGGCAGCCTTTATTTTGATTTTGTTCTCTTTCCGGTGATCTTTACTCCACCTTGCAGACCGGTTCCCGGATAACGGTCTTGCATTTTTCCGGGGCAGTGCGGCGGGGATCGCTGAGGTAAATTTCGTGGTGCAGGCGGGCGGAGGTGCAGTCAATTTTATAGTGCCGCTCTGCCGCAAACTGCTCCATTGCGTTGAGCGTTGCGGGCTCGGTATCATAGTTGCCAAGATGCATGCACTGCACGCACAGGCCCTCATCATAAGTAAAGTACTCCACTTTGCTGAGATCCAGCTTTTTCCTGGCGGCAGCTTCGGCCACGGCCCAATCGAACTCCTGTTTGGTTACAAACTCCGGCAGGCGAATCATGGCGATCCAGGAGAATGTTTCCTTATGGGCGTAATCGATCCGGCTTTGCCCCTCCTGCCACCAAAGGCCCTCCAGCGGCGGCACCACATATTCAAAATAGCCTGGGATCTGGTGGGCACCTTTATAGCTCATTTTGATGGTAAAGGCAACCGCATACAGCATACCAATGGCCGCCTGATATTCTCCATCCTGCGCGTTGGGGTCACCATGGCCGCGCACCGCCACATAGTTCATGGGCGGCACTTCCACCAGCTGCGGCTTTTGGGGCGGAAGGTAAAATTCTTTATATTCCTTTTTATAGTCAAACGGCATAGGTCAGGTCGTTCCTTTCTTCTTTTTGGGCTTTGGCATGGGCAGTTCGCGGCAGGTGGCCTGCACAAATGCGATCAGAGCTTCCCGATCATCCACATCTTCGTACAGAAAATAGTCTTTTGCGCCCTCATACGGCGGGGCTTTGGGCAGCTGCGGAGCAAGGGCTGCGCCCGCTTTGGTAATTTTGATGAACAGCTGGTCATCGCACACCAGGGCAAACATTTTGCCGTCCAGATACACGCCATAATCGCCAAACATTTTGCGGTAAGTCACCTGCCCGGCCGGGGCAAGCTGGTCCGCAATATACTGAACAAATTCGGGATTGGAGGCCATAAAGGTTTTCTCCCTTTTCAATCACTATTTTATGGTATTATATCACATCCCTTTATGCATTACAACCTTTTTTCTTGTTCAACAACCAATTATTGTAAGCCGTTGGCGCTATTGCCACATTTTTTACAACTCAGCGCTTTACAGTGGTGCTTGGTTCGGTGTATCATAAAAGAATATTAAAAAGGAGATGAACGCATGAAATGCCCGAATTGGGGTAAAATTTTGGCTGCGGCGGCGCTGTGTGCTGCGCTGTGTGCCTGCAGCAAGCCGCAGGATGTTCTGCCCGATCATACCGCCACGCCGGAAGCATCCGCCACGGCTGCCCCAACTGCCGCCGTTGTTCAGACCACCGCCACCCCCGCCCCAACAGATACCACCGTGCCCACCATTCTGCCGCAGACAGCAGATGCCGGGCGCAGTTATGTGGACGACACCCTGTTCATTGGGGATTCCAACACCGTGCGCTACACCATGTACGCCGATGACACCGGAACGGCGTTTTCCACGCTGAAAAACAACATTGGCGTGGTCAGCATGGGGGCCGGTTCCATCACCACCCTGAAATGCGAAAAGTTCAAGGGGGACAGCACCCTGTACACCATTCCGGATGCCGTTGCCAAGTTGCAGCCCAAACGCATTATCATTGGTTTCGGCTCCAACAACCTTGGTGGCAGCTCCACGGATGCCACCAAGTTCATCGCGCAGTACCGGGAGGGGCTGGCCGCCATCACCAAAGCATGGCCCTATGCGGATATTATCGTCAGCGCCATTCCCCCGCTGGACCAGCAGCGGGACAACACCAACCTGACCATGACCCAGGTAGATGCCTACAACGCCGCTCTTGTGACAATGTGCGAGGAGGACGGCTACAAATTTTTGAACACCGCCGAAGTGCTGCGGGATGATGCCACCGGCTGGGCCAAAAAGGACTATACTCTTTCGGACGGGGTGCATCTTTCCAAAGAGGCTGTCACTGCCTATTTTACTTATGTGCGCACCCACGCTTATGTCACGCAGGACCGCCGCCCCGAAAGCACAGCCGCCATCCCGGAGCCGGACGGCGTACCGCTGGGGTTAATCTCCTCGGATCCGATCGCCGTGCGCGGCGCTAAAGTACCGGTAGAATTTGTGGCCACATCCGGCGGCAGCATCAGCGGTTCTACCAGCCAGAAAGTGAAAAAGGGCGGCACCTGCTCCACCGTGAAAGCCGTACCCGATGCAGGCTGGAAGTTTGCCGGGTGGACGGCGTCGCTGGGGGCGGCATCCAGCAGTTCTTCCCTGAGCTTTACCGTGCCCAGCAATGCGGATGCCAACGGCGTGATTGTGACAGCACACTTTGAGCCGGACGAACACGAACATGAATTTGTGGAAGTAAAGGATACCCGCATTGAGCCCACCTGTTTGGAATACGGCACCGTAAAAGTTAAATGCACCATCTGCGGCGAGGTAAAAGAAAAAGAACTGCCCGCCCTGGGGCATGACTATGACAAGGGCGTTATCACCTTGCAGCCCCAGCCCGGCGTAGCCGGGGTGATGACCTACACCTGCCAGCGCTGCGGCTACATCAAAACAGCGCCCATTGAACCGCTGCCCACCGCAACGCCGACAGCTTCGCCCACGTCACCCCCTTCACCGACGCCGACAGTTACCCAGACGCCGGAACCTGTTGTCACACCAGAGCCGATAACTCCCCCGGAGCCTACGCAGGAACCTGCCATTACGCCGGAGCCCGAACCGACGGGTGCACCGGAGCCAGTAATTACCGCGGAACCGGCCCCCGACCCGGAGCCGCCGCAGGAAACCGAGCCTGCCAGTGAAGCCCCCACCGAGGTTCCTGCACAGGAACCGGAAGTTCCGCAGGAATAACCCTGATTTTTTGAAAAGAAGAGGAACTTAATCTTATGAATGACCCCAGCCAGCAGCACATTGGCACCCCGGCGCTGATCCGCCGGTTTGCCCCTTACCTGATGCGATACAAACGCATTTTGATTTTTGATTTGTTCTGTGCCGCACTGACCACTTTGTGTGATATCGTGCTGCCTAAAATTATGAGCTACCTAACCAACGCCGCCACCGATCCCGGCATTGTGCTGACGGTTGATGCGGTGTTAAAGCTCGCCCTGCTGTATCTCATTTTGCGGCTGATTGATGGTGCCGCACAGTATTTTATGTCCGGCACCGGCCACATCATGGGCGTTTACATTGAGACCGATATGCGGCGGGATGCCTTTGCCCACCTGCAGCGGTTGAGCCACACCTATTATTCCAATACCAAAGTTGGGCAGATCATGGGCCGCATTACCAACGACCTGTTTGATGTGACCGAATTTGCCCACCACTGCCCGGAAGAATTTTTTATTGCGGGCATCAAAATTGCGGCTTCGTTCATCATCCTGTGCGGGGCCAGTGTACCGCTGACTTTGGTGGTGTTTGCCTGCGTGCCCTTGATGGCGGTTGTATCCATCAAGCTGAACCTGAAGCTTCGCGCCGCGTTCCGCCGCCAGCGGTTCCAGATCGGCGAGCTGAACGCTTCGATTGAGGACAGCCTGCTGGGCCAGCGGGTTGTGAAGGCGTTCGCCGCGGAAGAGGAAGAGAACAAAAAGTTTGAGCAGGGCAACACCGCGTTCCAGACCATCAAGAAGAAAACCTACCATGCCATGGCCGCGTTCAACACCTCCACCCGGCTGTTTGACGGGTTGATGTATCTGGTGGTCATTGTGGCAGGCGGCCTTTCGCTGGTATATGGCACCATCAGCGCTGGCGATCTGGTTGCCTATGTGCTGTATGTTTCCACTCTGATTGCCACCATCCGCCGCATTGTGGAGTTTGCCGAGCAGTTCCAGCGCGGCGTGACCGGCATTGAGCGCTTTTTTGACATTATCGATACCCCCGTTGAGATCACTGACGCCCCCGATGCCAAACCGCTGCAGGTGGAAAAAGGCGGCATTGAGTTCCGCGATGTGAGCTTTGAATACCCGGACGATCACAACAAGGTGCTGCGTCATGTAAACCTGAACATCCGCCCCGGCGAGAATCTGGCGCTGGTTGGGCCTTCCGGCGGCGGCAAAACCACCCTGTGCAACCTGATCCCTCGCTTTTATGATGTGACCGGCGGCGAGATTTTGATTGACGGGCAGAACATCCGCCATGTTACCCTGAGCAGCCTGCGCAATGCCGTTGGCGTGGTGCAGCAGGATGTTTACCTGTTCAGCGGCACGGTGGCCGAAAACATCGCTTACGGCAAGCCGGGTGCCACGCGGGAGGAGATCATTGCCGCCGCCAGGCTGGCCGGTGCTGATGGCTTTGTGCGGGAGCTGAAAGACGGGTATGATACCTATGTAGGCGAACGCGGGGTCAAGCTTTCCGGCGGGCAGAAACAGCGCATCAGCATTGCGCGGGTATTTTTGAAGAACCCGCCCATCCTGCTGCTGGACGAAGCCACAAGCGCGCTGGACAACGAGAGTGAGATTCTGGTTGGGCAAAGCCTGGATAAGCTGGCCAAGGGCCGCACCACGCTGACGATTGCCCACCGCCTGACCACCATCAAAAACGCTGACCGCATTCTGGTGCTGGGCAAATCCGGCATTGAGGAAGAGGGCCGCCACGAGGAATTGCTGGCAAAGAAAGGCATTTATTACCGCCTGTGGAACGGGCTGGTCAGCGGGCAGACGCTGTGATGGAAAAGCGGACGCTATGCCGCTTTGTTCCGATATAAAATATATAATGCAGAGCCACCCCGCCGTTGGGGCAGAAGTTTCCCGCGGCGGGGTGATTTTTGTGATTTTATAGGGAACGGTTTTGAGCGTTCTATTATCTGCCGCCTGTTTCCAACACATAACAAACCCAATATTTTCTGAGCGGCACACCGCGATCCGCCACCATTATTCATTATTATTTATTTTTTTCCCGTCTCCTCTCCGCCCAATTTCTAATTCCTCATTTCTAATTCCTAATTTTCCTCTCAGTTCCGACTTCCTCCCTCCTTAATTGCCTCACCATTCTCCCCGTATTCAGCCCGCAGGTCAGCAGGTTAGAGGCTGTCATGACCGCCAGAAAGCCCGGCATACCGTATTGCGGCATCAGCCACAAAATGCCTGCAATGCGCAAAATGGAATCCAGCACCGAATAGCGGAAGGTCGCCAGCTGCTCCCCCATGCCTTTTAAGATCGCATCCACCATGCTTTCCAGGTACATAAAGGGTGCCACAAAGCCCAGTACCTGCACATAGCGGCCCGCCTGGGCATCGTGATAGAGCAAAATGGCGGCATCCTTGCCAAACAGCACCAGCGCGGCCCCCACCAACAGCGAGAACCCACCCGTCAACCCCATGGCAAGCCGCACAAGGCGGCGCAGGGCAGCGGTATCCCGGGCGGTGTGGGCACGGGTGATCTCCGGCATCAGCAGGCCGGAAAGTGCCGCCAGCACCGAGAACGGAAAAAAGATAAGCGGCAGTGCCATGCCTTTTAAGGAACCATACTGCGCCACGGCTTCGGCGCGGGTGCCAAGGTAAGCGGCAAGACAGGCGGGGATCAGCACGCTTTCCCCTGCCTGCAAAACGCTGGCCACCAACCGGCTGCCGGTCACGGGCAGCACAATTTCCCACAGCTCCCGGCTGGTATAGCCGCGGGGCGGGTCATCGGCGCATGGGCGGAAGCTCGGTTCCTGCCGGGCAAACAGCGCCATAATGCCGCAGGAGACCGCCTCGCTGACAGTATTGCCGATGAGCACCGCACAGCAAGCGTAAGCCGCGCCCCAGTGGGCCAGCTTTACCAGTGCCAATGCGGCCACGGCCATCCGCACGGTCTGCTCCACCAGTTGGGCAATGATATTCGGTTCCACCCTTCGCCGCGCCAAAAAGCACCCCCGCAGCGCCCCGGCCGCCGCAATAAACGGCAGGCTGGGGGCCAGCGTACACAGCCCCAGCTCCGCGCGGGAATCATGCAGGGCAAAGCGGGCCAAAGGGTCCGCCAGCGCCAGCTGCGCCAGCATGGCGGCGGTGCCCAATACGGCCGCTGTTGCCGCAAGGCTGCGCAGCATCGGGGCCATGCCGCGCCCACGGGTCAGGCACTGCGCACCCAGCCGTGTGGACGCCACATTGATGCCCGCCGAAGCCAGCGAAACAAACACCATATAGACGGATAAGATCAGCTGGTACAGGCCCATACCCTCCGGCCCCAGGCGCGCAGCCACAAACACCCGGAACACCATGCCCAGCGCCCGCAGCGCAAAGCCCGCCACTGTCAGCAGTGCTGCATTTTTCAGATAGGTTTTCCCCCGCAGTGCCGTTTTTGCCGCCCCCTTTGCCCGTATAAAGCCAGTATATTCTGCATTGCTGCGGTTTATGGCAGGGTTCTATGAAGAAGTATCACCCATACAATTCGGACATTTTTGCTGGTTTGGCGTGCTATTCGTTTTGATAGTACTTGCATTTTGTGCTCTGACGCGGTACACTAATAAAGTGCGGCCCATGCCGCAAAACGGAGAACGGTGCCGAAGCGGGGCAGTTGCAGCGCCCCGCCCGGCACAGATAAAAGGAGCTATACCCACATGAGTGAAGCATGTACCCACGATTGCAGCAACTGCCACGCTGACTGTTCCAGCCGTGCGCCGCAGCATGAACCGCCGCACGCAAAAAGCCACATCAAAAAAGTGATCGGCGTTGTTTCCGGCAAGGGCGGCGTTGGCAAAAGCATGACCAGCGCCATGATGGCTGTTTCCATGCGCCGCAAAGGCTACAAGGTCGGCGTGCTGGATGCTGACATTACCGGCCCTTCCATCCCCAAATTGTTCGGCGTTCATGGCCCGGCCATGGGCACCGAGGACGGCATCAACCCGGTGGAAAGCCACACCGGCATCAAGATCATGTCCATCAACCTGCTGCTGGAAGATGAGGAAGCCCCCGTTGTGTGGCGCGGCCCCGTGATTGCCGGTGCGGTCAAGCAGTTCTGGCAGGAAGTGATCTGGGACGACGTTGACTTTTTGTTTGTCGATATGCCTCCGGGAACCGGCGATGTGCCGCTGACCGTGTTCCAGACCCTGCCGGTAGACGGCATCATTATTGTATCCAGTCCGCAGGAGCTGGTCGGCATGATCGTTGGCAAGGCTGTGCAGATGGCCGAAATGATGAAGGTTCCCATCCTTGGCATTGTGGAAAACATGAGCTATGTGCTCTGCCCGGACTGCGGCAAGCATATCAACGTGTTTGGCGACAGCCATGTGGACGAGACCGGCAAGAAGTACCACCTGCCCGTGCTGGCCAAAATGCCGCTGAACCCCGAATTTGCCAAAGAGGCGGACGCCGGCATGATTGAAACCTTTGCCGGGGATTATCTGGACGGCGCAGCAGACGCTGTAGCCAAGCTGCTGAAGTAACTTTTTTATTTTGGAATCCGGGCCCCATGCCCCGTTTGCAGCCTGTGTGGGGCATGGCCCTGAAAAATTCATCCATACAGGAGGAAACACATTATGAAAAAGTTCCTGGAAGAGTTCAAAGCTTTTGCCCTGAAAGGCAACATGATGGACATGGCCATCGGTGTTCTCATCGGCGGCGCATTCTCCACGCTGGTCACTTCTTTGACGGACAACATCATCAACCCCATCATTGGCATTTTGTTCCAGACAGATTTCAGTGATGTTGTGCTGCACCTGCCGTTTGACATCAACCTGGGCATCGGTGCATTCATCTCTGCCGTCATTAACTTTATCATTCTGGCATTCGTTCTGTTCTGTATGCTGAAAGCCATGAACAAGCTCATGGACCTGGGCAAGCATGAAGAAGAAAAGCCTGCCGAGCCGGAAGCCCCTAAGGCCCCGACGCAGGAGGAGCTGCTGACCGAGATCCTGGCTGTTTTGAAAGAGCAGCAGGCTGCAAACGGCAAATAACACACCGTTTTGCCCGGCAGTTATTGCCGCAGCTTAATTTTATTAAGTTTAGTCCTTGCAAAGCAAAGCAAATAAGGTTTTTGCGTTAATTTCATAAAAATCTTTTGTTTGATGATTGCCATTTCCCTATTGGTGTGGTATAGTATTGCTAAGAACAAAGACGTTCCCACAAACGGGTTAGTGTACCCGTTGGGGAACGTCTTTTTTCGTATCTATGCCAGGTTGGGAAATGTGCGTTCCCGCCCGGCCCCGCAGGAAATTACGGGAAGGAGCAAAAAACGGATGGAAAACTTTACAGAGCGCAAGGCCCCCGCCGGGCTGTATGATCCGCGGTTTGAACATGACAACTGCGGCATTGGTGCAGTTGTGGATATCAAGGGCCGCAAAACCCACAAAACGATCGACGATGCTTTGCAGATCGTGGAGCACCTGGAACACCGTGCCGGTAAGGATGCCGAAGGCAAAACCGGCGATGGTGTCGGTATCCTGCTGCAGATCGGCCACAAGTTCTTCAAAAAAGCTGCCGAAGAAGCCGGCATTACGCTGGGCAACGAGCGTGACTACGGCATTGGCATGTTCTTTTTCCCACAGGAAGAGCTGAACCGCAACCAGGACAAAAAGCTGTTTGAGATCATCTGCAAAAAAGAGGGGCTCAACTTCCTTGGCTGGCGCGAAGTGCCCACCTGCCCGGAAATTTTGGGCCACAAGGCACGTTCCTGCATGCCCAGCATCTGGCAGGCATTTGTGGAACGCCCGGCCCGCGTAAAGCCCGGCATTGACTTTGACCGCAAGCTTTATGTTGCCCGCCGCGTGTTTGAACAGTCCAGCCAGGATACTTATGTGTGCAGCCTTTCCAGCCGCACCATTGTGTACAAGGGCATGTTCCTGGTTAAAGAACTGCGCCTGTTCTATCCCGATTTGCAGAGCGAAGATTATGAATCTGCCATCGGCATGGTGCACAGCCGTTTTTCTACCAACACGGCACCCAGCTGGAACCGCGCCCACCCCAACCGCTTTATCCTGCATAACGGCGAGATCAACACCATCCGCGGCAACGTGGATACCATGCTGGCCCGCGAGGAAACCATTGGTTCCAACTACCTGAAAGAGGATATGACCAAGGTACTGCCCATTGTGAACCAGGGTGGTTCCGACTCCGCCATGCTGGATAACACGCTGGAGTTTATGGTTATGAACGGCATGGAGCTGCCGCTGGCTGTTATGGTCACTATCCCCGAACCGTGGGAAAACAACCATAGTATGGACCCCAAAAAGCGTGCGTTCTATCAGTATTACGCCACCATGCTGGAACCGTGGGACGGCCCCGCTTCCATCCTGTTCAGTGACGGCGATGTGATGGGCGCTGTGCTGGACCGCAACGGTCTGCGCCCCAGCCGCTACTATATCACCAAAGATGGCCGCCTGATCCTTTCCAGTGAGGTCGGCGTGCTGGATATTCCCGCCGAAGAAATCGTGCGCAAGGACCGCCTGCGCCCCGGCAAAATGCTGTTGGTGGATACCGCCAGGGGTGAACTGGTGGACGACGAAAGCCTGAAAGCCGACTACGCCAGCCGCGAGCCTTACGGCGAATGGCTGGACCGCAACCTGGTCAGCCTTGCCGACCTGAAGATCCCCAACGAGCGCGTACCCAGCCACGAGCATGACGAGCTGGTGCGGCTGCAGAAAGCATTCGGCTACCAGTACGAGGATGTTTCCACCATGATCCTGCCGATGGCAAAGAACGGCTCCGAGCCCGCCGGTGCCATGGGCAGCGATACCCCGCTGGCCGTTTTGAGCCACACCCATCCCCCGCTGTTTGAGTATTTTAAGCAGATGTTTGCCCAGGTCACCAACCCGCCCATCGACGCCCTGCGCGAGAAGGTCGTGACCTCCACCACCGTATACGTTGGCGCACAGGGTAATCTGTTGGAAGAGGACGCCGAGAACTGCAAGGTGCTGAAAATCACCAACCCCATTTTGACCGAAACCGACCTGATGAAGATCAAGGCCATGAAGGTTCCCGGCTTTAAGGTGGAAACCATCTCCATCTGCTACTATAAGAACACCGACCTGGAAAAGGCCATTGACCGCCTGTTCGTTGATGTGGACCGCGCCTACCGCGATGGTGCCAACATCCTGATTTTGTCTGACCGCGAAATTGATGAGTACCATGTCGCCATCCCCAGCCTTCTGGCTGTGGGCGCAGTTTCCAAGTATCTGGTCCGTACCCGCAAGCGCACCGCCATGGCCCTGATCCTGGAAAGCGGTGAGCCCCGCAAGGTTCATGATTTTGCCACCCTGCTGGGCTATGGTGCCTGCGCCATCAACCCCTATCTGGCACAGGAGACCATCGGCGAGCTGATCAGTGAGGGCCTGCTGGACAAAGATTACTATGCCGCCGTGAACGACTACAATAAAGCCGTTCTGGCCGGCATCGTCAAGATTGCCTCCAAGATGGGCATTTCCACCATCCAGTCCTACCAGGGCAGCCAGATTTTTGAAGCGCTGGGTCTGAGCAACGAGGTAGTGGATAAGTACTTTACCAACACCGTCAGCCGTGTGGGCGGCATTACCATCCGCGACATCCAGAACGACCTGGAAGCTCGCCACAAACAGGCATTCGACCCTCTGGGCCTGGATATCAACATGGAGCTGAGCAGCCTGGGCGAGCACAAGTTCCGCAGCAGCAAGCAGGCGGAAGAGCACCTGTACAACCCGCTGACCATCCACCTGCTGCAGCAGGCCTGCTGGACCGGCGATTACAACAAGTTCAAGGCTTACACCGATGCCGTGAACGCCGAGGGCGGCGATGCCATGCACCTGCGCAGCCTGCTGGACTTCAACTATCCCGATGCCGGTATCCCGCTGGACGAAGTGGAAAGCGTGGATTCCATCGTACACCGCTTCAAGACCGCTGCCATGAGCTATGGCGCCCTTTCTGAGGAAGCCCACGAGTGCATGGCCGTTGCCATGAACCGCATCGGCGGCAAGAGCAACACCGGCGAAGGCGGCGAAGCCGAAGACCGTTTTGGCACCGAGCGCAACAGCGCCATCAAACAGGTGGCATCCGCCCGTTTTGGCGTGACCAGCAAGTATCTGGTTTCCGCCAGCGAGATTCAGATCAAGATGGCACAGGGCGCCAAGCCCGGCGAGGGCGGCCAGCTGCCCGGCGGCAAGGTTTACCCCTGGGTTGCCAAAACCCGCCACTCCACCACCGGCGTGGGCCTGATCTCTCCCCCGCCGCATCACGATATCTACTCTATTGAGGACCTGGCCCAGCTGATCTATGACCTGAAATGCTCCAACCGCAAGGCTGCCATCAATGTCAAGCTGGTCAGCGAAGCCGGTGTTGGCACCATTGCCGCCGGCGTTGCCAAGGCCGGCGCCGAAGTGATTTTGATTTCCGGCTTTGACGGCGGCACCGGCGCTGCACCGCGCAACTCCATCCACAATGCCGGCCTGCCGTGGGAGCTGGGCATTGCCGAAGCGCACCAGAGCCTGATCATGAACGGCCTGCGTTCCCGCGTGCGCATTGAAGCCGACAGCAAGCTGATGAGCGGCCGCGATGTGGCCATTGCCGCCATGCTGGGCGCTGAAGAATTCGGCTTTGGCACCGGCCCGCTGGTTGCCATGGGCTGCGTGATGATGCGCGTGTGCAACCTGGATACCTGCCCCATGGGCATCTGCACCCAGAACCCCGAGCTGCGCAAGCGCTTTAAGGGCAAGCCGGAATACATCATCAACTTTATGCGCTTTATGGCCGAGGATCTGCGCGAATACATGGCCCGCCTGGGCGTGCATACCGTGGATGAACTGGTTGGCCGCACCGACCTGCTGAAAGTCAAAGATGCCCCGGCTGGTTCCCGCGCAAGCGAGATGGACCTGACTGCCCTGTTGAAAAACCCGCTGGTGGAAAACAGCAGCGTACACTTCAACACCAAGGATGTTTACAACTTCGGCCTGGAAAAAACACCGGATATGCGCGTGCTGATGAAGAAGTTCAAGAAGAGCTTTGACATGGCAGAGCCCAAGCCGATGACCGTTGAACTGGAAGTTGGCAACACCGACCGCGCGTTCGGCACGATTTTTGGCAGCGAGATCACCCGCAAGTTTGGCAACACCCTGCCGGAAGATACCTTCCATGTAATCTGCAACGGGTACGGCGGCCAGAGCTTTGGTGCCTTTATCCCCGCCGGCCTGACCTTGGAACTGGTTGGCGATTCCAACGACTATATGGGCAAGGGTCTTTCCGGCGGCAAGCTGATCGTTTACCCGCCCAAGGATGTCACCTATGACCGCAGCGAGAACATTGTCATTGGCAACGTTGCCCTGTACGGTGCAACCGCTGGTAAAGCGTTCATCAACGGTGTGGCTGGCGAGCGTTTCTGCGTGCGCAACTCCGGCGCTACCGCTGTTGTGGAGGGCGTTGGCGACCACGGCTGCGAATATATGACCGGCGGCACCGTGGTGGTGCTGGGCAAGACCGGCAAAAACTTTGCAGCCGGCATGAGCGGCGGCATCGCCTATGTGCTGGATGAGGACTGGGATTTCTACACCCGCGTCAACAAGGACATGGTCAGCCTGGAGCCGGTGGAACACAAGTATGATGTTTCGCTGCTGAAGGATTTGATCCGCGAGCATGTGGAAGCTACCGGCTCTCCCCGCGGCAAGGAGATCCTGGATAACTTTGGCGAGTATCTGCCCAAGTTCAAAAAGGTCCTGCCACATGACTATGACAAGATGCTGCGCCTGATTGCCCAGATGGAAGAAAAGGGCGAAGACAGCGAGCAGGCACAGATCGAAGCGTTCTATGCAATGAAGAATGCTTCTAACAAATAAGGGAGGCGCAAACGATGGGAAAACCGACAGGATTTATGGAAATTGCCCGGCAGACCAGCACGGAGCTGCCGCCCGAAGAACGCATTCAGAACTTTAACGAATTTCACATCCCGCTGCCGCAGGATGAACAGCAGGCGCAGGGTGCCCGCTGCATGGATTGCGGCGTACCGTTCTGCCAGGCTGGCATGATGATTGGCGGCATGGCAAGCGGCTGCCCGCTGAACAACCTGATCCCCGAATGGAACGACCTGGTCTACCAGGGCAAGTGGGATCTGGCTGTACATCGCCTGCGCGCCACCAACCGCTTCCCGGAGTTTACCAGCCGGGTATGCCCCGCCCTGTGCGAAGCTGCCTGCACCTGCGGCTACACCACCGGCAGCCCTGTTACCGTGAAGGAGAACGAGCACGCCATTGTAGAATATGGCTATGAATCTGGCCTGCTGACCGCCTGCCCGCCCCCGACCCGCACCGGCAAAACCGTTGCCGTGGTAGGTGCCGGCCCTGCCGGCCTTGCGGTTGCCGATTACCTGAACAAGCGCGGCCACAAAGTGACCGTGTACGAGCGCGAGGACCGCGCGGGCGGCCTGCTGATGTACGGCATCCCCAACATGAAGCTGGAAAAGCAGGTCATCGACCGCCGCGTGAACATCATGAAGGCCGAGGGCATTGACTTTGTGACCTGCGCCGATGTTGGCGGCAGCACCCCTGCCCAGGATGTGCTGGATGCACACGATGCCGTTGTGCTGGCCTGCGGCGCCAAGCAGGCGCGTGACATCAACGCCCCGGGGCGCGATGCACAGGGGATCTACTTTGCCGTAGATTACCTGACCAGCGTGACCCGCAGCCTGCTGGATTCCGGCTTTTCCGATGGCAAGGCCGTGAGTGCCAAGGACAAAAAGGTGTTGGTCATCGGCGGCGGCGATACCGGCAACGACTGTGTCGGCACCGCCATCCGCCAGGGCTGCGCAAGTGTGACCCAGCTGGAAATGATGCCCTGCCCGCCCACAGAACGCACCGCCGCCAACGCCTGGCCCGAATGGCCCAAGGTGCTGAAAACCGATTACGGCCAGCAGGAAGCCATTGCCGTGTTTGGCAGCGACCCGCGCATTTACCAGACCACGGTCAAAGAGTTCTATAAGAACGAAGCCGGTCAGGTTTGCGGTGCGCTGATTGCCAAGCTGGAAAGCAAAGTGGTGGATGAAGCCACCGGCCGCCGCGCCATGGTGCCCACCGGCGAAGAATTTGCCATCGAGTGCGACCTGGTGCTGATTGCCGCCGGGTTTACCGGCTGCCAGCCCTATGTGGCCGAAGCGTTTGGCGTTGACCTGACCAAGCGCGGCACCGTTGCCGATACCAAGTACGCCACCAACGTGCCCCATGTATTTACCTGCGGCGATATGCGCCGCGGCCAGAGCCTTGTTGTTTGGGCCCTGCGCGAAGGCCGCGATGCCGCCGCCGAGGTGGATAAGAGTCTGATGGGCTACACCAACCTGTAACAAGCCATTTTCTTAAGGCAACACCGCACAATTCCCGCCTTGCGGCTTAAGCACCGCTCCGGCAGCTGCGGCACGGCATCTGCGTTGCCAAAATGCTCGATAAGACATCCAGTATTATCTGCGCTTTTGGCTTAGCATCTGCCGCACTTCGCTCGCCGTATCGGCACTTAGAATTATGCGGTATTGCCTTAACATCCGTTTTATAATAGCCAGCAGCCCCCGTACCGATGTGCGCACAAAATCATCGGTGCGGGGGCTGCTGCTTTATGATCTTATTATGGCTTCAGGTTATTTATCCTTATTGTCCTTGTGGAACGCCACATAGAAGCAGAGGATGAGCCCCGCGCACATGGCCGCTGTGGAGATGATGAACGGCACCAGCGTTTGGGTGCCCAAAAAGCTGCCCAGCAAGCCGTCAATGCCATTATAGTTCCAGGGGTTCATAACGGCATAGATAAAGCAGAACGAAGAAAACACAAGGCCAACCAGAGTCAGCAGCAGGCCGCATAACAGTTTGGGTTCCATGGTTTTCCCTCCTCTTCATAATACGCCGTCATATTTTATTTTCTGTTCTTGCAACCATCAATGTCTCGCTTACCGAGCCGCTGATGATTGATCTCACAGCATTTTATCCAGCAGCGGCCAAAGGGCCTGGGTGTTGGCGTTGAACTGGGGGTAAAAATCATCCTGGATGGAATAATCAAAATACAGGGCGCGTGCAATGCGGCGGGCGGCGGGCAGGTAGCGCGGGTTTTCGCGTCCGCCCGCCTGCTGCAGCTTATCCGAAAGCCGGGTACACACCACAGCCCACCGGGCGTCAATCCCGGCGCGGGCGGTGATGGCGGCATCATCCAGATAGTTTTGCAGGGTGCGCTGTTCCTGCGCGGGCACACGGGCGCCGCACAAAGGCAGCTGCACATAGTATTCCATGGCGGCTGTTGCCGGGTCAATGGCCTGGCCCAGCGGGTAAAGAGCGCAGGCCAGCGGGCGGGCAGCGTGGATGGTGCAGGCATCGGCCTCAAAAAAGGGGCAGTTGCCTGTGCGGGCATTGGGGCGCAGCACCACGGCGGGCAAAAGGGTCTGCGGGGCAAACTCCTGCCTGCAAAAGGCATCCGCCGTCAAGCGCGGGGGCAGGCCCAGGCGGCGGGCAATGCGGTACAGGTCATAACCGGAAAGCACCAGGTCCCGCCGGTTACGGCAGCAGTCCCCGCAGCCTGCACAGACAAAGTCAAATGGCTCCCCTGCCGCCAGCCGCGGGCACTTGGCCAGCGCAGCGGCAGATTCGGCACGGCCCGGTTCTGTCACAGGCGCACCTCCAGCGGGGTCTGTTCGCCATCCGCCATGGCGCGCACAGCCTTAAAGGCGCTTTCCACCATGCTGGCCACGTTCACATCGGTATAAAACGCGGTGTGCGGGGTAAAGATCACATTCGGGAAGCTGCGCAGCATGGCAAGTTCGCGGTTCTGCAACGCATCGCCCATATGGTTAAAGTAGAACAGGCCGTTCTCATTTTCCACAACGTCCAGGCCGGCTGCGCCGATCTTGCCGCTTTCCAGCCCGTTTACCAGCGCTTCCGGGTCAATCAGGGTGCCGCGGGCTGTGTTGATCAGCACAACGCCGTTTTTCATCTTGGCAATAGCGTCGGCATCGATCATATGGCGGTTGGCGGTGGTGGCGTTGGTGTGCAGGGTGATGATATCGCAGCTCTTGTACAGGGTATCCAGATCCACATACTCGGCATACTGGCGGGCTTCATCGTTGGGGTACAGGTCGTAAGCCAGCAGCTTGCAGCCAAAGCCGCTTAAGTGGCGCAGCACAGTGCGGCCAATGTTGCCGGTGCCGATCACACCCACCGTCATACGGGTGATATCGCGGCCCATCTTGCCGCTTAAGGAATAATCCTGGGCATCGGCACGGCGCAGAATCTGGCCCACTTTGCGGTTGCACATCAGCATCAGCATAATGGCATAATCGGCCACACCTGCCGGCGGATACCAGGAATGGGAGATGCGCATGCCAAGCTCCTTGGCTTTCTGCTGCGGGATATGGTCATAGCCAATGCTGCGGCAGGGCAGGAATTTGACCCCCATGGCGGCCCAGGCTTCCAGATATTCCGGCGCAATCAGGCAGGGGTTGGTGCTGACGGCATCGCAGCCTTTGGCAAGTTCCAGGTTATCCGGCGTGGGGACCTCTGCGGTATAGGCATAATCAATGCCGTACTGTTTGCTGTATGGCTCACAATAGGCTTGCTCATCGAAAGGACGGAGGGCATAAAACATGATCTTCATGGTATAACCTCCTTAATAATAGGGTTACAAAAACAGCTTCTTATTTGGGCTGCTCAAATCACAGGGTAAAATCCAGGGTCTCCCCCAGCCAGCCCATGCACAGGGGCAGCCAGGCGTTGTTATGCTTGTTAGGGGTGTTGACCTCGTTGGTGCAGGTGCTGGAGCCATGGCCGCCATGGGTGAACAGGTGCAGCTCAAACGGCACGTTGTTCTCTTTCAGGGAGCCTGCCAGCAGCAGGCTGTTTTCCACGGGTACAGCCTGATCCTCCACGGTGTGCCAGATGAAGAAAGGCGGCACATCGGGGCGCACCTGGTTTTCCAGGCTCATGGTCTGCAGCAGGGCTTCATCCGCGCCGCACAGGTTCTCAAAAGAGCCGCGGTGGGCAAACTTGCCGCTGGTGATAACGGGGTACCCCAGCACCACCGCATTGGGGCGGGCTTCGGTATCGGTAATGCCAAGGGCCTGCTGCACGGGGGCTGCATCCCACAGCAGGGCGGTGGAAGCCGCCAGGTGGGCACCGGCAGAAAAGCCAACGATGGTGATCTTATCCGCCGCAATGCGCAGGTCCGCCGCATTCCGGCGCAGGTACAGGATGGCGGACGCGGCTTCGGTCAGCGGCTGCCACAGCAGCGGGGCGTGGTCGGTGGAATAAATCAGGGTGAACACATGGTAGCCGGCCTGCAAAAACTGGACGGCAACAGGGTCCGCTTCGCGCGGGGAGCAGTAGCGGTAGCCGCCGCCGGGCAGGATCAGCACCGCCGGGCGGGTGTTGTAGCTGGGCATTTCGGCGGTTTCGTCACGCAGGTAGCCGGTCAGCATGGCACCGGTGGCAAGTTTATGTTCTATAAATTTCATAACATCAGGCTCCTAATAATAAATATGAAGATACAGTTATTAGGATAGCGCAAAAAATGTGCTTTGAAAAGCCTTTTTCTGTATTTTACATACAGTTTTTTAACTTTTTGTAAAAAGGGCAATCAGGGCTTGCACTTTGCGGGCAAGAGTGCTAATATATGCTTAGCACTTAAAGCACGCGAGTGCTAAACCATAAAATATATAAAAGTGAGGTCATTGTAACTATGGCAATGCGTCAGTTTAAGGCCGAGAGCAAAAAGCTGCTTGACCTGATGATCAATTCTATTTATACCAACCGCGAGATCTTCCTGCGCGAGTTGATCTCCAACGCATCGGATGCCTGCGACAAGCTGTATTTCAAGAGCCTGACGGACACCTCCATCAACGTAAAAAAAGAAGACCTGCACATTCATATTGCAGCCGATAAAGAGAACCGCACCCTGACCATCAGCGATAACGGCATTGGCATGACTAAGGATGAGCTGGAAAAGAACCTTGGCACCATTGCCCGCTCCGGCAGCCAGGACTTTAAGGCAAACAATCAGAACGAGAATATTGACATCATCGGTCAGTTCGGCGTTGGCTTCTACTCCGCTTTCATGGTTGCCAGCAAGGTGACCGTTGTTTCCCGCGCGGAGGGCAGCGAGGAAGCCTGGCAGTGGTCGTCCTCCGGCGTGGAGGGCTACACCCTGACCGAAGCCGAAAAGCCGGAAGTTGGCACCGAGATCACCCTGGTGCTGAAAGAGGATACCGAAACCGACAAATACAGCGAATATCTGGACGAGTACACCATCTCCGGCCTGGTCAAGAAGTACAGCGATTACATCCGCTACCCCATTACCATGTACCGCGAGAAGAGCCGCCAGAAGCCGAAGCCGGAGGACGCCGGTGACGACTATAAGCCGGAGTACGAAACCTACACCGAGCTGGAAACCCTGAACAGCATGGTGCCCATCTGGAAGCGCGACAAGAAAGATGTAAAGCCGGAAGAATACAACGAGTTCTATAAGAGCAAGTTCATGGATTATTCCGACCCGCTGCGCGTGATTACCAGCCGCACCGAGGGCACCGCAACCTACACCGCCCTGCTGTTTGTGCCCGGCCAGACGCCGTATGATTACTACACCAAGGAGTACGAAAAGGGCCTGGCCCTGTATGCTTCCGGCGTTATGATTATGGAAAAATGCGCTGACCTGCTGCCGGATTACTTCAGCTTTATCAAGGGCGTTGTGGACAGCGAGGACCTGAGCCTGAACATCAGCCGTGAAACGCTGCAGAAGGACGGCCAGGTAAAGCTGATCCGCAACAGCCTGGAAAAGAAGATCAAGAACGAGCTGCACGCCATGCTGGTGAACGACCGCGAGAAGTACGAGACGTTCTGGAAAGCATTTGGCCGCCAGATCAAGTTTGGCATTTACGGCGATTACGGCATGCACAAGGACCTGCTTTCCGACCTGCTGATGTTCTACTCTGCCAAGGAGCAGAAGCTCATCACGCTGGATGAATACATTGAGAAGATGCCGGAAGGCCAGAAGGCCATTTACTTTGCCGCCGGTGACGAGGCGGCCCGCCTGGGCAAACTGCCCAACGCACAGCTGGTGCTGAGCAAGGGCTATGACCTGTTGCTGTGCAGCGAGGATGTGGATGAATTCTGCCTGCAGATCATGCACGACTACAAGGAAAAGGAATTCAAAAACATCAACTCCGGCGATCTGGGCCTGGAAACCGAGGAAGAAAAGAAGGCTGCCGAGGAGACCGCAACCGAGAATAAGGACCTGTTTGAGGAGATCAAGAAGGCCCTGAACGGCAAGATCAAGGACGTTAAGGTCAACCCGACTTTGCAGGATCACCCGGTATCGCTTTCCAGCGAGGGCGGTATTTCCATGGAGATGGAAAAGATCCTGCGCAAGATGCCTGCCAGCGGCGAGGGCATGGAGAGCACCAAGGTGCTGGAGCTGAACCCCAACCACGCCGTGTTCGGTGCGCTGAAAGCCGCTCATGAGGCCGGTGACACCGACAAGATCAATAAGTACGCCGAGCTGCTGTACGACCAGGCCCTGCTGATTGAGGGCCTGCCGCTGGAAGACCCCGTTGCCTACGCACAGCTGGTCTGCGACCTGATGAAGTAATGGCAGCCAGGCTTTACGCCAGACAATTTAACATAGGGCAACACCGCACAATTCCCGCCTTGCGGCTTAAGCACCGCTCCGGCAGCTGCGGCACGGCATCTGCGTTGCCAAAATGCTCGATAAGACATCCAGTATTATCTGCGCTTTTGGCTTGGCATCTGCCGCGCCTCGCTCGCCGTATCGGCACTTAGAATTATGCGGTATTGCCTTAGCATAACAATCTCCCGCCGGGCGGCGCTGCAAAGTGCTTTGCCCGGCGGGGGATTTGTTTTTTGGGTATTATTTTTCGTTTTCGTCTTTGGCCAGTGGCAGCTGCATCATCGCTTTTGCACCGTGGGGGTCCCGGTTGACAAACTGCACGCTGCCGCCGTGGGCGTTTATGATTTGCTCCACCACATGCAGGCCCAGAATATGCGGAGCGTTCTCCCCTTCCGGTTCGCCGTTCAGCACGGCCAGCACGCTTTGCGGGTAGCCGGTGCCGTCATCCTGTATGGTCAGGTGCAGCGTTGTTTCGTCGGCATCCGCGTGGAAAGCCAGCGTGATCGGCCCCGCATTATGGCGCACGGCGTTTTGCAGCACATTTTCCAGCGCACGGGTCAGCAGAGCGGCATCAGCGTGCAGGATGGCGGTTTCCGCCGCCGGGGTAATGCTGCAATCCAGTGTGCAGCGGGCGGCCAGGGGGTTCTCACAAAAAGCCGCCACCACCCGGCGCAAAAACGGTCCCGCCTGGGTGGACCGGCGGCGCAGGGGCTGGGCGCCGTATTGCAGCTTGCTGGTCAGGTTCAGGTCCTCAATCAGGCTGCGGATTTTTTCGCACTGGGTGCAGATGCCGCCCGCTTTCTGTCTGGCTGCTGCGGGCAGGGTGGCATCCCGCTGCAGCTGTTCCGCCCAGCCCAGGATCAGTGCCAGCGGAGTGCGGATATCATGGCTGACCCCGGCGATCCACTCGGTTCGGGCGGTATCCCGCCGGGCAATGATCTCATTGCGGCGGCGCAGCTGCTCGCTGGTTTCGTTCAGCTTTTGGGCAAGCTCCCCCGCAAAGCCGGCGGCAGGCAGGCTGACCGTACCGCCCTGCGCCAAGGTATCCAGCCCGGCTGTTACGGTTTGCAGGCTTTTGCTCCCGCGCCAGCTGAAGAACAGGCAGCACCCCAGCACCACCAGCAGGAGCTCCACCATGGTGGGCTGAATGCTTTTGGCCAGCATTATTATCATTTTTTGCTTCATGTCGATGTTATACTTCCAGCAGGTTCCAACCGGTTCCGCCACAACAAACAGCCCGTAATCCGCCGCCCAGCACTGCACGGGGTAATCGGCCAGGTACCAGTGGGAGAACACGGCAACTTCCGATGCCGTGTACCGGTGATTCAGCTTTTGCGGCAGGTCTTGCTGCCAGATGACATTGCCATTATCGTCCAGCACCATGGCCCAGGCATAGCCCTGCATCCATTCCGCCGGGGTATGTTCCCGACCCCATTGCAGGCCGGTTTCGGTTTGTTTTAGGGCGTCAGCCAGGGCGCCGACCCGGTAGCCTGTTGCATCCACCGCGTTGGACTTGAACCCCACATAAAAAATCTGCCCCACCAGCAAACCGCCCACCAGCAGCACAATAGCGGCTGTGGCCAGCACATAGCGGCGGATCAGGGCTGCAAAAGTTTTCATTGTGCGTTCTCCTCTGCCAATTTATAGCCGATGCCCCGCACCGTTAAAAGGTACTGCGGCTTGCTGGGGTTGGGTTCCAGCTTTTCCCGCAGGTGGCGGATGTGAACATTCAGGCTGTTCTCGTACCCGTAATAGTCTGCCCCCCACACGGCTTCGCACACCGCGTCATAAGTAACGATATGGCCGCGGTTTTCGGCCAGCTTTTGCAGCAGAGCGCGCTCGGTGGCCGTCAGGGGCTGGGCGGTGCCATCCGGCAGGCGGACCAACGCATCGGCCAGATACACCGTGCGCTGGCCCAGCTGGAGCGTTTTTGCGGCAGTCCGCCACAGTTCGCCCCGATAGCAGCGCTGCAAAATGCGCTGGATGCGCAGCAAAAGCTCCTGCGTTAAAAACGGCTTGGTCAGGTAGTCGTCCGCGCCCAGGCCCAGACCAAACAGCCGGTCGGCGTCAGCATCGCGGGCAGAAAGAAAAAGCGCCGGGATATCCGCCATGCTGTGCAGCGTGCGGAACAGGGTAAAGCCGTCCCCATCCGGCAGGTTGATGTCCAAAATCATCAGGTCCGGGCGGTTGGCGGCAAATGCCGCTTGGGCCGCTGCGCAGCCGGTGCAGGCGGTCAGCTGGTTGTAGCCGGTGCTGCGCAGCGCCGTGGTAACAAGGTTCAGCAGATCCTGGTTGTCATCCACAATCAAAATTTTAGCATCATAAATGGTTTGCATGGGTGCACCCCCCTTTGTGCTTTTATTATAATACGAGCACCGGGCTGCCGATAGAGCCGCCGGGCAGAATTAAGCTAAACTTAAGCTGGGCTTTGTGGCAGGTTAAGGTCGGCGTGTTACCATGCCTTTGTTCCCAAAAGATGAACAAAGGAGTGTTAGCCATGCAATATGTAATTGAAACAAAACGGCTGTGCAAAACCTATGGTGGCCGCACCGTGGTTCACAATCTGGACCTGCATGTTCCGCAGGGGTGTGTGTATGGTTTTATTGGGCCAAATGGCGCGGGTAAATCTACCAGCATGAAAATGCTGCTGGGGCTGGTTCACCCCACGGCGGGCAGCGTGGCTCTGCTGGGCCGCACATTGACGGAGCGTACCCGGCTGGAGCTGCTGCGCCAGACCGGCAGTTTGATTGAGTCGCCATCCGGCTACCTGCACCTTACTGCGCAGGAAAACCTTGAAATTGTAGCCGACCTGAAAGGCGTGCCCTACAAAGACATCGACCGCGTGCTGGAAATTGTACACCTGCAGGCAGACCGAAAGCGCAAGGTGGGGCAGTATTCCCTTGGCATGAAACAGCGCCTGGGCATTGCCATGGCTCTGCTGGGCAGCCCCAGGCTGCTGATCCTGGATGAACCCACCAACGGTCTTGACCCGGCTGGCATCCAGGAAATGCGTGCATTGATCCACGATATGCCAGATGCCTGCGGTGCCACGGTGCTGATTTCCAGCCATTTGCTGGGCGAGATGGAGCAGATTGTGAGCCAGGTGGGCATCATCAACCACGGCCAGCTGCTGTTTGAAGGCCCGCTGGCGGAATTGCAGCGCCACAGCCGCGGCAATGTTGTTCTGCGCCTGCTGGCTCCGGACCGCGGGGCCGCCGTGCTGCGCCGCTACGGCCTGACCCCGCAGCCTGCGGACAACGGCTGCCTGCTGCCCACCATGGAGGATGCCCGCCTGGCCGCGCTGGTACAGGATCTTGCCGCCGAGGGGGCCGGGGTGGTTGGCGTTGAGCGGCAGACCAAGAATCTGGAAGAAATTTTCCTGAGCCTGACCAACACGCAAACCGGCAAGGAGGTGGGCTGACATGTACACAAGCATCCGCGCCGAGCTGCAAAAGGCCCGCCGCCGGCATGATCTGATTGTCTGCCTGCTGGTGCCGGTCATGGCGCTGCTTTGGTGCCAGTCCGCTGCGCCGACCGGTGCTGACGAGCTGGCATCCGCTTATAGTGCCCTGTTTTACAGCCTGCCCATCATCAATACCATTTTAATGCCGTTGGCCATGGCGATTCTGGCAAGCAGGCTTTGGGATGTGGAAGTCAAAGGCTGTACGCCCAAACTGCTGTATACCCTGCAAAGCCGCCGCAGCCTGTTTGCCGCAAAGGCAGCGCTGGGGCTGGCGGAGATCTTTTTGATCGTCACGCTGGAAGCTGCGGGTGCCCCGCTGATCGGGCACTTGCAGCATTACACGCAGCCCTACCCCGCCGCAGGCCAGGCTGCCTATCTCTGGGGCTGCACCTTTGCCATGGACTGCATGATTTTTTTCTCTGAGCTGCTTTTGACAGTGCTGCTGGCCAATCCCCTGCCCGCTTTGTGTGTGGGCATTCTTGGCACGCTGCTGGGACTGTTCAGTGCCTTTATGCCGGCATGGGTCGGCTATTTTGTGCCGTGGGGGTATTTTATCCCTCTGAACACCTACCGGATTGCGGACTGGGACCAGGCCAGCAAAGTAGTCACCTACATGATTGTGCCGTTCCAGTGGCCGCTGCTGGTTGCCACGGTGGTTTTGGCCGGTATTTTGTTTTTTGCCGCGTGGTATGCCATGCGGAACAAGGAGGTGTGACCCATGCTGCTGCGTTGTATCCGTGCAGAAAACCGCAAACTGCACGCTTCGCCCATCTGGTTTATGTTTTTTATTCTGCCCATCATTTCCGCCGGGTACGGAACCGTCAACTACCTGCAAAACCTTGAAATTTTGCGGGACGGCTGGTACAGTCTGTGGACCCAGCACACACTATTTTACTCGCTGTTTTTCTTTCCCTGCATGGTGGCGGTATACGCGGCGTACCTGTGGCGGCTGGAGCACATAGGCCACAACTGGAACCTGATTATGGCGGAGCCGGTGCCGCCCTTTTACCTGTTCCTTGCCAAGTTGCTTGTGGTGACAAAGCTGGTACTGCTGACTCAGGCATTTGTGTTTGTATTGTACTGGTTCTGCGGCCAGGTGTTCGCCGGGTTCACAGCGCCCCCGCCGGCCATTACCATCTTTTACCTGGTGCGCAGTGTACTGGGCGGGCTGGCCGTGGTGGCGGCGCAGCTGCTATTTTCCATGGTGATCCGCAGCTTTGCCTTGCCGGTGTTTTTGGGGCTGGCCGGTGGGGTTTCCGGCATGCTGCTGGCCAGCCGGGGCTACTGGTACGCCTGGCCCTATTGCCTGATGCAGCGCGGCATGAACGCTAACCAGAGCAGTGATATGCTGGCGGACAGCTACCTAGGCTTCGCTTTGGCCTGTGTTGGCTGGCTGGCGCTGATTTTGCTTGCGGTCCAGCTGCTGTTGAGCCACCAGGATGTAAAGGTCCGGTAAAGGCTGCACCGGCTTTGCCGCGCATTTTGACCGCTTTTGTAAAATTGCCTCAAAAAAAGCGGACATTTTGGGGGGTTAATGGGTTTTATTTGCCGGGCAGGTATGATATAATAAGCCAGGTTTGCGGCCAGCTTTGCCGCACTGCCAGTTTGAACGTATTTCCCGAATGTGTGCCTGCCCCGCGCATGGCACCGTTTGACCAAGGTGTATCTGAAAAGTCGAAAATATCGTCTATTTCTACAAACACAGCGAGATTTTGCGTTAAAAAGCCTTGGAATCCACAAAGGATTCCGGCGGCTCTTTGCCTTACATCCTGCTTGTTTTTGCGAAATATCCGTCATTTTCTTTGTTTTCAGATACACCATAAGGAAAGGATGGCTGTTGATGAGACATTTGATTGATCCCCTTGACTTTACAAAGGAAGAAACCCAAAAGCTGCTGGACCTTGCGGACCGCATCCATGATGACCCCGAAGCATACCAGGATGTAGCTGACCGCAAGCGCCTGGCCACACTGTTCTATGAGCCTTCCACCCGCACCCGCCTTTCGTTTGAATCGGCGATGCTGCGTTTGGGCGGCAAGGTGTTGGGTTTCCCGGATGCCGGTGTTTCCAGTGCTTCCAAGGGTGAAACCGTTGCGGATACCATCCGCATTATCAGCTGCTATGCGGATATTGCCGCCATGCGCCACCCCAAAGAGGGAGCCCCGCTGCGCGCTTCCCTTTACAGCAAGATCCCGGTGATCAATGCCGGTGACGGCGGCCACAGCCACCCCACCCAGACCCTGTTGGACATGATGACCATCCGCCGCCGCAAGGGCCGTTTGGACAACCTGACCATTGGTTTCTGCGGCGACCTGAAGTTTGGCCGCACGGTACATTCCCTCATCAAGAGCCTGGCCCGCTATGACAACGTAAAGTTTGTCCTGATCAGCCCCGAAGAACTGCGCGTGCCGGATTACATCATCAATGAAGTGCTGGAGCCCCGCGGCATCCCCTACATTGAGACCCGCAATCTGGAAGGTGCTCTGCCGGACCTCGATATTTTGTACATGACCCGTGTGCAGCGCGAGCGCTTTTTCAATGAGGAAGATTACATCCGCCTGCGTGACAGCTACATTCTGACCGCCGAAAAGCTGAGCCTTGCCCCGGCGGACATGGCGGTGCTGCATCCCCTGCCGCGTGTGAACGAAATTACGCTGGATGTGGACGATGACCCGCGCGCCGCCTACTTTGAGCAGGCACAGAACGGCGTGTATGTGCGCATGGCTTTGATTATGACGCTGCTGGGGCTGAAAGACCCCAAAACCGGGGAGGTTGCTTTTGAATGCTGAATATTGATGAAATCATGAACGGCGTGGTCATTGACCACATTACCGCCGGGACCGGGCTTTCGCTGTATCACCTGCTGGAGCTGGAAAAGCTGAACGAAGCCAGCGTGGCCCTGCTGCAGAACGTGCGCAGCCAGAAAAGCGGCAAAAAGGATATTATTAAAATCGAGGGCGATATTTCCGGCTTGAATTTTGATGTGCTGGGTTATGTGGACCCGCAGATCAGCCTGACCTTTATTGAGAACGGTCATGTGGCCCGCAAGGTGCGCCCGGACCAGCCCAAGCGCCTGGTGAACGTGATCAAGTGCACCAACCCCCGCTGCATTACCTCCCTGGAGACCGGCTGCGACCACATCTTTGCCCTGACCCCCAGCGGACGCTATCGCTGCGTTTACTGTGAGCAGGAGTTCAAGGTACGCCCGTAAGGCAGTGCCGCATTTTCCTGTTCTGTCCCCATAATAAGTTCAGACCCGGCATGATGGAACGGATTTTGCTGTTCCCCTGCCGGGTCTGTTTTTTCTTGCTGTTTTGCGCGTGTTTCCTTGCCGCAATTTCCTGCTTGTGGTACGATGTGCACAAAGAACCCTTGTTAACGGGAGGTAATTTTATGAATTGGGGAATTTTAGCTACCGGCACCATTGCCAACAAATTTGCCACAACAGTCAATGCGATGGCTGCCGAGGGCGAGCGGCTTGCCGCAGTCGGTTCCCGCCGGGCCGAAAGTGCCAAAGCCTTTGCGGCGCAGTACAACATCCCGCACTGGTACGCCAGCTATGAAGAGCTTGCCGCCGATCCCGCCGTAGATGCCATCTACATTGCTACGCCCAACGCCCTGCATTACGAAAACTGCAAGCTCTGCCTGGAGCACGGCAAGCATGTTCTGTGCGAAAAGCCGTTCACCATCAATGCAGAGCAGGCCAAAGAGCTGTATGCCCTGGCGGAAAAAAAGCAGCTTTTTATCATGGAAGCATTCTGGATTCGCTTTTTGCCGCTGTATGCCAAATTGCAGCAGATGCTGGCGGATGGGGTGATCGGTACGCTGCAAACCATCACCTGCCAATACGGTTTTACCACTGAAGGCGCCCGCCGCGAGCGCAAATTCAACTCTGCTTTGGGCGGTGGCGCTTTGCTGGATATTGGCATTTATAACCTTGGCTTTTTGCAGATGGTCACCGGCCAGCAGCCCCAGAACGTGCAGACAGAAGAGCTGCGCCTGACAGAATACGGCACCGATGAATACAGCAAACTGCGGCTTGCCTACCCCAGCGGCTGCACGGCGGAATCGGTGCAAACCATCGGCCAGCGCCTTACCCGCATGGCCTGCATTGTGGGCACCAAGGGCCGCATTACCCTGCCGGACTTCCAGTACGCCGAACATATGACGCTGGAACTGGACGGCCAGCCACCGCAGGAACTGGATTTTCCCTTTGATGTGAACGGTTTTGAATACCAGATTCGGGAAGTAAGCCGTTGTGCTGCCACTGGCAGGCACCACAGCAGCATTTATACCCCGCAGCAAAGCATTGCCCTGACCCAACTAATGTATGATATCCGCATGGCCTGGGGCATGAAATTTGAGGGCGAGGAATAAGCAGCTTTTGGTAAAGCTTTGTCCCCTTTTTATATTTTCCACACAGACAAAAACAGCCCCAGGCAGCACCTTTTATGGGTACTGCCCGGGGCTGTTGCTTTTCAGAACCGGGCGTACAAAAAGCCCGTATTGGAATAAAAGCTTGCCATCAGCAAAAAGGCAAAAATGGCAAATTCGTACACAGCCCAGCGCACCGGGCGCGGCGCGGCGTTGACCCAGGCGCGCAGGTGCAGGCCGCATTCATGCAGCACATCCACCAGCACCAGCAACGCAATGCCCAACAACAGCAAGAGCAGTTCCAGCTTGCTGGTCAGGCCTAGCAGCCAGTACTGGGCAAACACCTCGTGCCCGGGGTTATGCAGGATACCGGCAAAGTATGCCGCCGCATTGCCCAAACTGCTGGCGCGGAAGATGGTAAAGGTTGTAACAAAGATGGCAAATGTCAGCGGCACGCCCACGATGCGCAGCGGCAGAGATTTGCGCTTGCGCAGCGGAGCGGGCATGTGGTCCTCCGCCACCTGGCACAGGCCGTGCAGCCCACCCCAGACAAGGAAGGTCCAGTTGGCGCCGTGCCACAGCCCGCTGACCAAAAAGGTCAGCAGCAGGTTGGCATCCCGCCGGGCAATGCCCTTGCGGTTGCCGCCCAGTGGGATATACACATAATCCCGGAACCACTGCGAAAGGCTGATATGCCACCGGGCCCACAGCTCCTTGACGCTGGCAGAAAAAAACGGCTGGCGGAAGTTTTCCGGCAGGTGCAGGCCCAGGATCTCGCCCATACCCAGCACAATATCCGTGTAGCCGGAAAAATCGGCATACAGCTGGAAAGAATACATGACCGTGGCAAAAATCAGCTGGCTGCGGTCAAAGGATGCCGGATCCGTAAAGGCGGCGCTGACCACAATGGCCGCGCGGTCCGCAATGGCAAACTTTTTGAAATACCCCCACGCGCTGCGCTGCAAACCGCTGACCAAACGCTGGGTTTCAAACGTTTTGGGGGCGGCTTCCAGCTGGGGCATCAGGGTATTATAGCGGTTGAACGGGCCCTGAGTGAGCGAGAGGAAAAAGCCCGCATAGCACCACAGCCGTGCATAGCTGGGCGTGGGTGCCGTGCGGCCATGCCACGCATCCAGCAGGTAGCCCGCCAGCTGCAAGCTGTAATAGGCAAGGCCAAAGGGCTTATACAAATCCCGCAGGCCCGGCGCCAGCATGCCGCTGTATTTGAGCACCAGCAGCGGCAGCAGGGCTGCGGCCAGCCCCAGTGCCAGCCACCCGCGGCGGCTGGGCTGCTCTGGCTGCGCATGCTGCGCGGCCTGCCACACCACTGCCGTGGCAAGGGCTACCGCAAAAAACGCGCCGATATCAATGGAAAGGCAGAACACTGCGTTGGCTGCCAGAACCAGCTTCCAGCGGGAGGGCTGGGGCACGCGGTACCACAGGCAGGCAAACAATGCCATAAACGGCAAAAAGCCAAGGGATGTAACAGAAAACATCAGTTGCCCTCCCCCTGCTGCACGGTGCTGTCCGGCGATATGGTCAACTTTTCGGCAACCGTATCATAGAACAGGCTGCTCACATCCTCGCCCGCCGCGCTGCGGGCGGCCACCGTGGCGAACGCCTTGCTGAACGTTTCTGCCCCCTGCCCGTTCAGGTGGTGCATATCTGAAAAATCGTCAAAGCCAATGGGCAGCAGGTCGGTATCCTTAAAGAGCGAAAAATCCCAATACTGGGTGCCGTTGGCCGCGGCAAAGCTGCGCATGGCATCCACATAGGCCTGGTAGTTCTGGGTATCCTGCACATAGGCGCTGGGCAGCGGGGCGGTGACCAGCACCAGGCGGATGTTCTGCTTTTTGCAGAACTCGGCAATGCGGGTCAGGTTCGCCCGGCCAAACGGTGAGATCGGCGCGCTGGCATCCACGTGCATCAGGGTGCCGAACCCCCAGATGCTGGTACCCTCGGTATAGACAAAACCGCGGTCCCGGTAGGCTTCGCCCTCGTCCGGGTAGGTGACCCAGCCATAGTTCCCTGCGTTATAGCCGCCGGTCAGCTTACCGCGCCACAGGGCTGTCAGCTCACCGGGGTCAGCAATGGCATGGCGCGCTGGGAACACCAGATCCGCAAATGCCGCAGCACCGCCCATCTCCCACAGGTACTGGTAACGATAGGGCGAAGACGCGCGCATGTAATCAGTGATCAGGTAGCAGGCCAGCGGAACATTGCTGGATTTTTGCTGATTATAGCCGGTATAGAAGGTTTCCAGATAGACGGTTTTCAGCGGGCTGTTGGCGGCGGCTTCCCGAATAAGCCAATAGGAGCCATCCGGCTGCTGCTGGCTGGTGCCAAGGTTAAAGCTGTGGCTGCCCAGAATGGGGTCAATGGTATCCGGGTCAAAGCTGCGGTAGCTGTGGGAGGAACCCACAAACACAGTATCCACCGCATCCGCCTGGGCGTAATACTCCCCCAGCGTCACACGGGAATAGGCGTGCAGATCATCCACCAGCAAAAAGTTCAGCAGCAGGCAGAGCGCCGCCGTGATGGCCGCAAACAACACAAACAGGCCCACCTTGTGCAGCGGGCCGGGAATGCGGCTGGGTTTTGGGGTTGTATGGGGCATGTAGCTTCCTTTACGTTTGCCATCTGCCGCGCGGTATGCGCCGCGGCTCAGGTTTCAATTTTCATGTGGGGGCAGCGGGGTTTATAAGCGGCAAGGTCCAGGCGCCAGGTGGTGTTGCCATCGGCATCCTCGGCCGTTTTTTCAAAGCCGTACCCAGCATAAAATTCCCGCACCATAGCGTTTTTGGCGGTGGGGTAATAATAGCCCTCCAGCGCAGTATACCCTGCAGCGGCAGCTTTGGCGGCAAGGGTGTCCATCATGGCATCTTCCATGCCGCGCTTGAGCACACGGCAGCTCATCAGCCACAGGCGCAGGCAGAGCGTTTGGCCCTGGGCCTGCCCTGCCACAACGGTAACAACGCCGTTATCCGCAAATTTATCCACCAGCTTGCCGTACAGGGTGATCCAGTCCGGCTTTTCTGCCATGGAACGGATGTCATCCTCAGTGCAGCGCAGAGTGGTCAGGTTGAACTGGTTGCTCTTGTTGGTCAGCTGAGCAATGCGCTGCATATACACCGCCTCAAAGGGGCGGATGGTCGCCGTCATTTCCAGGCTGTCCAGATACTGGCCGTAATCGGCAAAAGCTGCCTGGGCCTGGGCGGCCTGGGCGCGGGCATGGTACTGCGCGGTCTTTTTCAGGTCGTCGCCGGAAAGGATCGTCGTTTCAAAGTACCCGCCGTGATCCAGCATCTTAATGTAGTTTTCGGCACCATCCAGCACCGGGGTGGCCACGCCGGGCAGCTGGGCGGCCACAATGGCACGCTCCGCCGGATTGTCATCGGCAAACACAAAGCTGTCGGCGCCAAGGCTGAGCTCTGCGGCGATGGCTTTCAGGTTCTGATCTTTAGGATCCCAGTTGGCCTTGATGCAGACAAAATCATCCGGGTGCAGCACGCTGTCCGGGTGGTTCAGGCCGGCCAGGGCGTTGGCTTCGTCATTTTTGGAATCCACCGCCAGCACCACGCCGATGGTCTGCAGGGCTTTGCAGTAGCTCTGGAATTCAGCGTACACCTGACCTTCCGGCACTTCGGGGCCGATGGCAATGCCGTCCACACCGTCATCGCCCACAATGCCGCCCCAGAGAGTGTTATCCAGATCCAGCACCAGGGCTTTTTTGTTGCGGCCATACAGGGATTTGATGATGTTTGCCACGCTGTTTGCCAAAGACGGGATTGCATCCAGGCACATGGCGTACTTATACATGTGCCAGAAGAACGCATCCCCCCAGGCAGTCAGGCCGTAATCTGCGCTGAGATAGTCAATATCATTGATATAAAAATCCTCATGCGCGGCGGCATAGGCGTAAAAGCGCTGGTTCAGGCGGCTGAGATAGTTGGAACGGCCATGCGGGTCCCAGATATCGCGGTTGCCCATCAGGCGGTAGTTGGGGCGGTCAAAGTTATTCTGGATGATGGGGCAGTGGAATTTGGCTTCCAGCGCCTGCCACATCTGCTCAAAGCGGCTGTACTCGGCATTCAGCATGGCGTCAATTTCCGCCTGCGGAGTGGCCGTTGTGGGGAAATTGATGATGTTGCGCCAGTTGGTGTGGATATAAATGACATCGGGGTGGAACCCATCCAGCTCCGGCGTGCCGAACATGGCGTCCTGCCAATATTGGCCATACTCGCTCTGGTAGAACTCCGCCTGAATGCCGTATTGCAACAAAAACAGGCCCAGCTGGTCTGCCACCTCATTGGTGGTGGAACCACCCAGGATGGCGATGCGCTTTTGCAGCGGGTGCGGGTTTTGGGCCAGCAGTTCCTTGCGCAGGCGGCGCTTTTTGCGCAGCAGCGTTTCGGTATCCAGCGGGTAGTTAAAACAATCCATATCGGCGCTTCCTTACAAATAATATTCAGGGCTTACAGCTTCTGCAGGGCCTCTTCCAGCGTAATGGCGATCTGGTCCGGGCAGCTGGTGGGCTTGGAGCCGCACAGGGTGCCTTTCATGCGCTCAATGGCGTCCTCAGCTTTCATGCCTTTCAGCAGCTGGCAGATGCCTTTCAGGTTGCCGTTGCAGCCCCCCAGCACCTCAACAGATTCAATGGTATGGTCAGGGTTCAGTTCTACTTTGGTCATCACCGAGCAGGTGCCCTTATTGCGGCGTTCGTAAGTCATAATCGTTTGCTCCTTTTTATTTTCTTGCTCCGTTTTGTTTTTTGCTGTTGGTTGCTTTACTTTTTGCGCGCTTCGGCCAGCGCACGGATGCGGGCGATCTGTTCGTCCGCGGTGGTGCAGGTGCCAACCGGGTGCGGGGTGTTGGCGTTCATGCCGTGGTAGTCAGTGCCGCCGGTCACGATCAGGCCGTACTCCGCGGCCAGCTGTTCCAGCTCGGCTTTATCCTCCTCCGTGTTGCGGGGGTGGTCGATCTCCACGCCGTCCAGCCGCCCGGCTGCAATCAGCTCCCGCGCCAAAGGCATGCTGTGGTAAACGCTGGGGTGGGCCAGTACCGCCACGCCGCGGCATTCTTGGATGAGGTTCAGGATGGTATCCACGGTTTCATACACCGGCGTGTGCAGGATCTTGCCGCGCACCGGGCGCAGACCGAACAGGCTGCGGTACACCGTGTTGTACATGCCATCCGAAAGCCCATACTGCCACAATACACGCATGACATGGGCCTTGTACAGCGTGCCGCTGTCCTTGGCAAATTCCAACGCTTCCTCGGTCTTGAACTGGGGGCAGATTTCCTCCAGCTCCTTGCAGGACTGGTACACGGCATCATAGCGGCGTTTGTCCATGACTGCAGTATGGCGGGCCAGAGCTTCGCAATCGTCCGGGTAATAGCATAGGATATGCACGCGGTGTTCCCGCCCATAATCATAGGCCGTCAGCTCCACCGCCGGGATCAGCTTCACACCGTTTTGCTCCGGGTGGGCGTAAGCATAACGCACAGAGCGGTTGGTATCATGGTCGCTGATGGCAAGCCAATCCAACCCCGCGCAGGCCGCCAGCCAAGGCAACTTTTCGATGGGGGTAGAACCGTCCGAACAGGACGAATGGGTATGCAGATCACCGGGCATAGGCTGAGCTTCTCCTTTCCTGCTGAAGCTTTATTATATACCTTTTTTATATTTTTGAAAAGAGGGATATGACATTGCCAAGTCAGCACAAGTCCGTCTTCCCCACCCCGCCGCTCACTTTTGCCGCAGGCTGGCGGCGTAAGCGCGGGCGCGGGCGGCAAACTGGCGTGCAGCCGGGGAAAGCGCCCCCCGCGCCAGGCAGGCCAGCCCAATGCTGCGCGTTGCAGCGGGTTCCAGCCGCAGCACCTGGCAGCCGTGGGGGTCGGTTCCGGTTTTGAACATCAGCTCCGGCATAATGGCAAAGCCGCGGCCACAGGCCACCATAGCGATCATGGACTGGTCATCCACGATATAGCAGCGGCTGTCCACCCGCAGGTCGTTGGTTTTGAAGTAGCTCTGGATATCGGCATCCACGTCCGCCAGCTGGCTGACGAACGGCTGGCCGCGCAGTTCCTCGGCGCTGACACAGCCGGGCCGGGCCGGGCGGTAGGACGCGGGTGCGATGCAGACCAGCTCGTCATCATATAGCGGTTCAAAATCCAAATCCAGCGCGCTGGAATTGGAAAGGAAGCCGATTTCCGCCGTGCCGTTTTTGACCCAGGCGCAGATATCCGCATAGCTGCCCTGATAGATCTGCACATCAATACCGGGGAAATCCAGCTGGAACTGCGGCACCAGCTGCGGCAGCCAGGTCACGCAGGCAGAGTTGAACACCCCCAGGCGCAGTACGCCTTTGTGCATGCCGTTGATCTGGGCGATGGACTGATCCAGGGATTCGCTGGAAGCCAGCAGCCGCTGGATGGCGGGCAGCAGGTTTTCGGCGGCGGCGGTCATGGTAACGCCACTTTTGGTGCGGGTAAACAGCGGGAAACCGCATTCCGCCTCCATGGTAGAAACCGCATGGCTGATGGCGGAGGGGGTCAGGTGCAGTTGCTCCGCGGTGCGGGCAAAGCTGCCCTCGTGCGCAATGGTGGAAAAAATCTGGCAGGCTAACAGGGTCATGATGAACCGGATGCTCCTTTTATAATTGGGAAGTAAACTTTACCTTCTTTGTTTTCTGATGCGTCTTGATGAATCTCGTTCATCTTTCATGTGAACTTTTTGAGCTTTACTTCACACAAATACTGTACTATTATAATAGCATAAAGTCAAGGCCCGCACAGCCTTGATGAGTTTTCTCTGTATAGAAAACATTCCTTCCTCTATTTTCCTCTCCTACCCGCCGGTCCGCACAACCGGTGGGTTTTTGTTTTGCCGTTTTTCCGTGGGCCGGGCTGCGCCGCGTTGTAAAAGCGCCGCAAACGTGTTATTATTGTTACTGGTATCATCTGCCGCGTTTTGTGCCGGAATTATATGGAACGTATCTTTATATAGTACAGTGAAAAAGTACAGTGAAAAGAAAGAGGAAGTATTTTGCCAAAATCAACACTCTCCAATCCCCGCGGTGTACGGGGGGCGGCATCGCTGTGCGCGGTGGCCGCGCTGGCTTATCTGTTTGTACAGGATCTATTGACTATTTTTGTTTCCACCCTGATGGGTATGCGGGTGCAGGGTGCCAGCCTGAGCGACCCGGTCGGATTCAGCGTGGCCGCGCAGGGGCTGCTGGGCATTGTGGTGGCAGCGGGTTCTATTGTGCTGCCGCTGTGGTGGCTGCTGCGCGCCACCCGGCTGCAAACGCAGGATCTGCGCATTCTGCTGCCCGCCCCCTGGAGCCCGGCGTTCTGCCTGGTGGTGTTTTTGGGGCTGGCCAACGCGGGCAACCTGTTCGGCGGGCTGCTGGCCCGTGGGCTGGGCGTTACCACCAGCAGCACCGCGCTGCCCGCCGGTGGCCTGGATCTGTTCATTCGTTATTTCAGTCTATGTGTAGTGCCTGCTGTGCTGGAGGAAATTTATTTTCGCGGGGCGCTGCAGGGCATTATGCGCCCCAGCGGCAGCAGCGTGGCGATTTTTGCCCCTGCCCTGCTGTTTGCGTTGCTGCACCTGGATCTGGCACAAAGCATTACCGCGCTGGTGTGCGGCATCTTTTTGGGCTGGCTGGTTGAGCGCAGCGGCAGTATTCTGCCCGGCATGCTGCTGCATTTCATCAACAATACCTTGGCGTTTCTCAGCCTATATCTGCGCCAATATGCGCCGGAGCAGCTTGCCGTGGTGTATGAGCTGATTTTGCTAGTGGCCCTGCCGCTGGCGGCGCTCTTTCTGGTATGGCGGGTCAAAGTGCAGGGGTTCAGCTTTTCTGCCGGGCTGCGCGGCGGCATGGAGCCGCTGGCCGTTTTTACCAGCCTGCCGTATACCGTATGTGTTCTGTTTTTGATGGGCCTTACGGTGTACCTGTACCGTGTGGGGTAACGCAATGACCGATGAACAACTGATGCAGGCCGCGCTGGAAGAAGCCCGCGCCGCTGCCGCTTTGGGTGAAGTGCCCGTTGGCGCGGTGGTTGCCAAGGATGGCGAGATCATTGCCCGTGCCCACAACCTGCGAGAGAGCGGCAAAAATGCCATCTACCACGCCGAACTGCTTGCCATCGACGAAGCCTGCAAAGCCCTTGGCGGGTGGCGGCTGTGGCAATGTGAGCTGTTTGTTACGCTGGAGCCCTGCCCCATGTGCAGCGGGGCCATCATCAACAGCCGGTTAAAGCGGGTAGTCTATGGTGCCCGCGACCCCAAGGCCGGGTGCTGCGGCTCTTTGACGGATCTGTTTGCTTTACCATTTAACCACCACCCTGTTATGGAGCAGGGCCTGTTGGAAGAGGAAGCCCAGGCACTTTTACAAGAGTTTTTTGCCGGACTGCGAGCCAAACGGCTGAAGCTGAAAGCCGAAAAGCGCGCCCAGCAGGCAGCCCAGCTGCAAAATGAGGAGAACCCCCATGAATGACCATGTATTGATTACCGGCGGCAGCCGCGGCATTGGTGCCGCCACCGTTTTGGAGTTTGCCCGCGCCGGGTACGATGTTGCCTTTACCTGGAACAGCCGCGAAGATGCTGCCCTGGATGTTGTGCAGCAGGCACAGGCGCTGAACCCCGGCGGGCGCTTTGTGGCGCTGCACGCCGATGTGAGCGATTCCGCCCAGGTGAATGCCGCGGTACAGGAAGCACTGCAGCAGTTCGGCAGCCTGCAGGCGCTGATGTGCTGTGCGGGGATTGCCCAGCAAAAGCTCTTCACTGACCTGACCGATGAGGACTGGCACCGCATGATGGGGGTAGATTTGGACGGCGTGTTTTATGCATGCCGCGCCGTGCTGCCTGGCATGATCCGCCAAAAATACGGCCGCATTCTGCTGGTAAGCAGCATGTGGGGCCAGACCGGCGGCAGCTGCGAAGTACACTATTCCGCCGCAAAGGCCGGTGTGATCGGCCTGACCAAGGCGCTCGCCAAAGAGGAAGGTCCTTCCGGCATTACGGTGAACTGCGTGGCTCCCGGTGTGATTGAAACCGACATGATGGCCAGCTTTACCGCAGAGGACAAAGCTGCCCTGGCGGAAGAGACCCCCGTGGAGCGCCTTGGCACCCCGGAAGAAGTTGCCCGCACGCTGGTATTTTTGGCCGGGCGCGGGGCCGGGTTCATCACCGGGCAGGTGCTCGGCGTAAACGGCGGCATTGTGATTTAACGCGTCCCTGCTTATTCAGCGCCGCCGCATGAATGCGCCGGCAGCAATTTCATAAGATTCACTTCCCTCTCCTTTCCAGCATAACATGCTGTAGGATACACCTGCACGGCAGGCAATCCTGGGAGGGGGATTTTTATATGGCTTTGTTTCAGGTGGGGATCGATGTTTCCCGGTATCAGGGCAGCATCAACTGGAGTGCCGTTGCCGCGGCGGGCAAACAGTTTGCCATTGTACGCATTGGGTCCAGCAACAACAACGGCACGTATGTGGACCCTTATTTTCTGCAAAACGTGAACGGCGCCCATGCCGCCGGGCTGCGGGTTGGGGCTTATTATTACACCTATGCCCGCACCGAAAGCGCTGTTGCCGGGGAGCTGATCACCTTTTTGAACGCGCTGGAGGGCTTACAGCTGGAATACCCGGTGTTTGTAGATGTGGAGGCCCGCAGCCTGACCAGCCTGGGCAAACCGCAGCTGACGAACCTGGTCAAATACGCCATAGATATTTTGAACCAGCGCAAATGGTACGCGGGCTGGTACAGCTACACCAACTACATCAACTCGTATATGAATGCTTCCGCGCTGGCAAACTATCCGCTTTGGGTGGCGGATTACCGCTCCAGCCTGGGGTACACCGGGCAGTACGGCATGTGGCAGTATTCCGGTTCCGGCACCGTCAGCGGCATTACCGGCGCGGTGGATCTGGATTACAGCTATCAGGACTATCTGCCCACGATACGCGCCGGGAATTTTAACGGGTATGGCAGCGATGGGCCGGACATGACAGCCGTAAGCGGATATAAGCTCACGGTTTTTGGTTCCAACACAGAATATTTTTATACCGCCAATCTGAACGATGTGGTGGGCTACCTGCCGCTGGGCAGCTACCCGGTTACCCAGATCACCAAGGAAAAATACAACGGGTACGATTGGGTCGTGTTTGAATATAACGGTGGCCAGTATTGGACCGCCCTGATTGGGGACCGCAACCGCCTAGAGCGCGATGACACCACAGACGATTGTTCCCGCCAGTTGGCTGAAGCCAACGCCAAAATTGCCGCCGCAAAGGCAGCGCTGGAATAAGCGATGCGGATTTTCCAGTAGGGTTCCCTGGGTTGCCCTGCTTTTCACTTCTCGTTATATCCATGTAGAGTTTCTTTACACTTAAGGCAACACCGCACAATTCCCGCCTTGCGGCTTAAGCACCGCTTCGGCGGCTGCGG
>ERZ1034691.180-NODE-180-length-50227-cov-107.904229_pt1 | contig 50227 bp, 69 predicted proteins | sample MGYA00520638_ERZ1034691 | MGnify/ENA primary metagenome ERZ1034691 (study PRJEB33766, sample SAMN09781763) | gut metagenome | biome: gut microbiome | host: Homo sapiens | place: Madagascar | study: EMG produced TPA metagenomics assembly of the PRJNA485056 data... | reverse complement strand
ACGGCTCCACCGGGTCCCCCATCTCAGATGGGGGCTTAATATACGAATACAGTTAAGCGTGCTGGAAATGAGCTCGACGGAGCAAGAGAAGAAATTGACCGAGGTATTAAGTCAATTACAGAAGTCAAAGAATCAGCTGGCAGAAGTACAGAAGAGCTTAGAGAATGCGAACGTCTCATTAGAGAAGGCAAGGCTGATAATCAGCGAGCAGGAGAAGTCCTTGACGCAGTTAGAAAAAGCGGTAAAGGATCTGGAACATAGGGTGCGCTTGGCAAAGAGGCAGCGTAATGTATGGGCGGCTTTATCCGGCGGGCTATTACTTTATAGCATAGCAAAATGAATAGATATACAAGACGGCGGGATATCCCGCCGTCTTTTTTTATGCCTTTATACAGATACACATGGTGGATATACAGTTTTATGTAGTGAGATACCGGGCCGCGTTCGCTGGTCCCCGGCGCAGTGGTTACTGTCATAAAAGAAGAATTGGACAAATAAATTCGTTAGTGCTAAAATACTGGTAGCCTCCAAAGGCTAATAAAATAACGGAAGGGAAGGGAGCATATCGGTACGCCGGTATGCTCTTTTCCTTTATGCCAAAAGCAATATGATATAAAATATTTCTATTACAAATTGATTGCGGGAAAATTCCCCATGACGTATAATATAGCCGTAGGAACGTTCCTGTTTACTGCCGCATAGGCAGCTTAGAGGTTGGGGCGCTCCTATTGTCTAGGGAGGACGCTCTCTAGTGGATTAAAATGCGTATAGCATAGAAAAAGAGCAGCTTATCCTTATGGGGTGGCTGCTCTTTTTCTATTTTATGTGGGTAGGTGGGTATATGGACATAAAGAATAGCGTTCCGATGCGGCTGTTGGCAGCGGAGAAGATCAAGCATCCGTACTTCTTTAAAAGGATTGAACAGTTAGTAAGAGATAAAGAGGCGGAGTGGGATCTTACTTACTGCTATTGCCCGATATGGGTAGGGATGTCATATGTAATGCATTTAGAAGGATTAAAAGAACTCAATCTCATAGCATCAGCAGAGGGTTCAAAGCTATCTACATTGATTTCCTGGCGGCAGTCTAAGAATATCTACGATATCGATGAGGGGCTAGTAGAGGAGTTTTTGGAAAGGTCTGACGGGAATATGGAGATCACGTCAGATATGTTGGTACTGCCGACCTGGTGCATTTATCTCAAAATCCCGCTTATAGCTGAATTTTCCGGTGCATTTGTCATGTTTGATGAGCATGAAACAGATGGGAAGGAGCTCTATATTGCGCCGGTGACAGATGATTGCCAGTTTGTAACGGGCATCTATTTAAAGATCCCGAAAGAGCCGCGAATGTTAAGTGATATCATCGAGGAGCAGTTCGAGGAGAGTGTAGGGAAGGGGAATACTAAGAAATACGGTTTCACTACAGATGATGTACATCGGTATTATGAATGGTCTATGAAAACGATTAAACTTGTTATCAATATACTAATGTACATGTCAGCGGTGAATGCAGAAATAGTATTCAAGAACGAAAGATCCTATAAAGTGACTAAGAAAATCAAAGATACGCCACGTGAGGTGAAAGCATTCACGGTCGGAGAGAAAACAGGCTATAGGATCCGTACTCTAAAGAAAGCGGTAGTAAGATATAATGAATCTCAATCATCCGGCGGGCATCATAGATCGCCTGTGATGCATGTGAGGAGAGCTCATTATCATACATTTTTGTTCGGTAAGGGCAGGAAGGAGAAACGCTTAAAGTGGCTGCCGCCTGTCATCGTAAACGGGAATCAGGAGCCTGTGGATATAGTGACTATCACGAAGGTAAAAAAAGAATAGCAGGTAAAAAGGTACTTCTTTTGGTTTCAAAAAAATTGAATTTGGGCCGTATAGAGAAATTTCAAGGTACTTCTTTTCATTTGAAATAAATCGAATCGTGGCCGTAATAAAAAAATCCAACTTGCACAAACAATGTACAAGCTGGATTTTTTATTATGACAGGATAGAGGAATATTCATATTATGAATAATGCCATGCAAGGAGCGCCATCTGATAGTGACGGCGCTCCTTGCGTTGAAAGGAATGAGGTTAGTAGTTATGCTGAGAAAAGAATTGGGAAGAAGCATAACTACTTGATTATTATAATGGAACGGCAGAAATAAATATAGAGAGAAGAGTTTGGCATTGCTGGCGCAATGGCATGCTACGCAAGTAACTTGCCGATCAATTTCAATTCAACTCATTTTAACTCAATTCAACTCATTTTAACTCAATTTAACTCAATTTAATTCAATTAAAATGAGTTGAAATGAGTTGAATATATTGGATCAAATCGAAGAAAGTACAGATTTGTATTTTTATGACTTTTTCTGCCTCATGCCGACTTGTATGATTATGTTATAATGTTTGGCCTTGCGATTTGGCTAAGTCAATATGGCATGCTTCTAAAAATTTAGCACAAGATTGATATTTAGCGCAGGGCATGGGGCACTAATGTAGAAAATATGCGGCGGTTCCGGCGGAATTGATGCAGTCAAAAGAAAGTCGGGCATGTGAAGCGAGAGGATATTTGGGACGGCTCCGGCGGGCCATGCAGATGCAGGTTTATATTTACATCTGCTGGCAGTTGAAATTGTCGGGAAATGCAAACTTGCGTTTATATCAATGCTGGTTTGCGTTTACGCACAGATCGCCCATAAAAAATTTTTGCAGGTTGTCGTTTACGCGAAAAAAATTTTGCAAGTTTGCGTTTACGCAAAAATCTGGTCGAATTACGCGCCTGATTGTCGTTACTGGTCGATAAAACCACATTCCAATATAGCGTGTTGACAATATACTATACCACTATAGACGGGCACGCCCCCTCCCTTCCGCCCCCCAGCGCCCGCCGTGGAAGAAGGGGACGCCCTGGACGTGACGGGATCACCACCCGCGGCCGCAGACGCGGAAGGTGGGACGCCCTGGACGCGCCGGATCACCACCACCAGCGCCAGCCGTGGGGGAATGTGACGCCATGGACGCGCTGGATCACACTTCCACCAGCGCCCGCAGCTGTGGCGGAAGGGACGCCCTGGACGCGCCGGGATCACCCACCAGCGCCAGCCGCCGTAGTGGAAGGAATGCCATTGACATGCTGGATCACTCCTACCAGCGCCAGCACGGCACGGGGACGCCATCGGGTGTTTTCAAATCCTATATATTCCCCAGCGGATTTTTTTACAAAAATACGAATAGGCGGGCGGGCTCACCGCCATGGGCTGCTTCCGGGATATAGAGAAGCGGCCCAGATGGGCCGCTTATAAATTGTATGTGTTTAATTATCGCGCGTAACGGCTTTTTTTAATGCCTCTTTTGCGGTGTTAAGCCCTGCCATTAGACCGTCGTCAAGGTCTCTATCACTGATCGCCTCGTCAATATCATCATATATTTCGGCGAGTTCATCGGGCGCGGAAATGGCTTCCGCTAGATCGCTTTTTATGTTGTCTAGCTGATATTGCATATTCTCCACATTGCTCCAATATTCGGCGGTATCCGCAGATACTATATAACATGTGCAGCCGTCTTCATCCTCTGCTTCCGCGTAATCGGCCCTATGTACAACGTTTGCCGCCTCTATACAAAGATCCTCATAATAATTTACATCTACATAGTTTTCGGTATCTTTAATATATAATCTCATTTTTGCACTCTTTCCGGCGGAGCTTGTGCCCCGCACTTAAAATTATAGCGGTTCTTCTCATTGATTAAAATATTTAATTTCTTTTCTTTTTCATTTCTACCGTATATTTTTATTCCTTTCCGGCGGGGCTTCGCCTGTTCTTATTTTTTTACCTTCCCCAAATGCACAAAATAATCAATAAAATTAATAGAGATATTATCATTTTATCACCTGCTTTCTTATCAAAGCAGGATCAATTAAAAGCAGGTAGTGCAGGCTCCCCCTCTACCCAAATTTTATCACGTCGGCCCGCATAAATCGCGTGCAATTTTTTGTAATTTAATTTAATCATGCCGCCATGTTTTCGAGCAGATAAACGCATTCTTTCAGCTTTTAAACCGACAAAAGTCGAAGCGATATACATTTTTAACGGCGGATATATACCAAGATCCGCAAGTAGGCGCAATGAATTGTATTCACGCCAATTATGCCCATCTTCCGCCGGGGCTCCAAAAATCTTAATAAAAGCCCCTTTGAATTTAAACGGCCTACAGTCATACACGCCAAAAATTTTCCCAAAATAGATCACCATGATTTTTTACCTCCTGGACGCCCAGCGCCTTAAATAACTAATAAAATACGGAAGTGGAAGGGGACTTTTTAGAGAGATCCCCTAGAACTCATTTTCTACGCCCCCTAATTTTTAAATCCGTAGCCTTCTTTTTTGCAGCATGGGGCCACTGCGAACCCATCCAGGCAATAAATATTAGCATTCGGCCATTTTTCTATGATCTTCATCTTCAAATTGTCTTCCCCAATTCTCGCGTATGCATAACATTTAAATGCATATGCTGGTAGTGTCCAGTTGTCCGGGCGTCCACATTTTGCAAAATAATTTTCCCATTCTGCTTCTACGACGTCCGCCGTCCCGTCGTAGCTTGCCGGATAAAAAATATTAATTTCTCCTTTTTCATTTTCAAGATACATAGTATACCATTTATAATTTGCCGTTTCTCTCACTTTTACCAAAATAACATTTTTAACCATAATCGTGACCTCCTGGACGCCCAGCGCCTAAACAACTAATAAAAAACGGAAGTTGATGGGGACTTTTTAGAGAGATCCACCAGAACTCAAAATTATTCGAAAAACTTTTCCCATAAAAAATCATTTACTTCGCTCGCGACGGAGCGAAAAATAATATTTATCATTTCCGCTTGTGCCGGTATGGGGTTTACTAGATAGTCTTCCAATTTATTATTCATATGACTAAATAGGCAAACGTCGGATAGATATCCAATAATGTATTCTCTGTATTCTTCCCAGATTTCGTATATTCCGCTACTATATCGCGTTTCTGAGAAGTCGTCTTCTTCATTCTCAATAAATTCGCAAGTACGCATAACCGCTTTAATCGCGTTATGCATGCCCGTTTCCCCTTCCTCGCGAAAATCAAAACTTCTATCTATAATTTCTGATATCATTTCATTGACTAATTTCCCCGCCCATCCAATTTTCCCCATTTTTGCGGGGATGACGTCGCCAAGAATATCTTCTAAAAGTTCGCTATAAAAAGTCATTTTAATTCTCCTTTCCCCCAAATCGTTTTCCGTCCGTATTCTATTTTTAAAATGTCTTTTGCGTGAACGTGGTCAAATGGGAGTTCAACCCGTCCATTATAATCTTGTTTTAATTGTAGATCGCCGGATAAATTGCTAATATTACAGGCGGTCGGATCTAATGCTTGCCAGGGGGTTGATAGTTGATGAGGATCTATTTTCATACTCATTATTTTCCCTTCGATGTCAATACCAGCCTTTTGATATTTATAACTCCTATTTTCATTTCTCCCGACTACCGTTATTTTTATTTTTTTGGGGGGCTCTTTCCCGCTGAAGAATGCCTTATACGCCCGCGCCATGCCTTTTGTATATATTTCGTCTTCTGTCGGAGTATAGCTATTAACAAGATCAGCAATTATAAGTGCGTCACATAAATCCATAAAAAAATTGTCATATAACTTGATGGGGATTCCTTCTTCCCATGTGTGGAGAGTGTTTTTTATAAAATCTATTACCGCACTTTCAGCTTGACCGTTTTTGATAAAATCAATTAATGCATGGAAGTATTTTTCTTTTAGTGCTTCGTCTATGCTTTCGACCATATATGAAATGCTTGATTCTCTTTTTACTTCTTTGTGCAATTCATTTAATGCTGATACTTCTTTTTCTCCTTGTAAATAAATGGCGCGCGCTTTGTCTATATAATATGTTTTTCGCCAGGATGTTTCCTGCTCCTTAATTTTAATTTTATTTAGCGCTTTATTCTTGTATTTCGCAATAAAAATTGAAGGAAGGATTTTTGCAAAAATTTTATTAAAATTTTTAACAACTCTGGACCTTTCATAGAACCCTATTTCCTCTTCCTGTATCGTGTTTGCCTGCTTCCCCCAAAAATTCTTGAATAAGCAAATTTTTTCTTTTGTGCTGTAAATCGCGTTAAAATCAAATTCTTCATACACTCCTTTCCCAATTTTGTAAACCGGCATGCTATAAATGTATTCCAAGCCATTAAAAGGAATTCTAATATAAATAGTTTGTGTTTCTTTCTCATTATCAAGCATTGTTGGGTCATTGCTTTTTAGCCAACTCATGATTTTTTGGGGAAATTCGCTGTTGTACATTTTTTACCTCCTGGACGTTACGCGTCCTAAATAACTAATAAAATAAGGGATGGGGCGGGGCTGTTTAGCACAGCCCCCCAGAAGCTATCTTTTAACTGTTGCCGCTAATTCGATTATTGCCGTTGTTACGATTGTGGCGGCATACATTGCGGCGAAAATCGTTGCTATCCCGGCGCACGCAGCGGCTCCGCTTGCGTGCCCGCCTATTGCCTCTAGGCCAGCGAGCAGACACATAAATAAAATCATTGGGCCATACACCTTTGCGAAGTCCTTAATATCTTCCTTCATTGCCTCTTTCATTTTCTTTCTTCCTTTCTTCTCATAACTTTATTATTCATCTTATGACTATATTATACACTATAGCCATATTCTTGTCAAGAATATTTTATTCATTATTTGACTTTTTTTATTACTGCATGATATAATTATCGCGAGGTGATAAATATGACAGAGAAGGAATTATATGTATTTTTAAAAACAAAATTTATTGAGGCGGGCGGAGTGACGGAAGGACAGGCCGCGGAAATGATCGGGATCACGCAATCAACTTTTAACAAGCGTATAAAGAATGGATCACTAAAATATTTAGAAGTGCTTAAAATCATGGAAGCGCTTGGGTATAAAGTAGAGTGGATAAAAAAAGATTGACAATAAAATAGTAAATTAAAAAGGGGCCGCATGTGTGGCCCCTTTTTGTTGTCATACGCTGCCAGCTGGACGCGCCCCGCGTCCGTCCTCTTCCAGACGTCGGGGGATCACGCCCGCCATGCTTCCGCTGGCTGTCTGCTGGACGGGTGCGGCGTCCGTTGTCTTCCGGACGGCGGGGGATCACGCCCGCATGCCCCGCGTCTGTCTGCTGGACGGGTGCGGCGTCCGTTGTCTTCCAGACGTCGGGGGATCACGCCCGCATGCCCCGCGTCCGTCTGCTGGACGGGTGCGGCGTTCGTCGTCTTCTGGACGGCGGGGGGATCACGCCCGCATGCCCCGCGTCCGTCCAGGCGCTAAGGTACTACCGGGCCGGGGGACGCGCTAATGGTCGGCATCCCCGCCGCGCGTCTCCGTTTTTGAAATTTTGAAAATAGGTTACGTATTATACATTTTGGCTACTGCTGCCAAAATCACGAATGGCGTTTTGTTAGGCTGCACTGTACGAATACGGACTTTTTTGATAAAATAATTTCAGGCGCGAAAATGGCTGATTTGTAAACCAATTAGCCAATTTTCACTTAAATGGTCTTTCAGTACGGCGGGTACGGAGTGTTATCGATTGGAAACACATCCGCTGGTTCGAATCCAGTTAAGACCCCGTGGGGATGGCTGACCACCCGTTCCCACAATCGCGGGGATTTAGCTCAATTTGGTAGAGCAGACGTCTCATAACCGTCCAGGCACAGGTTCAAATCCTGTAGTCCCCACCAGCGGCTGCTTTCAGCAAAGCCGCAGACAATCTAACAGCCTTCCGGGACGAAAACAACTGATATCTTGTGCCAACATATATCATAAATTTGTTTCTAACCAATCGGCTTTTCCCAGAAGGCTAAAAAGAAAAGCCCGTCGAGCATGCGCTCGGCGGGCTATCATCATACAGCAATGCGGATACAGAAGTATCTTTCATAAAAAATAAGGTTATTTAGTTCGTGTGTGTGTAAAATATGTCCACCATTCGTACTTTCACACGAACTATTTTCTATTCTCACTGGATTTGTGAGGATCGGGAGCTGTTCGGCGTAGTTATATTGGATTTCTATGTAGTCATTGCATATGAAAACCGCCCTGACGAGAGACGTGAGGAGTATATTTTTATACTTCTCCGTCTCTTTTGCTTTTTGACCAATTTTTTCGAAGAAATAGCAAATCTTTTCTTCCGTCAAGGAACCGCTTTCCTGGAGCAGTTTTGCTTTTGCCAGTTCATCCTTCAATGCGGCTAGAATGCGTTCATTTTCGCTTAGAGAGACGGACACGGCATCGGATATAATTCCGCTCTCAATAGCCCTCACGCAGTTCTGCACCTTTTTAGATACGTCTGATATACGGTTTTCGAGCGCCTGCACCTCTAGTGACGCACTCGTGCTGCCTTGCAGCTTAACTGCCTGACGAGCGATCGCCTGCACCGCTGCCTTATTTGAGATGATTTCATTGGTTTTGCTGTATATCAAGTCTTCGAGTACATCTGCACGAATGTTTTTCGTTTCACAGTATGGGTAACGACTGCTCTTGTGGTGGTGGGAGCAGGCGTAGTAGTAGTATTTAGCCCCCATGCATGATTTACCGGACGTTCCGGCGACTTTCGAACCACATGCGGCGCAGAAGATTTTCCCTGACAACAAATATTTACCGTTGGTCCTATATGGATGTTTTTTCATTTTCTTTACCTTTGCCTGTGCGAGATAGAAAGTATCTTTTGAAACAATAGGGGGGATCAGATCGTCTTTTCGGATATCCTTCCACATGAATACGCCGATATATCTCTCATTATGCAGGATGTAATACACCCGGCTTCGGGAAAATTCTTTTCCCGCATTCGTGGTGTATTTTTTATTGTTCAATTCCTGCACGATACGGGGAACTGACATCCCGTCCAGAAACATCTGGAACACTGCACGGACGATGGGCGCTTTCTCTTCATCGATTATCAGACGGTTCTCCTTATCCAGCTTGTACCCCAAAGGGATATTGCCGCCCGGCCATTTTCCTTCCAGCGCGCTCTGTGTCATGCCGCGTATGACATTTTCAGAGAGTTCGGCAGAGTAGTATTCAGAGATCCCCTCAATGACAGATTCAAGAAGGATACCGGCGGGATCATCGCTGATATTTTCCATGGCAGAGAGTAATTTTACTCCCTGCTTTTTTAATTTGTGCTTGTAATTCGCGGAATCATACCGATCGCGGGAAAAGCGGTTCAGCTTGTACACAATGACGTACTGAAATGTATGCGTGGCGGCGTCGCGGATCATCATCTGAAAACCCGGACGCTTATCTGAACGTCCAGTAAGTGCCCGGTCTGTGTAAATGTTTATGATATGGAATCCATTGCGCTTGGCGTAGTCCTGACACACTCGGATCTGCCCCTCGATGGATTCTTCCCGCTGACGGTCAGATGAGTAGCGGGCATAGATAACGGCGTCTTTCATTTTCGTCTCCATAGCACACTATAAATTTATCTTGACATGCGAAGAAGTCCGCTAATCGGACTTCTAGCTACATTTTTCTGCGAACCTCTATAATCTTTCCAATGATTCTCACTGGCAGTTGTTCTATCTCTGAGTTAGAAAAAAATTTTGGCGGGAAAACATCTTGATTAAACGCTGTTAGCATAATTCCATCTTTGCTTTTGTGAATTTGCTTACAAGTGCCTTCATCCCCATCAATCATAACGACGGCGATATCTCCGTCATCGACGTCTGGCTGAATACGGATAATAACCAAATCGCCTTCTTCGATTTTCGGCTCCATGGATTTTTCAACGATTCTAAGACCAAACACCTTACCCCATGCTTCTTTGGCATCAATATAAAGCTCGCCTTCTATGTTTTGTTCACAAAATATGGGCATACCACATGCTACCCTCCTAACAATCGGAATTTTAATCTTCCCAGATACTCCGTCATATTCAGGGATGAAATCCAAAATACTTGAATGTAAAGCTTGTGAAAGTTTGTACGCTAACGGAAGTCGCATGGTGTTAATTTCACCAGTTTCCCATCTTGAAATTGTTGCGTCCGAAACGCCAACCTTTGCCGCCACCTCCTTTATTGTCATGTGTAAATTGAGCCGTTTTTCTTTGATAATTTGCCCGACTTTTGACATGTTTCATGTTCCTCCCTATGACATGTTAGGTCTTTCATTCATATCTCACACTTTAAACGTCCTCTCTTAAAGCATAGCGATATGTAACGCCTATCGGCTCAGAAAGCCCGCCACGAATGACGGACCTCCTTCTGAAACTAACGCCTATCCAGTTTTACCATACATGTCTGCTTTCTACTACTTTACCAATGATGCGGATCGGCAGCTGCGCAATCTGCTTGTTAGAATAAAAATGCGGCTCATATACATCTTGATTAAACCCAATCAGCATAATCCCGTCAGCCTGCTTATTTACCTGCTTTACGGTAGCTTCATCTCCATTGATTAAGATAACAGCAATATCCCCGCTTTCTACATCGTCCTGCTTGTGAATGATAAGCAGGTCACCTTCCTGTATGCGCGGTTCCATTGAGCGTCCGATTGCCTTTAGGGCAAACATCACACCTTTGGAATCGCGCTCGTTAATTTCTACCATTCCTTCGATATTCTCCTGTGCAAAAATTGGCGTCCCTGCAACAACATGTCCGACGATCGGAATCTTGACGGTTTTCTTGTCAGAAATGTCATAGCCTAAAAACGCCAGTGGTGAAATGTGTAAGGCGTCAGCAACTTTCACTATATTTGTTCTTTTCATGTTGTCAGTTTCCCCTGCCTCCCAGCGAGAAACTGCGCTCTCCGACGCGCCGGCCTTTTGCCCCAACTGCTTCATTGTTAATCCTAATTCAAGCCGTCGCTCTCTTATGAGTTTAGCAATTTCCATGAATATCTTCCTTTCTGTATCAACGAAACGCTCTATGGTTATTATATAGTTAAACATGCTTATACGCAAGAAAAACATGCTTATAAACAATAAAAGCTTGAATTAAGTCATTGACTTGAGTACACTCAAGTGCTATAATCATTTCAGAACACAACGAAAGGCGGTGAGAACCATAAATAGAAATATCCTCTATTCGTACATCAAGAGGGAAGGGCTCACAATCGCCGAATTTTCTGTTCTACTCGGCATGAACGAAGTTACATTCTATAAGAAGTGCCGTGAGAAGGGAACCAGTTTCAACACCGCAGAAATAAAGCGGATGGTCAATTTGCTGAACATCAGAAAGTCCGACGTTATGCCAATTTTTTTTGAAGAATTAACTTGAATACACTCAAGTCAAGGAAAGGCGTGGGCAACGGAACCCTTGATAAAGTTCATTGCCGAATACGTCCGTGAACACGAAGCGGAGTATGAGGAATGGAAGAAAGAGCAGGAGAGTAAAAGATGGAAAGCCTGATTGATTTCATTTCGAAGTTTGTCGCCGAAAATCATGAGGACTTCGAAAAGTGGAAGGCAGAGAAGGAGAGGGAAAAACATGAGGGTAAAAACGTGGGTTAAAGAAACAGGCGCATGTATTTTCGCGGCTGCGCTTGTTGGTATGACCGCTTTCGCTGTCGCCTATGAGCCGGAAACTACGGTGGTGGAATACCGCCATGAAGTCCAGAGCGGTGAGACGCTCTGGAAGGTCTGCGCGGATGTAGCTACAGACGCCAATGATCTTAGTGAGCTGGTCTATCGCACGCAAGTGGAAAACCACCTTAGCGACGCGCAGGTGGCGTGCCTCACGCCGGGCACGGAGATCATTATCCATCCCAAAAGGATGGTGAAACCATGAACATGAAAAAGATCACAATCGAAATCAATGGACAGAACGCAGAGATCGCGCAGAAGAACTGCGCAAGAGTTGACGAAGCGATCGCTCTTCGGGCGCTCCTTTTGCGCGTGAAAGATAGCCTCCCGAAGTCTTACCTCGAAAGGTATCTCGGGGTGAAGTTCAATGGATGAGAATAGGTGGGATGTCTCCGGCGGCTCCGTCTCTCCGACGGAGGCCCCCGGTGTTTCCTGCCTGAAACCATTCTTGACTACCGAGAATCGCTTTCTGGATGCGATCATTCAGAAAATCAAAAGCGGCCGGTATGAATTTGTGCTCCGAAAAAAGAAAAAACACAAAACACTAAGCGCAAACGCCTATATGTGGGTTCTTTGCGATGAAATCGCCCGTATCCTTCAATCTACGAAGGATGACGTGTACAGGCAAGCCGTCGCAAATGTCGGTGTCTTCTTCCCGCTTTCTTGCGAAAGCGCCGCGTTCGCAAGGGCGCGTGCGGTGTGGGAATCGCAGGGAGCTGGCTTCTTTTGCAATGTCACGAGGGAGCAGGCTGGGCAAACGGAATTCAACGCCTATGTAGGCTCATCCAAATACACACAGGAAGAGCTCTCTCGGCTCATTGAAGAGCTGGTGGCAGAGGCGGAGAATCTTGGCATCGACACCAAGGCGTCACGCGAGTGCCGTGCGCTGATTAGTTGGAGGAGTTGAATGAAAAGAACACGGCTAACCCCGCGCGGATATCGCCTGATCTGTTCTCTGGTGGATGAGAGGGCGAGCGTGGGGACTGGGTGCCCGCACTGTGAATGGTGCGGACGGACGGATCGCCCCTTGCAGCACCACCACGTCCGTTTCCGGAGTGCCGGAGGCAGTGACACATTGGAGAATTTGATTCTCCTGTGTGATGTGTGCCATAGGGATTTGGCTCATGGCGTCAAAGAGAAGGAATACGCCGAGGCATTCGTCACGTATCGGATGCACAAAAAACCGATACTTGATTTCAATACCCAGGCGAAGACGGAAGCTGTGCTGATTTACGAGAAATACAAGAAATGAGGCGAAGCAATGAGCGACTTCTACTCGAAAGAGGACTTAAAAAATAGTACGTTTTTGCCGTATCCGAGCGAATTTGTTTTTAACCCGGTATTAAGAGCAATTCCTGCGCAAGCGAAGGAACTTTACGCCGTGCTAAGGTACAGGATCAACCTTTCTGCTCGTAATAATGATTTCTGCGATGAGAAGGGCCTCTTCGTACTTTATAACCAAAAAGAGCTTGAGGAGCAGACGGGGATGGCAGAGCGGACCATTAAGTACTGGTTTTCGTTGGCCAGAAAGAATTTTCTGATTGAAACAGTAAGACAGGCACCGGGCTTACCACAAAAAATTTACGTGGCGAATATTGACTACGTTATCCGTCGCCTCGCGGGGCAAGATGTTGCCCCACAGAGGTGCAATACCGTTGCCCCACAGAGGTGCAATACCGTTGCCCCACAGAGGTGCAATACCGTTGCCCCACAGAGGTGCAATACCGTTGCACCTCTCTATAGGGAAGAGAGAATACATAGAGAGAAGAAAGGAGAAGAAGAAACTAAAAGAAATGATTTCGGATCATCCAGCGAACAATTTCGTGTCTTTGCGAATGGCAATTCTGACCTTCTGAATGCCCTTTATGGGTGGGAAGAAGCGAGAAGTGATAAGAACGGCCGACATGTCCCTTTGACTTCGCGAGCGGCGCATATCGCCCTCATGAAGCTTCAAAAGTTATCCGGGGGTGATGTTCAAATGATGATTGCTATTCTTGACCAGTCAACCATGTGCGGGTATCAAGGGCTATTTGAACTAAGGCAACACCCTGAAAAGAAAGAATCAAAGGCGCAGGCCATTTACAAAGCATTGGAGAGTTTATGAGAGAAAAACTGAAAAAAGGGATCGCCGTGCTTGGTTCGGCATATGACTTTTTCACAGAGGAAAAGTCCATTACCTACTATGCGAATTTGCAGGACTTGCCGGAGGAGGCGGTTGTCGCTGCTATAGGGCAGTTGATCCGCACGGAAGACAAATGCCCTTCTATCGCCAAAATCAGAGGAAGAGCGAAGGCTCTTCTTGACGCCGCGCAAGGGAAGCGCGAGCTTGGAGCGGGCGAAGCGTGGAAAAAATTCTACGACGCCTGTATTCACGCTGATTATTTCCGAAAAACGCGGGTGCACTTCGAGGAAGCCGCACTTGAAAGAACGGCTGCCATGTTTACCACAGAAGAAATTCGCTTCGCAAGCGATAAGGACCTCGAGTGGAAGAGACGGTCGTTCCTGGCAGAGTATGAACGGCAGAGAGGGACGGCCGTACAAGAAGCGGAGAATGCGGCGCTGATTTCTAGGAACCCGCAACTGCAAGCACTTCTGTCTGGGTGTTTGAAATTGGGAGGCGGGAAATGAATCTGGTAGTCGTAGAAGGGAAAGTCGTCGGTATGCCGAGAATATTCTCGGTATCAGACGGAGCGGAGCAGGTGGCTTTGTTCCGTCTGGACGCCGACGGCGAAGATATCCCCATCAGCGTACCGCTGAATGCAACGAACACGAAGGCGGATGTTCTTGAACCTGACGCGCATGCCTTGATAAGAGGCATGCTGCGCATGGGGCGCTTCATCGACGCGAAGGGGCAGTGGGAAGTCACTAGAGGCATCGTCGCGAGCAACTTCGACTTGATCGATGCTCGCTTTGAAGAAAATAAAGAGAAGGCAAAACAGATTTTGAGAGGAGAAAAAAATGAATAATTTCTGCTTTTTTACTGGGAATTTACCTCGGGATCCCGAGGTAAAAATGACCTCAAACGGTCGATGCATGGCAAGGTTTACCATCGCCGCCAATGAAATTATTTATGACCAGAACGGCGGGAGCAGGCAGATTACAAACTGGGTGCCCATCACCGCTTGGGGAAGGGTAGCAGAGGAAGCTGCCAACTTTCACAAGGGGGATATGGTAAGCGTCTGGGGGAAGTTTACTTCTTCTTCGTACAAAGATCAGACGACTGACACAAAGCGGACTTTTTACGCAATTTCCGCGGATGGGGTAAAGCTTGTGTTCAAAAAACACGAAGATAATGCGCCAAAAGGCGATTTTAATCAGTTTGGCAATGAAGTTCCGCCAGCGGAAATCCCGCCTGCGGATATGCCTTATTGAGGAGGAAATGATGACAGAGTATACAGCTTTGGTGACAGTCAGAAAAACGGATGATACCGTTCATACAAAAATCGAGCTCAATCAGCATGCGCAGCTTGAAGTCGATATGCTCATCGCACTCGAGTTTCTTAGAGCCGTACTTGACAGAGCAGAGGGGGGCGGAGTGCTGGTAATTCCGTTCAAAGAAACCGTCAAAAGCATGCTGGAAGACTTAGTGAATGCGGATACAGAAGAACGAGATGCGCTAATGAATATATTCGTCGAAGTTCACGATATTTTGGGAGAGGAGGAACAGGAATGAGACGTTTTGAAAGGATCGATGTGCCGAGCGCCAGAGACGCGGTTTTACCGAAACGCGCCACAGCGCATTCTGCGGGATACGACTTTGTAGCCCCGGAAGATATCATCGTCCATGCGGGCGGAAGCAGTGTTGCGACGCTGAAAACTGGCATTAAAGCTCGCATGGAGCCTGACGAATTTCTGATGATGTGCATCAGAAGTTCGCTGGGGATCAAGTGGGGACTGGCGCTGGCGAATGGCACTGGCATCATTGATGCGGATTACTACGGGAATCCTAACAATGATGGAGAAATATGCATCGCTCTTGTCAATCGGGATCCCTATCGCGATGTGAAAATTCACAAAGGGGATCGAATCGCGCAGGGGATCTTCATGAAGTATCTGCTCGCGGAGGATGACAAAGCGACTGGTGAACGTACTGGCGGAGTAGGGAGCACAGGGGACTAGAATATGAATTTGACAGAAAAGAGCGTAAAGCCGGGCTGCCGGTTTATCAAAAAAATCGACAATACCATGGTCACTGTGGACAACGTGGCCGATTTTGAAAAGAAGTACACGAAAAAGCCCGTGAGGATTGTGTTGTTTCATCAGACGGGGAAGTGGGGAGAAAGCCGGTGCAGGGCCATTCCGATGAGAGAATTTGTAGCGCAGTTCCAGACGGAGGTGGCAAATGATGATGACGGAATATGAGGGTGTGTAAAGATGGGGAAGAATGAAATTGAGTTTGTGAATGGCAGAAGAGTATTACCTGCTTGGTTTGACGTAGAGAAAGCAGAAAGAGCCATTGATTTTTTTCTCAATGCGTCTACATCCAGAACGTACATTACATTCAGCACATTGGCGGGGCGATACTTGATGCTCTATGTAACTGTGTACAGTGGAAGCACATCGAGATGGCGCTTGTGTGAGTTGCTTGGCGTTGATCCGGGAGATAGGGCAACTTTAAAAAACTGGAGTAAAAGGAGAATAGTATAAGAAAAGATGAAAACATGGGAAGCACTGAAAGCGGCAGACGAAGGAAAAAAGATCCGGCAGAGTTTTTGGGGTGAGGGCGTGTACAGCTTCAAGAAGGATTCACGCCTTGGCGTTTGCAAGTCGATGCTTGCAATGCACTACCCTGGTGAAGATTACGACGAAGATTTTGGGGAGTTAGACTGGGACGAGCTTTTTGCGGACGACTGGGAAATTTACGAGGAGGAAGAGGTCAACCAAAAATGAATTTGTGCGATGTGTATATAGAGAAGATTATCGAAGTCAGAACATACGATAACTATGTAATCGCAATCCTTGATACTGATTGCTGGGGATGCAAACGGAAAGGTGAAAAGGTATTTTTCTCAAAAGAGGAATGGGAGAAAGCGAAAAAAGACGGCAAGTATCTTGCTTAGGATTGTTGGATTTGTGGTGAAGCATATGACAATTAGAGAGTTGACAGAAAATCTTGACGTGAATACGCCCCTTTATATAGGCCTGGCTGATAGCGAAAAAGTTGTATTCAGAAGGAAACACGCTTCTGACGTTATACCAGAGTCTTTGCTGGAGGCAGAAATTGTAACTATTGTTTCTTGCTGCAAAGAAGCAATGTACATATTTGTGAGAAGTGCCTTTAAGAGGCGAAGCTTGGGGGAACTGCTTAGTCATATCGCGATGAATGAACGTGTAGATGTATGGATCATTCACCGCGATGGTACTAAAGAACAGGTATATTCTGACTGGCCTGTATGTCTCCTTGATAAAGAATATGATAATTATTCAGTAAAGCAAATAAGCACGTATAAGTCTAAATGGAACTACCCTATTATTGACATAGTGATAGAACCGGAAGGGGAACAAAAGTGATAACGCTTGGAAGTTTATTTGACGGTATCGGTGGGTGGCAACTTGCGGCAGTGAAGAATGGCGTAAAGCCGCTTTGGAGCAGTGAGATCGATCCATTTCCGGCAAGTATCACAGGGAAGCATTTCCCAGACACGATTCAGCTGGGGGATATAACGAAAATCAACGGAGCAGAAATCCCACCAGTCGATATCATATGTGCCGGAAGTCCGTGTCAGGATCTTAGCATCGCAGGCAGAAGAGAAGGCTTGGATGGAAAGCGATCAGGTCTCTTCTATCATGCAATGCGAATTGTAAGAGAAATGAGGGAGAAGACGAATGGGAAGTATCCAAGATTCTTTGTTTGGGAAAACGTCTTGGGAGCCTTTACAAGCAATGCTCGGCGTGACTTTAAAGCCGTGCTCGAGGAAATCGGTCAGGCCGATATTCCAATGCCTGCTTCTGGACGATGGGCAAGAGCCGGAATGGTTAGAAGTAAAGAGTGCGGAATCGCATGGCGAGTGCTTGACGCTCAATTTTGGGGCGTCCCCCAACATCGCGAGAGAATCTTCCTTGTCGCAGGTTTTAGAGGATGGGGGGGTACGTCCAGGTACTCTTTAACCCCGAAAGCGTGCGCGGGAATACTTAGACGAGCAAAAGAAAGGGGGAAATGTCTTCCTGAAATGCTGGAAACGGTTTTAGCAAGGCAGGCGCATAATGGAGACTGAAATTTTCCCTACGAAAAGCTATTCGGAGATTAAGAAAGGGCTTCCTGCAAGTACGCTGAAAGCGACGGGTGGGGCATACGATGGAGAAAGTGAGAACTACATTGTGGAAGAAATGAAAATTTATGAAAGCCACGGGATAGACGCACGGTATAACGAACGCGACATTTCCCCAACGTTGGCATCAAGGATGGGGACAGGAGGCGGCAATGTGCCGTTAAAAATCGAGAAAGGCGTGTGTTTGTGCCAGGGAACCGGAATGTCAAGAAATGGTCCGATCTACAAAGAGAAAACGGCTTTTACATTGACGAGTGTAGATAGGTACTGCACGGTTGCAATCGGCAAGGACAGCTCTCACTTAACCGCAATTGATGTGGCGCACACGCTAACCGCCTACGATTACAAGGCACAGCAAGCTGTTTTGAAGCGGGGCGAAGCGTTCGTCAGAAGGCTTACGCCGCTCGAGTGCGAGAGGTTGCAGGGACTTCCCGATAATTGGACGGCATACGGATGTGATTCGAAACGTTACAAGGCGATCGGGAACGGTATGGCGCAGCCTTGCGCGGATTTTGTGATAGAGAAGTTAGTGGAAGTGTTAAAGGAGAGAGGTTGAAGCATATGAAACTTAAAGAGTTAGTGGAAAAGATTGATAACGATACCCCAATATTTATAATTTGGGGTCCTAACGCTGAAGATATATTCAAAAGAGAGCACGGTCCTGACGTTATTCCAGAGAACTTATTGAAAATGGAAGTCGCAATAGTTTTCAATGAATTTAACTCCCTGCATATACACGTGAAAAGAAATTCGAGGGAGGGTAGCTTTAGGGAACTGCTTAACTGTCTCAATAGTTACGATTGTATCGACGTGTACGTCGCTAACCGTGACGGTACGAGAGGAAAGGTATGTTCTGACCAAGCTGTACTTCGCACCAATGAAGAATATGACAATTATCTAGTAAAAAGAATTAGCCCTTATAGGTGCAAATGGGGCGATAAAATCGAAATAGAGATAGAACCGTGCGAAGAGGAAGATACGCAGGAGGTGGAAAGAAATGAAACTTAAAGAGTTACTTGAAGTGATCCCCGATGAATATGAAATTGGTCTTGCAAATTTTGATAAAAACAACGGCATTATTGTTTACGGCACTAAAGAGGATGCCATTCAGAAATTTGCTGAAAAAGAAAAGTTTATTAAAGAGCAGGTCGAGGGCATGAATGTCATCGCAATTCATCCGGGAGCTACAGCATATCTACCCACTGGTGTAAAGTTGTTTGGTGATGATATGATTGATTTTCATATTAAGACCCAGCTCACGATTGAAATTGTATAAGGAGGAACATAATGGATGATGTAACAAATATCATTGATGATTTTATCAGTGTAAGTAAGGAAGTTCATCCTAATTTGGATGCTTCAGATGGATCTATCGATTTGATCTACAAGAGAAATTCTTTTGAAGACTTATGGGAAGCTATCTGAGAGATGTATTATACCTGCGTCGCTTTCCATATCCCTACAAAGTATCTTTCCATTTATATTACTGATACTCTTGTAAAGATTACACTGTCTTACAAGGGGCTTAAAGTATTGCTTACTGTTTATCCTGAAGAAGAAGGAGGAGAAAACAGATGAATAAGGACATAGAAGAAGTCGCTGAATTCATCCATGCGATTTCAAAGTGGGAACGAGCAACACTTCCTGTGTACTTTGAGACGGACACAATGTCAGATGAAGCGAAAGAGAATCTAATTCAGGCGGCGGCCCGTCAGGGAGAAATGAACATCCTTGTTTATGGGCTTAAATTTAATAAGTCTGCAATTCGGCAGGAAATAAAGGAAGCTGATGAAAGGGCAAAGCGTCTTTATAGTAGGAGATATGAAATGGGAAATATCATACGATTTATGCTGACCCGTCATGGAGGCGCAGATGAAAGAGAAAAATTTTAGGATCACATGTACCTGTGACAATGCGTTCACATTAGCAGAAGGCAGGGAAGAATCGATAGACGAGTACCTTAAAACTATTGATCCTAGCCCTGTCGAAGCAATAAAGAAGCTGATTATCGGACATTTCAATCAGGAGATGTGCAATGGCAAATACAAAATTATCACGAGCGTGTGACGCGGCGTTTCTGGGGCTGCCGAAAGAGGTGAAGGTCTGGCTGAATGAAAAATCAGTCAGAAACAAGACCTCTAATAATGTCATCATCGGGAAATATGTGATGAGTGACTACAGGGAACACATCGAGGATAGCAAGAAGTCGATTGTTTCCTTTTCCGGCGGCAAGGATAGTACGGCACTGCTTCTCATGATGCTGGAACGTGGAATGAGGGTGGATTACATCCTCTTCTGCGATACAGGGATGGAGTTTCCGCAGATGTACGAGCATATCGAGCGCGTCAATGCGTATATCGGAGAGAAGTACGGGAAAATGGTGACGGTACTGAAATCGAAGAACAGCTTTGAATATGGTTTGCTTCACATCCTTCGTAAGAAGGGAAAGCGAGCTGGCATGCATGGATATGGGTGGTCATCAATGCGGAATCGCTGGTGCACCTCGATGCTAAAGAGAGAACCGACGCAGGAGTTCATGAAAATGCATGGATTTAACCACGCGAACACAAAGCTATATATCGGTATCGCTGCCGATGAGCCGAAACGTGTGAAAGACGACATTTATCCGCTTTTTGAGTGGGGAATCACGGAAGAGCAGGCACTCCAATACTGCTACAAACATGGATTCGATTGGGGGGGGCTGTACAAAGAGCGCACACGCCTCTCTTGCTGGATCTGCCCGATGCAAGGCGTGCGAGATTTGAAACTTCTCTACCGCGATTTCCCTAAACTTTGGGCGGAGCTGAAACGCCTGAATGACGGCGTGATTCGCAACAACAAAGAAGAGTTTCAGGGCATCCTGTACGAGTTTAAGCAGATGGATCAGTCAGACAACACGCTGGCGCAATGGGAAGAACGGTTCAAGAAGGAAATTGAGTTTGAGAAGCGGGAAACAAGTTTGTTTTAGGAAGAGCAGAGCGAGTGAAAATCGAAAGGCTGATAGAAGCAGCGGACGAAAGGGTGGTATCAAATGAGAGAAATCATTAAACGGTATACGGTATCTATATGCAAAGAAAATGGATATATTCAGATTGTCACAAAAGACGATGATGGGAATATCTATCCATGCGAGCTTGAATTTTTGACAAAAGCAATGATTATGGATAGCAAGCGGCACTGCCCAGCGTCGGAGGGGCGGATCGCCGAATTTGCAAAGATGAGCGATGAAGAGCAGGGAGATAGATTGAAATGCGCATTTGAGAGGGGGGCTATCCATGTGTGATGAAGAATTTCATGAGGGGGATCGCGTTATGTTTGAGTGCCGCGATGGGCAAGTGATAAGGGGACGAATTTATGCGGTGAATGACGACGGCACTTATAACGTCAGAGATGAGGATACGATGGAGCCTCATCCACGAATTTTTGAAAATGAGTTGTCCCGCATGGATGACACGGAGAAACCTGCGGTGACATTCACGAAGTTTAACGACGAGGCGATCAACCCGTCGTATTACAAGGACGGGAAGTATGAGTGCTTCGATGTGGCGATGGCAAGAATTCGGGAAATGGGACTTCCAGGCATGGAGGCAGCCATGTTCTTTAATGTTTTTAAGTATTTGTGGCGGTACAAGGTAAAGCATGCGGATAACCCGCACGAAGATCTGGAAAAGGCGGCGTGGTATCTTAGACAGCTTATTGCTTGCGTCACAGATAAAGTATAGCGAGGTGGATCATGACAGCGGACGAGTATTTTGACAAGATAAAAGCGGTTCAGAAGCGACGCGTTTCGCTGGAAAGAGCCATTAAAGAAGAAAAGAACCGCATATATGATATTTCTGGTATTGATCCGTCAAAGGAGAAGGTGTCCGGCGGGCGTTCGTTGGATATTGGCGACAAGTTGATCCGGCAGGATGAACTTCTGACCGCGTTTTACAAGGAGTTAAGTTTCGTTCAGTCCATTCTTGGAAACTGTATGGAGCGAATCAATGGGTTGCTGGATGAGAACGGGAAGAAAGATTTCAATACGATAGATGTTTTGCAGAACTTTTTCTTCAGCGGGAGACCATCTGGGCGAATCGCGGAAAACCTTGGGGTTAGCAGGGAATACGCTTACCGGAAGCGACGGAAAGCTATTGACCGTTTCGGAGAGTTCTACAGAAAAGAATTAGACAGTATGGAGGATATTTGTTGATGAAAGCAGCAGGAACGAAAGAAAACACATACCCAGGCATCGGATGGGAAGAGGTTTACAGAACAAATGGGATTTTTTATTCCCATTTCGTCAACCGGCTTTTACGGAATAAGCGCAGCGGCACTTACAAAATCATTTCGTCAAAAGCGGCGACTGGCGATGTTCTGGATTGCCAGACAAGCGGCGAGGGCGGGCTCCCTTTGAAATTCAAAGAAGGGAAAGAAATATGCGATGATCGCGCATATGATCCGAACAAGTATTACGGATCACCCATCATGACGGTCCGGCAGATCGCTGCCCTCGAAAGGCGTGAATTGGCACTGGAAGCGGCAGAGGTGGATTTCGAAAGGCGAGCGGAGGAGCGCGCTTTTGAAATTTTGCGGGAAATGCTGATTTAGGTTACAAAATGTCACAAGCAGGCATGGTATTATGTATTCTGGAAAATGAAAATGCGTGAGAGCAAAAGCTTTCACGCATTTTTTGTTGGGAGGATATTATGGCGAAACGATTACCAGAAATCCGACTAAATGAAGAGAAACACATCATTTGTTCAACGAGTGTGGCGGCGGCGCAGTTCGGCATTAGTCGGGTGGGGATGGATAAGTCCATCAAAGAACTTGGCATCGCAAAAGAGAACGCGCGTGTAGACCTGGCGGAAATCATTGATAAGCGGTTCAACAAAGCGAATGCGGCCGCCGAAGCGGTGAGTGACAGCGCTAGAAAGCTGAAAGCAGAAGCTGACTACAAAGCACAGAAGGCGAAGCAGGAAGAAATGGTGACGCTTCAAATGATGGGGGAGCTTATTCCGCAGGAAGAAGTCAAAGATGCGCTTGAAAATGAATTCTTAGATATCAGGCAAAAGCTCTTACTATTGCCAGAGACCATAAAATCAAAAGTTTATTCCATTGATGCGGCTTTAGCAGTGACGTGCGGGGAGGTAGCGAATGAAGTTGTCCAAGAACTTCTCAGAAAACTTGCAGGAATCAATGGAAAATCCGAAGATGCAGGCAAAGTGGGAAAGAAACCTAAAAGAAATTATAAAAAAGGCGCGAAAAGTATTTCTGCCGCCGCCTCCGGAAACGGTGAGTGAATGGGCAGATCATAATCGTATTCTTTCCCGCGAAGAATCACCATCTGCCGGTCTGTGGAATACGGATAATACGCCGTATCTGCGGGCGATCATGGACGCATTCACGGATAAAACGTCACAAGTCATTACCTTCTTGAAGCCTTCGCAGGTCGGCGCTACAGAGGCTGGTATCAATATCTGCGCTTTCACCATAGATCGGTCCCCATGCCGTCTGCTTTATGTCATGCCGGATGAAGACCTGGCGAAGGACTTTTCTGTGGATCGTTTGCAGAAGGCGCTGAAAAATACGCCGTCCGTTGCAAAAAAAATAGAATCCGCAGACAGAAGCAAGGCGCTTATGGTGAGATATAACGGCGGATTTATCCGTTTGTCCGGGGCAAATTCCCCGGCAAAGCTGGCGTCGTGGCCTATCCCGCGCGTCATTATGGATGAGGTCGATAAATATCCGCTCTGGACTGGTCGAGAAGCTAATCCAATCTCTCTGGTCAAAGAACGTACTAAAAACTGGCCGTGGCGCAAGATACTTGTCATGAGCACGCCGACGACAGAGTACGGCTATGTGTATAAGTCTTACATGGAAAGCGAAGCGCACTATGAGTTCATGGTGCCGTGCCCGGAATGCGGGCATTATCAAGTCTTTGATTTCCACCATCTAAAGTTTCCAGACGTGCTTGACGAAGCACGTCTCTCTAAAGAGACGTATTACGAGTGCGAGAAATGCAAGTACCACATCCATGACAGGGAAAAGATGGGGATGCTCCGAAAAGGCAAGTGGGTGGATAAGGAAAGAATTGGATACGCGGCGAAAACAGTGGGATTCAAGCTGAATACACTGTATTCGCCGTGGGTATATTTCTATGAAGTGGCGAAGGAGTTTCTGAAATCAAAAGATGACCCCACGAAACTGATGAACTTTGTAAATTCATGGCTTGGCGAGCCGTGGAAGTCGAAGGCGTCTCAAATCAAATCAAAGTCAGTACTCGAAAGACGGACGGAGCTTCGCTCCGGCGTGGTTCCCAAAGGAACGGTACTTCTCACCGGCGGCGTGGACTGTCAGAAGGGGTATTTCTACTGGGTGATCCGAGCGTGGCTGCCGGATATGCGTTCGCAGAAAATCGCGAATGGTTCAGCAATGACCTTCGATGACGTAGCAAACATCATGGATCAGATGTGGCCCATTGAGGATTCAGACCGTCGCATGCAGGTCGCTTTGTATGCGGTCGATGCAGGGTATAACACAGAAGAAGTTTATGACTTCTGTTATCTGCACTACCCGGCATCCATCCCTGTCATGGGCATGTCGAGCCCCATGGCTACATATTTTCGCCGAAAGCAGCTGAACCCGAAGGATCACAATATGAATTGGGTACAGGCGCAGCAGCTTTACGAAGCGGATACGAACAAATACAAGGATCTGATCGCTTACCGTATCGGTCGAGAGAAAGACGGGTATGGCGCATGGCTTGTTGATGCAGATACAGATGAGGTATATGCAGAGATGATTACCGCCGAGCAGAAAATCATGGTCAACGGGCGTGAGGTCTGGAAACCGATTGCACAGCATCGGGATAATCACTATTTGGATTGTGAAGTCTATGCATATGTAGCAGCGGATGTCATGAATGTGCGGAGCTTGCAGGTGGTGGCTAAAGATCCACTGCCCGTGCAGAAAGATGAGAAAAAAGAGAGTGGTTTAACGTATAGCCCATTTGGAGGTCGGCAATGAATAGAGAAGAGTTACAGAAAGAAAAAGAAGCGCTGGAAACAGCCCGTATGAATATTTTAGAAGGCGGGCAGGAGTTCCAGACCAGAGACGGCCGCGTGAAGATGGCGAGCCTTGAAACCATCATGCAGCGCTTGGCGGAAGTCAATTCGGCGCTGAATCAGATCGATTCTGTGAATGGCATGACAGATACCGTGAGATTGAAATTCGGAGGCATGGGATAATGGGATTTCTAAAGCTGGCGGGGGATCTGTGCAGCGATATCCAGTCTATTTGGAGCCCTGAAAAGGCGATGAAGTCCAAAATGGTACGAGAGCGATACTTCGGGTATTCGGCGGCACAGGAAACGCGGAAAGACGAGCGCCTGCCCTTCGATGGGACGGCAGAACAATTTAATACGTATTCGCGCGATAAACTTCGAGCACGAGCAAGGGATTTGGAAAGGAATAATCCCATCACCGGTTCCGTATTGGAAGCATTTTTAAATAATGCTATCGGGACCGGTTTTAATATGCAGGCACAGACAAACAATGATGTGTTTAATCAGCGCATTGAGGCACTTTGGAAAGAGTGGGAACACCACGAGAATTGCGACATTACACAGCAGCAGTGCCTGGATGACATCATCAAGCTTATTGTTGTCAGGAAATTCGTAGATGGCGGAATTATGGCGACATTCCCGCTGGACGGGAAAAGGAAAATACCTCTCACTATCCAGCTTCACGAAGTCGATGATCTGGATACGATGACCGATCCCAAAGACCAGAATGGGCACATCATCGTGAATGGCGTCGAGCTTGATACGACGGGCAAACCGCTTGCCTATTGGCTAAAGCAGACGGAGCCGGACGGTTTCACGGAAATGGAGCCGCGACGATATGACGCAAAAGATGTGATTTTTTTGTGGAAAAAGTCACGTGTCAGTCAGTTCCGGGAAATCACAGAAATGGCTAGGACCATTGGAGTTACAAAAGATCTCGGCGATTATAACGTGGCGGTCATGTTTCAGCAGAAAATTGCGGCGTGCTTTTCCGCCTTTGTCGAGACGGATAACACACTTGGCGCTCCGGGGCGCATTGCTAATCAGGCAGACGGCAGCCGCGTAGAAAACATCGAAGGCGGCTCCATTAAATACCTGAAGGCGGGCGAGCACATCAAAGGGCTCACGCCGAATGCACAGGTGACGGATGCAAGCAATTTCTTGCCTTTGCAGCAGCGAATTATAGCCGCCGACAAAGGGCTTTCGCTGGAAAGCACCAGTCGAAACGTGGAGCGCGTAAACTATGCATCTGCCCGGCAGAACCTTTTGGGCGATCAGCTGACCTATGGCTCTATCCGCGAGGAACTGGTCGAATATTTCCTGCGGCCGCTTTATAAACGCTTCGTGAACATCTGCTATTTGACCGGCCTTCTGGACGGGACCGGGTTCAAATATGGGGACGAAGAGTATTACAAGGCCACGTGGCTTGCCGCTTCGCTCGGCTGGATTGATCCGCTCAAAGAGGCGCAGGCGAATGCCATTAACCTTGCGAATGGCGGCAAATCATTCCAGGAGTATTGCGCGGAACAGGGTGCGGACTGGCGCGATCGCATTGACCAGATGAAGGAAGTTCAGGACTATGCAGAATCTAAAGGCGTAGCGCTGGCATTCGGCGTGCAAGACAGCGAGATAAAGAATGAGCCGGAAGACGATGGTACGGGAGGTAAAGATGGGGAAAACGACGACAATTAAACAGTTTGGATTAAGAGAAATCGCAGTGGACGGCGTGGATGAAGCGAGCCGGAAACTGCGATTTTCTTTTATGACAGAAGCGCCTTGTGACAACTGGTTCGTGCCGGAAGTCTGCTTGTGCGCAAAGGGAAACGTAGATCTGACGCGCTTTGAAAATGGCGTCATGCCGATGCTTTTCAATCACAATCGAGACATCGTGATCGGCAAAATCGAGAACGTGTCTTTTGAAGATGGGAAAGTCACGGCAGAAGCGACGATCGATAAAGACGAAGAATCCGAAAAGTATTTTCAGAAAATTCTTTCCGGATCGCTGAAAGGAATTTCCGTCGGATATCGCCGCCTTAATACGGTTCGCGTGCTGAAAGGCACCAGTTATAAGGGACTTGCATTTGACTGCGATATGGACGTAACAGACAGATGGGAACCTTATGAAATTTCTTTGGTAAGTTGTCCGGCAGATCCCGATTGTGCAGTCGGGAGGGGACTTACAAATACAGACATGACCATTTCTATTGTTCAGAACGAGGAGGAGCCAAAGATGGGCGAAAACCAGAAGCCGGAAGCACCGGCAATCAACGAGGCAGCGGTTCGTGAAGCGGCAGAAAAAGCAGCAAGAGCAGAACGAGATCGCGTCACGGAAGTTACGAAAGTTTGCAGAGGCATGGGAGTTGACGATGAAACCATGAGAGGTTACATCGAAAACGGCACATCCATTGAAGATGTTCGAAAAGAGATTCTTGAAAAGGCAATGAGCGCACCGAAAAATCAGCCGTCCGGCATCAATGTTGTTACGGATGAAAAAGAAAAATTCGCGAAGCGTGCAGTAGACGGGATGGCTATCCGCTTTGGCGTCATCGGCGAAGAAAAAGCGGTGTCTAATGAATATGCGAATGCATCCCTGCGCTCCATTGCAGAAGATGCACTCACTCTCTTCGGCGGCATGAGTGAGAGAAAAGCACATCTCATGAACTCAAATGACCTGTTCAATGCCATGTTCAAGGAAAGAGCGATGGGTACAGACCAGTTCGTTTCCATCGTTGATAATTTCGGAAACAAGGTGATGCTGAAATCCTATAAAGAGCAGCCAGCTATTTTCTTGAATTTCGTTTCTAAAGGATCGAACCCAGATTTCAAGAAGACCAATAAATACTGGCTTGGAGTGGACGGCATGCCGGAACTGATGGCACCTGAAAGCGATGAATTCAAGTATGGGGAAATGAAAGACGGTAAAATCTCCACGGCAATTCAGACCTATGGCAAGGCAATTTCTTTTACCCGCGAAATCTTCATTAACGATGACATGGGCGTAGTCACGAAAGCTATTCAGAAGCAGTCCGGCGGATTCAGACGCCTGCAGGAAAAGATGTTCTTCGACATGCTGACTAAATCCGTTCCGTTCAACGCGAAGAATAAAAATGTTGTGGAGACGAATAAAGATATTTCCGCCAAGGCGTATTCTGAAATGCGCAAGCTGATGCATCGTCAGAAAGACCGCGAAGATAAAACCTATATCGGCACATTCCCTGCTTTCCTGCTGGCATCAGACGAGCATGAATTTGAACATCTTCAGATTCTGCATTCTGCATCCGATCCGGCGCAGAATAATGCAGGCGTGAATAACCCCATGCAGAACAAGATGGTACTTTTCACCTCTCCGTGGCTTGAAGGCGATGCTTACTATGCGATCGCGAAGCCTTCTGAAATGGAAGGCATCGAATTTACCACTTTGAATGGCGTAGATCGCCCGTATTCCAGAACCGTGCAGAGCGAAAAACATCTCGGTATCGATTATCAGTACTGGATGGACTTTGGGTTCAATCTGATTGATTATCGTGCATTCGTCAAGAATGAAGGGGTATAAGGAGGATAAAAGATGGCTACTACTATTGGAACATTCAGACAGCCCGGATCGATTATCACTGTGCAGGCGTCTACAGACGTTGCCTATCATGAATTGCTGAAAGTAGGCAGCATTTATGCGGTCGCTAAAGCAGCGGTGGCAAAAGACAACTATGTGGCTTGCGACGCAGAGGGCGTATTCCAGTTCCCTAAGAAGGCGGCGGAAGCTATCACGCAGGGGACGAAAGTATATCTGGATAAGTCCGGCGCTATCACGGCGACGGCAGGCACCGATCCGGCGGTCGGCGTTGCATGGAGCGGAGAAACAGCGGATTCGACCTCGATTGATGTAAAAATCAACGTCTAGGAGGAAGTCAGATGGGGATGATGGACGCGCAGCGGAGGATATGTCAAAAGGCATTCTTCTCTGATAAAAGACTGGGGGAACACATTTCTTACAACGGGAAAGATATCGTGGCGCTTGTATATGTCGGTGTGTCCAATTCTCGTTCTGACTGGAACGAAGCGAAAACCGTTATAGAAAACGCGGCTCTTGTTGATGCGGCGTATTTCTGCGTGTGCGATGAAGGCGAGAATGGAGTTCTATCGCCGGTGGAAGGCGATGCAATCGTCTACAACGGTGATAGGTATTCAGTTTCTAATATCGTCGAGCACGACGTGGCAGGAAGTCATTTTGTGTTGCTTGCAACGAAAGCAGAAAGGGCACTCGGACGATGAATCTGATTGAAATATCGGTATCTGACGAATTAACGCCTGCTTTCAAACGGATGCTTGCTAATAATAAGAATTACTTAAAAAGCGTGTCGAAGTCGCTCGGGTACTACATTCAAAAGGAAATCAAAGAAGGCGTCCGAAAAGGCGTCTTGTACCATACCGATGACGGTTGGAATCAGATCTGGTTTACGGAAGGGAACATCCAGCCACGTAGAGAATTGCAGGGGCACGCCTCGCGATATCTCTATGGGCAGATGATCCGCGCCGTCGGGTATCAGTACATGCCAGACAGCATTTCAACAGTGATCGGGTGGACTTCCAAATCGTCTGCGGAATACGGGCGAAGAAACGAGCTTGGCGGGCGGCAGCCGGTGACAGAAAGCATTCGCCGTATTTTCTATAATGCGTATGATGCAGAGCTCGAAAGGTACGGTTCTATCGTCGAGAGCCGCGACTATGATAAGTATATTTACCCTCTTAGTAAGAAGAAAAAAGAACTTATTACACCTGCAAGACCGATCTTTGAGCCGATGATGACGCGAATTCATGATAATTTTGCGCCGTACATTGAGCGGAAAGTGCAGTCTTACATGGAAGGAAATGTGAAATTCGGAAAGAAGAATAAGCGAGACTACAAGGTGTACGGAGGTTAGGCTGATGGGATTGCAAAATCTGGATATCACAAGCACGATGCTTCATATCGGGGCACAGCTTAAAACAGACAAAAGGATCATCGCCTTTTGCAAAGAGCGGTTCCCTGGAAAAGAGCTCCATGTACTTGTGGGGGATATTACAAGGAAATACATCCCTACCTACGATGACACACCGTACATCATCGTGACGGACTTTTCGAAGCAGGAAGGGCAGAATATTGAATTTTGCCCTTACGAATTCACATTATGGGTAGGCGTCGGGAAAGAGGAGCCGGAATTCATCGAGGCGGATGGTGTAAAAATCATGGACGTCTTTAAGGATTGCGCCGACTTCATGACCATCATTGAGGATGTTTTCAATGACGCTGAAATCAATAATCGCCCCTGCGCGAAGGTAAATACGAACGGTCCTTTCCCCATCGATCCGGCAGGTCGCCATTGGTCGGGGAAAATCAAGGTAAACAAGCGTATTTATCAGACGCTTGGTGGAAATTATACAGAAGAGTTATAGGAGGTAGAAAATGGCAGGTCAGGCTATGGGCGTTTACTCCAAAACCAGACTGTATCCGGAAGTGGCATTGAGCAAGCTGCCGGAAACGGTCAAGGGTTTTGAGATCCCATTCAATTCTAATTCACTTTCCAGTTCGCAGAATTCCAGTTCACCGGGTACTATCACAGGACGCCGCGATGCAGCGGAACCGATGCTCGGCAATATCGACTGCACGGGCGATGTGGTCACGCCGGTGGATACCGATGCATTCGGATATCTTCTGGCGGCGGCATTCGGCAGACCGACTACAACGCCGGGGAAGAGCGGCAGCAATCTCTATACCCATGTCTTCAAGCCGGGCAAGACGCAGCCGTCCTTCGCTGTAGAGAAGGTATTCTCTAATGGTGTGTATTCACTCATTAACGGCGTCAAGGTCAATCAGATTGAAATGACGTTCGGCGGCGACGGTGAATTGACTGCTACCGTTGGCTTTATCGGATGTAAAGAAACCATCAATGATGCAGCGGCGGCAACGGAAGAAAATATCACTAAGGTCGGGTTTAATCGTCTCAACAATTTTCAGGCATCTTTGAAAATCGACGGGGAGGATGTAGCGATCGCGACGGAGCTTTCTCTTACTATTCCATTCGGGCTTGATGATAGCGGATATGCGATTGGCAGCGGCGGGTTCCGAACACGAATCAATGAAGGCATCATTTCCCCCACTGGTAAGCTGACTGCTTTCTTCGACGACAAAACTTTCATTGATAAAGCGATGACTTCCAAAATAACACAGCTCCAGGTCACACTGACAAAGGGGGATAAGTCTCTTGTCGTCGATATCCCGGAAGTCATGTTCGCGAGAAAGTCGCCGGGCATTGACGGTACGAAGGGCATCACGCAGGAACTGGATTATTCCGCTTTCTACAAAGAAAATTCTTTAAATTCCTGCATTCAGTTTACCTTGGTAAACGGGGTAGCTACATACGAATTTTAATGAGTACCCCGTCGGATTTTCCGGCGGGGCATTTTTTTATATGTGAGGAAATAAAAATGGATAACGAAAAAAACATGAAACCAACAGAAAAGAACGAAGAAAAACTTATTGCAAGAGCTATGACATTTTCTGAATTTGAGCATTTTCTTGAATATTCCGATGAGCTTGAAACTTCGAATACACCGGCAAAGCTGATCGGCGTCCATATGGCGCGGTGGGTGGCTAAGAACATCTACAACATCGATCCGGATTCTGCGAAGTATACGCCGGGAACAATTATGGATCTGCTCGTGAAGACGCAGGCGCTTTCTGAAAAGAGCGAGCTGGAAGACTTAAAAAACTAGAAAGCGTCTGGGACTGGCGAATCAGAGGCGGCGCTAAATACTGTGATACGTGCAGAAAGGCCGCTAAACAGACCGGGCGCAAATTAGATTGCGAGAATTGCCCTGATAGGGCCCCCGAAATCAGGCCGGGCAATTTCAGGGCTATGAGGCTATATGCGCTGGCTTCAAACTGTGTGCACTATGTAGGGACGATGAGCCGTCCTTTTATCAGCGGGCTCAATTGGGTAGATTTGGAAACAGTCGCCCGCTTATCCCGCATACACATAGGGCCTGCAATGATGAAGCGCATGAGGAAAATCGAAAGTTTAGTCATCAAGGAGAGTGTGGAAGATGGGCGTCATTGAGACAAGAGCGAAAGTCAGTATTATCGACGGAGCAAGCAGCAGCTTAAACAGTATGGCAAGCGCAAATGAACGCCTCACATCCTCCCTGGGAAAAAGTGCGAGTGCGGCGAAGAATTTCTCCGTCAATCTGCGGGCAATGACCAACGGGAAGTCCGGCGGAGCAAAGCAGTTTAGCGACATGGCTCTTGGTCTTGATAAAGCAGCACAGAGCGCCAGCAATACCAGCAAAATGCTGAACCGCCTTGTATACTCTATGGCACGTTATACCGTCATCTACGAGGGTATCCAGAAGCTTGGAGATCTGTGGAGCACAGTCATCGGCGGTGCGTATGACTACGGAAACATGATGGAAACGAACCGTATCGGCATGGCTGGCATCCTGGCATCCATGATGCAGATAAATGGGCAGCAGCTTTCCTGGAACCAGTCGCTTACGATTTCTTCTAAAATCATGAAAGACTTGCAGAATGAATCTCTTAAAACGTCCGCGACGGCAAGCGAATTGATTGATACCTTCCGTGCCCTTTTAGGGCCGGGGCTTGGCGCGGGCATGTCGATTGAGCAGATCGAGAAGTTTACGACGGTCGGCGTCAATGCGGTTAAGTCACTCGGATTGGATGGCGTGCAGCTTGTACAGGAGCTTCGAGACCTTGTACAGGGAGGGATTCGCCCCGCGTCCTCTACGCTCGCTACTGCGCTTGGCATTTCCGATGCGGATATCAAGAAGGCGAAAGAATCGTCCGAAGGTCTATACAAATTCTTGATGGATCGCATGAAAGGGTTTGAGTATTCAGCTCTCGAAACGAATAATACCGTCAAGGGACGTATCGATCAGATCAAAGAAGGATTACAGCGCGGGATCGCAGAAGGTACAGAGCCACTTCGCGGCATGTATTCGGAAGCACTGAAAGAATTCGGCGAATCAATCATTCAGGTTGACAAGTCAACAAAAGAATGGAAAATCAATCCTGAATTTATCAGCTCTATCAGCACCATTTCGGGTTCCATGGTGGAAATGGTAGAAAGCGCCAAAAAAGTTGGCGAGTTTATGTCCAGTGGGCTTGTCGGTGCCACGTATGTCGGCAAGACTGCCGTCGCGGCACTCGGGCAGGTCGGTGAACATATAGGTGAAATCGTCACACTCTGGGCGGGATTCAAAGCCTCTAAGTATATCAAGGATTTAATGCAGATTCTTAGCGTGACGCGCGAAGAGAGAGAATTGCATACGGGGCTGGGCCGCGCCATTCAGGGCATGCAGGATAAATTTAACGGCCGTCTGGAAGCGCAAAAGAAGGCTTTGAAATACGAAGAGGAGGAAAAAAGGCTCGTCGATAGCGCTTTAAATTCCTTTGCTGACGTAACTGGGCAGATTTCCGAAAGTGCAAGTAAAGCGCAGACCTTGAACTCCATTCTTGAATCGAACGAAAGCTCCATCACAAACCTGGCAAAAAAGTGGCAGGCTATGGGGATGAGTATCAAAGAATCTGTCACTTGGCAGAATAAAATCGTTTCGCTTGTGAATGGCGGATATAATGTTGCGGCTATGGTGCAGATTGGGAAGGGTGATGAGCGCGCAAGAAAAATTCAGGCAGAGGCAAATGCGCTGGCGGCAAAGAATGACCAGCAGAAGCATGAAGTGGAGTTGTATCAGCAGCAGTCCAAAGCCATTTCTGAAGTCATACAGAAGGAACATGAACGCCTGATGCAGGTTTCAAAGACTTCTAGCGATGAACTGAAAAATATTTCTCTCATGGCGGAGAAGGTGAGGAATCCATATTCTCGCGGTGAAGCGGCTGAAGCGCGTGTGCAGCGTTTCTTAGATGCAGACACAAGCGGCCGCGGCGGAGCCAAAGGTGATGCGAACCGGCAGATTTGGAAGTGGCAGCAGACAGCGGTAGAGGAACTTCGCTCTAAGTTACAAGCACTAAAGCTTGACTACGAAGTCGTTCAGGTGACTACCGAGAAATTCATGGATTCTCTTAAAACCGGAATGAGTGGCAAAGTGAAGCCTGTCATGGACGAAGCTATCAATTCGGCGAAGGTTTGGAATGATGTATTGCAGTCTACGAGGACGAATACAGAACGATTAACTAATGCACAAATTGAGTATATTAAATACCAGTCAAGCGGAAATACGGCAAATGAACTCGGACAAAAACAGCGTATGGCGGCGCTTTTCAAAGAAATTTCAGATCAGTTTGAAAAAGTCGGGATGAGTGCGAAAGAAGCACAAGTCAAATCCTATGAGTTCATAAACCAGCTTATTCAGGGCTTAAAAACGGTAGATCAGACGAACTTTTTATCTGTAGACGCGGCATTTAAGCAGGTCGGGGATAGTGCGAAAGCATTTGCTGATAATTTCAAGCTCGTAAAAGAGCAGATGGAGCAGGTAAAACAGGCAAACGCGGATGCGGCGCTTGAATTTAACGCTCTTTCTAATGCGTTCAAAATCGGCGGCGAAGAGGCATTTCAGGCGACAAAAAAGCTGCTTGAAGAAAGTAAGGCGCTGCAAGCCGCATTGAATGAGCGCGGCGCAATGGATAAAGCGAACGCCGTTTACAAGGAAACCGTAAATTATTTGCAGCAGGTGGCAGAAGCCAAAGACAAGGCAACACTTGCCACGAAGAAAGAAGTCGCTGCTATCAAAGAGGCCAACGAAGCACTGACTGTTCACAAACAGAAACTGGACGAGGCGAATCAAGGGATAGGTCTCTTCAATGGGAAGATGAGCAAGATGCTAGGCGTGGTTTCGTCCGCTGGCATGGGCGTTTCCATCCTCACAGATGCTTATATAGCAAATACCGATGGCTGTCATGATATGGCGAAAGAAGCCGCAGATGCGGCGATGCAGATCTCCATGATTTCGATGGCCGCGGAAGGGCTCATCGGCCTTATCCCTAGTCTTGTTGCAGGGCTGAAAAGCGCGTATACCTGGTTCAGAAATCTGGCAGTCGTCAAAGCTCTTGCCATGAATCCGGCGGGACTTATTGGAGCAGTAGGTGTAGGAACACTCGCCGCTATAGCGTATGGAGTAAGCAGCAAGTACGAAAAAGCGCAAAGCGGCGATTACAATGTACATGACTTCTTCTCTGACGCGGAGCTGGGCGGATATCATGACGGGAGCGAAGAAGAGGAAATCCCACAAAGCTCCTATGTAAAGAAATTTACTCCCACGCAGAAAGACTACGACGCGGCGGATGCGGCTGATGAAGAAATGTTCCACACAAAGGCGCAGAACAGTCTGGTGGATATGTACGCGGAAATGGCTCGAATTTCAGAACAGAAGGCAAAAGAAGCCGAGGATCTCATGCGGAAAGCCACGCTCGCCGATGTCGTTAAAAAGCAGGACGACGGCGGAAGCGGCAAGGCGTCCGGCGGTAAATCTGGCAAAGCGGCGCTTCCTGAACTGGAATATACTGATGCGCTGGGAAATGCCTTTTGGTATTTACAGCACGGTTACAATGTCTACGCGGCCGCTGCACTGGCAGGAAATCAGATGCAGGAAGCGGGGAAAGGCGATACAGAATCAATTGATTACGCAGCGGATAACAAGCAGGGGTATTACGGTTCAGTTCAGTGGGGCGGAAAACGTTTCCAAAACCTCTATGATTATGCTAACGGCGATTGGACAGATCGGGAGAAACAGCTCGAATTTTCTGACTATGAATTGAGAGAAGCGCCGTATTACAAAGACGTGGGTACGCGACTTCGCGCTGCAAGCAGTTTGGAAGAAGCGAATCACATTGTGTTTTCGCAATACGAGGCCCCCGGAGATGATACCGAAGGCACGCGGCTTAGTTATGCGCAGCAGCTCCTTCCCCGCCTCATGCAGCTTGCTAACAAAGAAGCGACGCTGAACGGCGAGACTGGGAACGGCAGGAAAGACATGGCACGCCAGAGAGAAGAGCTTTACAGAAAGCTGGCGGATGCAACGAAACTCACCATTCGCGACACCAAAAATCTGAATGAAGCTACTCTTTCCGTTACTGGAGCGCAGACGGCCTATGATAAGACCATGCAGGAAGCGAATGACAAGCTCGAAGAGTACAAGGTACAGATCGAGAAAGACAAGGCACTCGGTGTGAATGAAAATGTCATCAGCGACTTGCAAAACGCCATGATTGACTACGCGAAGGCTATGAGACAGAAGGCCAAAGAAGCGCAGCAAACGGAAACGATGGGGAGATATGATGACCAGATTTCTGCGATTTCGAATAGAAATCTTGGGTTTGGCGAAGCCTACAGCCGCTCGCAGGAGCTGACCAATAAGCTGAATGAATACAAGTCTTATTTGCAGGAGCAGCTGAACGACACGAATCTTTCATATAATCAGAGAATTTCTATCGAGCAGAAACTTTCTAGCACTATTAAGTCCATCAATGACCAGTCTTGTTATAACTACAAGGAAGGTTGGAAGCAGGCGCTGACAGAGATTTCTAATCAGCAAATCAACTGGAAAGACACGACGGTCAACCTGTTTTCTGATATCGAGAGCTCACTTGCAAGCTGCTTGTCTTCTACGGGGAATTTCTGCACACGTATGAAATCTTTCTTTAGCGACTTTGCCAAGAGCGTACTGAAATCCATTTCGCAGGTTATTGCCAAAGTGCTCATCATGAAAATGGTAACGGGCATCTTCGGCGGCGGTGCAAAAGTGGGCGATGCATGGACAGGCGGTTTGATTGATTCTATAAATATTGCTTGGGGCGGAGGTAAGGCCACCGGCGGAGATGTAAGCCGTGGAAAGTGGTATATGGTCGGTGAACGTGGCCCCGAATTTGTACGATTCAGCAGGGACGCTCACGTGTATTCTAATAGCGACACAAGGAAGATGCTTTCCGGCGGGGCACAGACACCGGCGCAGGTGCAGGTGATTGTAAATAACAACACAGGCACGCAGATGCAGGCGCGCCAGACGACTTCGCAAGATTCGTCTGGGAAACTGCTGCACCAGATTATTCTTTCTACGGTTGGCGAAGCACTGACAACTAATGAGTACGGCTTGAAAGACGCTATCATGGGGGTAAGATAAATGGTTTTTCCTGATATACAGACGCCTGACTATCCGTTGAATGAAATCTTTACGGATCACACGCTGAAAATGCAAGTGGACAATGAGACCATTCTCACGCGCCCGCGCTTTACGAAGCTGCCTAAAGCATTCAAGCTGTCATGGTCGAAGCTTCCTACAGAAGATTACAACAAATTGCGCGCTTTCTATCAGCATACGAGAGGAGGCGCGCTTTCCTTTGAGTGGACTTATCCGGCGGACGAAGGGAATGAATACTCTGGGCAGAAATTCACGGTTCGTTTCACTGACAGCGAGCTTTCCTTCCAGCTGGTAGAGCTGAATCTATGGAGTGGCAGTATTACATTGAGCGAGGTATAGCATGAATCTTTCTACGGCGGCGATTATAGAAAAAAACAGGGTATCCACCGATGGCGTCTACCTGCTTTTGCTGACTATACAGTATAAAAATGAAGAGGCCATTCATCTTGTACTGAATAATGAAAAAATCACGTTCAAGGGAATAGATTACTACCCTTATTATTTTTCTCTTTCAGAAGTGAAACAGACTTCTACGGAATTGCCGTCGTGCACCCTCACAGTTTCCAATATCACAGGCACAATTTCTCGTATTTTGGAAACATATGACGGTGCGTCCGGCGGGAAAGTCACTGTAGCCGTTATCAACACGAATATTTCTGATGAGATTTTACAGGAAGAACATTTCGTTATTGCCGGAGCCACGGCGAAAAAGGATTACGTATCTATCAAGCTGGGGTGCGGCGCAAGTTTAGATCGGCGCTATCCGAATGTACGTATCATGAAAGACTGGTGCCCGTTCAAGTTTAAGGGCGTTCGGTGTGGGTATAAAGGACCGATCACTACCTGCAATAAGACGCTGACTGATTGTCGGGAACGCGGGAACAATACGAGATTTGGCGGTGAACCGACGATACCGCAGGGAGGCTTGTATGCTAGACGTAACTGATTTGGTGGGGCAGCCATTTGAAAAGTATCCATGTTGGGAGCTTGTGAAAGAGGTTTTCCGGCGGCGGGGAGAGACGCTGCCAGATTATCTAACGATGGATTATAGCAATCCGGCGGACATTAAAGGTGTCAAATGCTATGAAAAACTGTCTAGCCCGGAAGAGGGAGCTATTTGTGCTTTCGATTTAGGCGGGCACGGGATTGACCACGTGGGCGTTTATCTGGGGAACAATATGATGCTTCACTCTACTACGGTCAGTGGCGTATGCATTGAGCGATTCTCCCGGTATGTTTCGAGATTAAAGGGGATCTACAGGTATGGTACATGTCATCATAATCACGAACCCATTTGATACGGCAAAAGGGAAGGAAGAGTATTGGGCCCCGTATGACAAACAGAAGCCGGTACGTGAATATCACGCAGAAAATGGCGAAAAGCTGTATGCAGTGAATGGCGTGCAGGTAGATCCGAGCGCAACGGTCATGGATGGGCAGGAAATCGTAGTCGCTCCGAAAATCCAGAAGAAAGCATTCGGGTGGATTTTGGCCATTGGCTTAACAATTTTTGGCGCTGGCATGGCGGGTGCGGCGTTCAAGGCGGGCATTAGCGGTTGGCTTATGGCCGGACGCATTGCTGGTGCGTTAGCCATGACGCTGATCGGAAACCATATCATGACCAAACTGACCATGCCGAAAGCAGACCTTACTAATGCTTCCGAGCAGTCGAACACATACGGATGGGGCACGCCGTCTACGCTAACCGGGCAGGGGTATGTTTTACCTATTTGCTATGGTAAGGTAAAAACGGCGGGCATGATGTTGCAACGTCATGTTATTTCTGACGGTAAAAATCAGTATCTGAATATTCTCTATTGCTTGGCAGAAGGCGTGATTGATGATGTGACGGACATCAAGCTGAACAGCAATCCGATTGAGAATTATACGGACGTTTCGATCAATATCCGTAACGGTTCTAACCAGCAGAGTATTATCCCGGACTTCAATGATTCTTATGCCGACACGGCGTTATCATATGAGCTGAACGTGGGTAAATGGAGCACAGTCACGCTGGAAGGGGATGCAGCTAACGGGATTGAAATCACGTTAGCCTTCCCAAATGGCCTCTATTATTCTAATGATAGCGGGGCTGCTGATTACACAAGCGTCACGATAAAGGCACAATATCGGAAAGTGGGAGCGTCGGACTGGGAAGATATTCTGATCCGCAATGAGAATTACCAGTGGGAACCCGACTGGCTTACCGGTAACAGAAAGTTGCTTGGCGCTTTTACAAAAAAACAGCACTATTACAATGATTGCCGAAAACTTGTAGGCTATGAAACGTATACAGACTGGCGCGGCAAGACACGTTATAGGTATGATGAGGACGGGGAGAAAATACCGATTTATACCTATTCCATGACTTATGATGAGTGGTGGAAGAAAATCCACGATGCACATTTGTATGATGGAATTATCAGGCAGAAAGAAACCGGCGTTTTTTATCGCATGTATCGTGTCTACGATTTAGAGCCTGCACAGTATGAAGTACGCGTACAGTGCACAGCGAAGGAACGGACAGATATTCGAACGGCGAATAAAGTACAGTGGGTGGCAGTCACGCAGGTTATTTATGACGATTTCTCTCATCCGGGCAAAGCACTTCTTGGTCTAAAGGCGCTTGCTACAGATCAGCTATCGGGCAGTGATCCACAACTTACATGTGTTATCGAGCGTTCCACTGTGTACGTCTGGAATCCATCAAAAGAAGCGTATGAAATGCAGGCAGCCAGCAATCCGGCGTGGGCTTGCTATGATATTCTCCATGGATGCAGGAAGCTCCTGAATTCTGATAAGCAAACTTACTCTTATGAAGCAGAAGGCATCTCTAAAGAGAATATGGATTATTACGCTTTTGCGGCGTGGGCGGCTATGTGTGACAGCGCGAATATCCAATTCAATTATCTCTTTGATAGCGCTATGAAGATGTGGGATGCGGTGAATTACCCCTGCCGCGTCGGGCGTGGATCTGTAATCATCGTCGGCACCAAGGTATCGTGTATTTACGACTACGCGAGCCCGGCAGTTCAGCTTTTTACCGTCGCGAATATCAAGAAGGATTCTTTTTCGAATGAGTATCTGGCTACAGAAAGCCGGGCAAACAGCATTGAGATTTCCTTCATGAATCGCGAGAAAAACTATGAGCGAGATGTTCTTGCTGTTTTCAACGAAGAATACGATAGTAGTGATGCGGTGGCGCAGCCTACACAGATCGAGCTAATGGGATGCACTGACGCGAAGCAGGCGTATCAATACGGGAAGTACAAACTTCGAGAAAACAAGTATGAAATCCGAACGATTCAGTTTGAAGCATTCGCAGATTCTATCGCATGCCAGATCGGTGATGTCATCACTGTTCAGACGGATGTTACGGAATGGGGGATCGGCGGCCGCGTGGTAAATGTGGATGGAAACACCATTACTGTAGATGTGGACAATCTTGACGGCGGCGATTATACGTCTTTCATGTATCGTGATAATACAAATGATTCTCTTGTGAAGAAAAATGTCGTTTCCGCGGCGGGGAATACGGTCATCATTGACGGGATCAGCACGGTGACAAAAGATGATGTGTACGCACTGGGTAAAGCAGGGTATCAAGCAAAAGAGTTTAAGGTCTTATCCATTTCTACGAATATGGATGAGGAGACTCGCACGATCACAGCGGTAGAGTATTATCCAGAACTATATGATGCCGATACAGACAAAGTTCCAGAAATTATTCGCCCTGTAATGACGATAGAAGCACCCAAAAATCTGATATTGTCTACTGAAAAATACACAGAATTTGACGGGGCTATTACTTCGCTGGTGCATTGCACGTGGATCAATCCCAGACAGTTCAACACGGTATGTCTCGAAAAATCTAATGACGGCGTAAATTGGAAGTTTGAGAAGAAGTTCACGCAGAACGAAAGCTCCTATACGTTTACCGCGTTATCATTACAAGCTTATCGTGTTCGCGTTTATGCGATTAATGATATCGGGGAAAAGTCAGATTATACAGAAAATAATATTCTAACCGATGGACAGGATATGCTTCCCCCGGACGTAGAAAGCATTAACGTGGAGAAGATGGCGAGTGGGCTCCGGCGGTATTGGTGGAAATTTACTTACCCTTATCCCAATGACATTGCGGGGTTCAGAATCAAGTATACGCAGGGGCAGGAGCTAAATTGGGATAACGGAATACCGGTACAAGCGGGGCTCATAACAACGCAGCCGTATGAGACACAGACGATCCGTCAAGGCACACACGCGGTCATGATTAAAGCAGTGGACAATGCGGGCAACGAATCTAAAAAATATGCATATTGCATTCTTGATTTAGGTGATTTGCTTGAGGAAAATGTTTTAGCGCGAACCGATTTTAAGCAGGATAACTGGAATGGCGTTGATACGACGGGCGAGGTTTTACACGATGGGAATATTCATCCGCCTGAAAGCAATTCGTTATGGGTTGCGAAGAGTAAAGGTATGTTTACGCTTCCTGATGAAAGCATGTGGAAGAAGAGCTATAAGGCATATGATTCTGTTTTTATGTTTGTTGTGAATGTGTCTGGTCAGTTTTGGATCAAGTCAGATATAAGCGGTCCGGCTATTGTTTATTATCGTAAGATTTTATTCAGTTCGGTGTTCAGAAACGAAAGAGATCCCATGTTCAATGAAAGTGACAGTAATATGTGGCCGATTGACAATGAAGGATCTCTGTGGAAGCAGTATTCTGATCGAGTAATGGTTTCGAAAAATGACGTTATACAAATCAAGGTGCATTCGCTGAATGGCTCACTGGAAGAAACCGTAATCAACGATATAGAAGCGATTGTTGATGTTCCAGATCGAAACGAACATTTTGACGACTTGGCTATCGCAAAAGAAGGAACACAACTTCCAATCGTTACTCCACACTACAAAACGACGGCTGTTCACATCGACGCGATTCAAGGTAGCGCAGTAAATTTCCGATTTATTTCAAAAACCCCGTGTATTATTCAGCTGATTGATAAAAGCGGGGATAGTGTTGCTGGGTTCGTAGACGTTTCCTGGCAAGGTTATGAGGAGGATAAGTAAATGGCAATCCCAAAGTTATACCCAGACGTTGAGCAAGCATTAAGGTATCCTGACAATTTAGGGAATGGCGGCACTACGCAACATGAGTTCCAGGAATTTATTCGGAACATTTATGGCGTCTTAGACGGATGCGTCAAGTCTGGTGGGGTGTGGCAGCCAAATTCGGCAGTTAGCGCGGGGGATATTGTCATCGCCCCGGAAATGGCCGCAGGGACAAAAGCGCTTGTGGTTCAAGCGGGGGTAACAAGTAATAATGAGCCTGCGTGGGGCGACGTTGGAACAACTATAACAGACGGGACTGTAAAGTATACAATTATTCCGTCCTATGTTCTTGTCGCAACTGATGAAGAAACATCAGCGGGGACGGACGCGAGAAAAGCAGTATCTCCGGCGGGGTTGCACAATGTCACAGAAACGATTAAGGGGTATGTCGATGGCAAGAACGCAGATGTGAATAAAAAGATTGATGATACAAAAGGCGAACTCATTAAGTACGCTGATAGATACAGGAATACGACGACTTATCAAAGAAGCGTTCTTCCAGAATCTGCGAAGACGAAAATTATTATTTCCCCGTCATTGGTCGGAATCGCGAACGCAATTTATCAGTCGGAATCGAGCACATCGCTTGATTTAACAAAATCAACGTCATGGGATAATCCCAATTACATTGCGAACACTAATCGCGCGGGAAAAGATTTCTACATTTATGCATGTATACCGGACAGTGGGGCAGAGCCAAAATTTATTCTGTCTGCTAACAGTACCGTACCCACTGGGTATACGGCGGATAATTCTAGGAAAATCGGCGGGTTTCACTGCTTGTGCGCAAGCGTTGGTACAATCAGTGGGCACTCGCTTTCTGGATACATTACGGGCGATATCCTTCCCGCGTCCGTGTGGGACTTACTGCATAGATGCAAAGGCGAAAATGAAGGTATGGTATATGATGCTTATGACGATGTGTGGATTGGGATTTACCTTCTCTCGTATGATAATGGTCGTGCGGTAAGCCGTTTTAATGGAGTTATTCTCGATGGCGAAAGCACGCCGAAAACGCACGGTTTGTGGTTTACAGAAACGCTCGCAAAGCAGAAAATGCGTCTCCCATATTTGCATGAATTTTTCAACGCACTTAAAGGATGTCAGGAACAGGTAAATATTAGCGGCTCAAAAGACTGGAACACGACTGGCGGTCATGTGTACACAAACAACGTTCGTTGCATTTCAAACATTGGACTTGAAGATCCTACCGGATTTATGTGGCAGTGGAGTAATAACTATGGCATGGCTGGTGGGTCAGGATGGGTCCAGTCTGCGTATGATTCTCAGGTGGATAGCGTGAACCGTGGAGGAACATACGGGAATCTCTGGTTGCCCCTCGTTGGTGGTCGGTGGAATGATGGGTCGAATTGCGGCTCCCGCTCGCTCGATGGTAGCGATGTGGCGGCTCACCGCAATGCGAACCTCGGGGCTCGCCCTGCGTCTGAGCCAAGGGTCGTAATTCTCTAAGTCGAGGTGGCCGATATGGTCGATAGTTCGTAGCGGTCAATATGGTCGCAAATCGAAATCGCAAGTTGCAAGTCGGCTGGCGTTGGCTTGTAAGTCGCTGGTTGCCCCACGTTGGTAGTAAGTGGAATAATGGGTCGAATTGCGGCTCCCGCTCGCTCAATGGTAACAATGTGGCGGCTAACCGCAATGCGAACAACGGGGCTCGCCCTGCGTCTGATACTAGAGAAATAAAGCGTCTTAGCCTAATCCCTTGGCTGGACTTACAAGCCATGGCATTGTGCCAAAATACATTACGGGAAAATGGCGGGGTTAGTAGAAATCATCGAAAGTTCCGCCATTAAAAGAGGTGAATAATATGAAACGATATGGAAATTTATGGGATGAGGTCATATCCGAAGATAACTTGAGGCAAGCATACAAAAATGCATGTCGGTCAAACAACAAAAAATCTCATGCAACGAAGAACTCCATTCGCCGCACGAAAGATCATCTTGACGATTGCATTAAGTATTTACAGTACATTTTATCCCATAAAACGTGGAAACCATCAAAATATAAAGAACGTGTGATTTACGAACCAAAGAAAAGGACGATCTACATTGCGAAGTTCTTTCCGGACAGAGTTTTGCACCATGCATTTGTTGACGTTGCCATGCGAGTGTGGGATAAGCTCATGATTTACGATACGTACTCATGCCGCGTAGGGAAGGGACAACACAAGGGCAGTCGCCGGTGTATGGAGTTTATCAGGAGGTACAAGTATTGTTTGAAGTGCGACATTTCAAAATTTTATCCGTCTCTTGACCATGATTTAATAAAAACTATTATTCGGAGAAAAATCAAAGACAAAAATCTTTTATGGGCGCTTGATTTGGTTATTGACAGCTTCAAAGGCAGAAAGAACGCCCCAATCGGCAATCTAACATCACAATGGTTTGGCAATTTATATTTATCAGGGTTAGACGATTTTGTGAAACAGACGTTGCACATTAAAGGCTATATCCGATATTGCGATGACTTCATTTTGTTCGGGAATAGCAAGACAGAGCTCCGAGACGCCGGCTGTCGAGTACGAGATTTTGTGGAGAGCCAACTGTTACTCAGCTTTTCAAAATTTGATTTGTTCCCAGTGACGCGCGGGATAGACTTTTTGGGGTACAGGCATTTCCCAAACGGTTGTATTCTTGTGCGGAAAACAACAGCTAAACGCATGAAACGGAAGTTAAAAGAACTGCCGCATTTGATACGAATGCACAGGAAGTGCCCAGAGAAAGCGTTATCTACTATTGCGAGCATTGAGGGTTGGCTGAAACACGCAAATACGCATAACTTTCAAATTTCGTTACAACTGCAAAGATTGAAGGAGGAAATCAAGAGTGAACAAATTCAGCTAGTTTGCAAAGAAACAGGATTTACGTCTTGACGGTGATAAGGTCAATATAGCGGATATTTTCAATAAGACTATCTGCGTAACGGGCTATCGTATCATGCAATCAAGGGCAGTAAAGGATAAGGAAGTGCTGCAACTTCAATTTTCATTCCCCGATGATACGTCCCGTAAAATTATATTCACAAATTCGGATGTGCTTATGCGGCAAGTAAAAGAGTACGAAAGCTATATCCCGTTTGAAGCAAAGATTATCAAGACAGGCAGTTGTTACACATTTGTTCAGGAGGATGAGTAAGATGGTTGGATATCCAAAGTATCTGAATACGAAAGATGATTATGAATTTGTGAGGAAGAATTTTCCCAAAGACATGTGGCAGCCTGCGTTCGAGTCTCTTTTAAACACCCGCCGCGATTGGTTTAATGAGGGGGAAATCACTGGAACCGGCATCACCGACGAGACGCATAAAGTTATAATTGATGAACAGAGCGGCGTGAAGTATCAGTATGTGTACAAAGAAAACCCAAATTGTCGGATGGAACAGCTGGGATATACAGAAGATGAAATAAAAGCCATTATGGCATAAATAACGAAAGGAAAGGCGATTATCATGTATAAACAATTAAAGGAGAAATTTATGGACTATCAGAAAACTGCAAAAGAAATTGTTTTGAATTATGTAAACAAACATCTTGATAAAACAGATAATGTACAGGTTACATCAGATGATGTTTATATTGTATGGTTCTGCAAAACCTTACAGAACTGGAAAGCATTGGCGTCAACTACCTTGCCCGATGGTATGTATTATGAAGTTACATACAACGGCGATAAGAAAGAAGTGTACCTTGACGCATACAAGAAATTTGATAATCAGAAGATTGATGCGTCTAAAATTTAACGGTGTAAAAATTTCTTAATATAGGGGGAGTTAATATGCTTACTGGTAAAGAATATCTTAATATGTCTTCGGACGACACGAAGACTCGCGAATTACATAATATCATCTGTGAATACTTGGATAGTCTTACTTTTGACACCGCAGACCCGAAGGCAAAACGTATGTTGCTCAAACTGCACGAGCTGGACTGCGGTCCGCATTTTGATACCGATATTGCTATCAAGGCGGTAGACAATATGGAAAATGTTGACGGCACTACTGGTCCGCACTGGACGTTTGCAGAGGTGGAGGAAGAAGCTAAGAAACGTAACATTGATAATCCCGCAGATTTGTATTATGCGATCAACATGCTGTATAGTGACCTCTCTAATGTCCTAGGTAAAGACCCCGAAAAGTATATCGCAGTAGCTAAAGCTCTTTATTGGGATGACCCAGATATGCCGGAAGGTAAACTATTCAAACAGTACGTAGCCACCATCTAATCCTTATATCATAAGAATTTTGATACGAACATCATGAGCAACGAAAGGAAAGAGGTGATTATCATGAAAGCAGAACGGAAAGCAGTTAAAGAGTGGCTTAGAACGATGGATCGCGGCGAGTATGAGCGGATGCTTCGCGATGCGTTGTTTACAGAAACAGAACTTCGATACATTCATATGCGTTGCATTGAGGGCAAATCTTTCAAGGAAATAGCTATCGAATGTGGGCTTTCCCGGCGGACAATGTGTAGTATAGCGAAACGAATAGCGGATAAAATGCACAAATCCATCATAAAGAATGGATTTAATTCTCACTAATTATGCACCATTTCAATCGCATAGTGTACTATGATACTCATAGATAGGAGGGATTGAAATGTACATGAGTGGTTATCCATCATACCCATACGGAGCCGCCCCGCAAATGCAAGAGCGGCTTATGCAAATGGAACAGCAGAAATACGGGATGCAGATCCCGCAGTACACCATGGGGAATATTGTATCTAGCATGGAAGAAGCAAGGATGCGTGAGATTATCCCCAACGGCACTTCTTATTATTTCCCTTCCCCTTCAGAGAACCGGATATATGAAAAATCTACGGATCTGAACGGTCAGCAGATTTTCAAGGCGTATGAATTAGTGGAGCTTCCAAGCGTAGCACCGGCCACTACAGGCAGTGTAAAGGCATTGGAGGCCCGCATTCAGAACATAGAGAATTTGTTACAAGAATTGGTAGGAGGTACAGAAAATGCTCAATCCAATGCAGCTAATGGGAATGGTCACGCAGGCGCAGAATCCAATGAACCTGTTACAGCAAATGGCAGGGCAAAACCCTTTAATGGGAAGGGCCCTGCAAATGGGACAAGGTAAATCTGTAGAGGAACTGCAAGCTATCGCAAGGAACCTGGCACGGCAGCGCGGCATGAACGAAGCGCAGTTGAATAATTTCTTATCTCCATTTGGTCTGAAACTCTAGCTAGAGTTTATATACAGTATTTTCCAAAAAGGAGGAACTCAAAATGGATGGGAATGGTATGCAGACAGTGATGCCAGTGTCCGGCGGCTATGGCGATGGGTTTGGCTGCGGAGGCGGCATGTGGTTTATGTGGCTCGTCGTAATTTTCGCTCTGATGGGCGGAGGCGGTTTCGGCGGTTGGAATAATCGAGGGAACGCACTGACACAGGCAGAAATGCAGGCCGGGTTTAATCATCAGGATGAGATGTCTCAGATTCGCGGGCTTACCTACGGCATCGCAGATTCTACTTTTGCACTGAATAATTCTATTCTGAATGGGCAGGCAGAATTAGGCCGCAATGTTATGCAGGGGAATTTCGACTTGCAGAAAACGATGATGCAGGGAGATTGGGGGATCGGTCAGCAGCTCAATGATAATAGGTTTGCACAGCAGCAGTGTTGTTGTGAGACGAACCGTAACATTGACAGCGTAAGGGCTGACGCTTATCAGAATACCTGCAAGATCACCACGGCAATTCATGAGGAAGCGGAAAAGACCCGCGGCATGATTGCAGCCAACACCATGCAGGAACTCAGAGATAAGCTCGCAGACCGTGATCGGGACCTGCAGACGGCTAGATTCAATCTTAGTCAGTTTGCCCAGACGGCGGCAGTAGTCAATCAGATTCGCCCATATCCACAGCCTGCTTACATTACCTCCAGCCCGTATCAGTCTATGGGCTATGGTACTTGTAATGGCGTTGTAGTTTAATTCCGCAATAAGCGTGACCAAGGGACGGTTTGCGCCGTCCCTTTTTGTGAGGTGAGAGATATGTGTAATGGGAATGCTGTTCTTACAACAGCGGTGGCGGTTTCCGGCGGGAATTTGGTGCTGACCATTCCGGCGGGAACATACAACAATTGCAGTAACATGATGCTGAGACTGGCACAGGATATACCGCTGAATGCCACAAATCTTATGCCGGTTGTCATTCAGATCGGAGTTGGTACTACATTGTATCCAGTTCGTCAGAAATCCGGTCATAACTTGTATGCTACGCAGATTCGCACACGTCGGAATTATGTATTGCATGTAGCGGCGGACTCTAGTACATTTACGCTGATCCATGGATGTTTGAATAATTGTAATTGCGGCGCGGTAGCTAGTCTATCCTAACCGTTCTAATGCCCCGTTACGGGGCATTTTTTTGTGGGGTGAATACAATGGACGATATCACCATATCTATACTAACTCAGATTATATACGCGGCTATTACTTTTGCAGCGGGGTATAGCTGGAACAAATCTAAGAGCTTGGTTTGCATCGAAAAAAACATGCAAAAAGGGATAGGCGTTATTTTAAAGATCGAGTTAAGGCGTATTCATAGCCGCGGCATGAAGAGAAGGTATATTACCTATGATGAAGAATCGATGGCAGAGGAAATCTATACTATTTATCACGCCTTAGGATTAAACGGTCAAGGGACAGCCATGATTCATGATTTACGAAAATTGCCGAAACGGGAGGATTGCGTAAATGCTAAAACGTATACAAGAGACGTTTAAGAAGCTATCGAAAATTAAGGTGCAAACCTCTATGAAAATCATCTATCTGTATGGCGGCGGGCTGGCTATTCTTACCGTTCTTATGGTCCTTTCATGGGGAGTGAATTGGTATCATTCCGGCGTGCCGGATCTGAATAGTCTGATAAGTATTTTCAAAGAATATACCGCACCGGCTGTGGTGGCGGCGTTCACCTTTGTTTCCGTCTTCTGCGTCGATACTGATGGTGACGGAAGACCAGATGCGGCCCAGAAGCAAGCAGAGAAAAACCAGCCGACACCACCGCCAGCCATTCCTATTAGATTGGAGAATAAAAAATGAATATAAAAGAAGTGGAAGATGCATTGCGAGAGGCAAGACCTGAATTCTACAAATATCCTTATCCGGTGAAAGTGTATTGGCATTGGACGGCGGGGCACAGGGATATGACGTTCAATGATTACCATTTCTGCATTGACGGATCCGGGAATATTATCCAGACGCTGCCATTGAATTTTATTCCGACCGCAACGTATAGAAGGAATACAGGATCTATCGCTATTGCTTTGTGCGCAGCCTATGGGGCGGAAGCGTTCAAAGGAAATCCATATTATTGCAAGCTCGGGGATGAACCGCCGACAGATGAGCAGATCGAGGCGCTTGCTTTTCTTTCCGCGAAGATTGCGCAGGTATTTGATATAGATATCGACATAGAGCATTTCATGACGCACGCAGAGGCAGCGGACAATATGGATGGATATAACGCGCATGAGCCGTATGGGCCAAATTCCACTTGCGAAAGGTGGGACCTGGCAGTGCTCCACGAGGATGACGAATGGATGAGTGGCGGTGACACGCTTCGCGGGAAGGCTATTTTCTACAGATCGCAGATGGATATGCTCGATGAGGAGTAAATCGAAAAGTCACGATGTTTTTATTTGAGTTTACAGGCGTTTTCTATGCATGCCACGATACATTTATCAAAAGAGTAGTGCGAACGCCTGTGGCATGCCAAATTCGCTGAATTTCACGCTTTTAGGCGTTTGTATAAGAAGAAAGAGTGGCGGGTTATGTATGAATACTTTAAAAAGAACCGTAACACTATATTTAGTGGCGGTATTATTCTCATTCTCATTTGTGTTTTTGCCTTTTTCATCCTGCGAAGCGGCACAGGTGTATCAGATATCAGAGGAGCAGTTGACCGAGCTATCGATGATAACAAAGAGGCAGGAAGAGAGATTGGCGCTGCTACAGACGAAAGTTAGCAACCCCCATTTCAAATGGGGGTTTATTTGGAACCCCTCCGGGGTTT
>ERZ1034691.179-NODE-179-length-50294-cov-19.173073_pt1 | contig 50294 bp, 51 predicted proteins | sample MGYA00520638_ERZ1034691 | MGnify/ENA primary metagenome ERZ1034691 (study PRJEB33766, sample SAMN09781763) | gut metagenome | biome: gut microbiome | host: Homo sapiens | place: Madagascar | study: EMG produced TPA metagenomics assembly of the PRJNA485056 data... | reverse complement strand
TATGTATATTTATAAACAAGCAAGTTGATATTTATTCACTTGCGAAACTTTAGTTGTTTATAAATAACCTCTTCAAATGGGGTCAAATATTCACTATAAGCTAACTTCATGGCAGATTGTTTCTGTCGTTTTCTATGCTCTTTTCGCTTGCGTTTATTTTCGAAACGCTTTCTTTTTTGTTTGCTCGTCATACAACTATCTTTGATGCTACAAAATTAAGAAATAATCTTAAACAACGATTTTTATTCCTTGTAATTTAGCATTTTTTATATCAAAAAGTTAAAACCCCATAAAATTTAAGCGTTGTCACCTATGCACAGATAGCGATTCCATGAAGTTCCAACTCTTTGATTTTATGTCTCAACTGTTACTTTCCATTTGCTTTCTCTTCTCCTCCAAAAGCAGTTCTTTCTTTCGCTTCAATATTTGCTGTCTCTTCATATCCATCATCTGGTTACGATTGGCATTGAGACAGAGAGCTATTAACATACAATATCCCATACCCTTACCTGAGAGCCAGGAAGAGTCTGCCGTTTGCTCAATAGCAAGACAACAGAAGGTTATCATAGCCACACGATAATAGCGCATATCTGCAATAATATCAAAAGCAGCCAAACGACGCTTCCAGAACCAGCAGAAGAAAAATACACCTACGATACCAAACTGCGCTAAAGTTGGATAATAGGCATCACAGATAAAACCACCTCCTTCATCCAATCCCCAGATACCATTTAAATTATACTTATAATATAAAGGAGAATAAAATTTCCAGGCACCATTACATGCAAAAGATCCCATGCCAGAACCGAATGGCAAATAATCCCATAGGATTCGTAACGAAGTCCTATAAGTCATAGGACGAGCTAATTCATCGTTGCTCAATCCAGAAACATAATAAGCATCAAAACGAGTCCAAGTAACCATTAATATAATTGTCACCACCACTGCACAATAAATCATAGTCTTGGGTGACTTAAAGTTAAGACGATGCTTCAAGAAGAAAACAAAGGCGATGAAACAAACTACCTCACCCATAAACTTAAACTTCGGCGCCAGCATACCTGTCAATACCAATCCCAAAGCTATCAAACGATTCATCTTGGTGTCCTTGGTAAAGAGATAATAACTCATACCTGTACATATTGCCAACTGTCCCAATACCGGGAACTCAGCCTCCACTTGTGAATCTAAGGCTTGTGGATGATACATAATCCATGAGAATAAAGTGGCAACCATGGTTATTAACATCCACTTCTTCTGCTTCCTCGTAAACTGAGGATTCAGAATCCAAGTACAAAAAATGATAGAATACGGACGAATCTCTTGCATAAGGTCAAGCCATACTGCATCTTTCACATTGGCTCCAAACAAGAGAGAATAGACAACATAGAATGCAATCAATCCCAAGCATACCATAAACTCCTTCCAAGGTTTTTTATTAATATGCTTCGAGCCATACATCATGAATGTGTAGAGAAGCAAAACTATAGTCATCGCCTCATCAACACTAGAGAAACCTGGCAAATCATTATAAGCAATACACGTTGGAAAATAAATTATCCAATAAAGGGTAAAAAAACGAGATATATTTTTCACTTTCTTTTCGTTTTAAATAATTATTTTAAATGAGATTTAAGCTCTATTATGGTTATAACTAACTTTTCTGGCAATATTTTTTTGACAAATTCTTTCAGCGAGAACTTTTTATCTACCCAAGTTCCAGCATAATGATGGATGGTTCTAGTATCCTTCTCCACATGAATACGCCCTGTCATGACATTGATAGGACAGAAATACTCAGACGGATACACATAGCAATCATCTACTTTCTGTATGCCAGATACATCTTTCAAGCCTTCATTTAGCAAGACATGAGTTGCAATATGAACCACCGTTATTTGATTGCGCATATTATCCTCATGGACAAAATGCCGTCCTTCATAAAAATCCAACATCTTTTGAATGAGACAAAAACCGGGAGCTACACCTAGACCGAGACCTGGATTAACACTCGCTTTGCGCATATTTATCTTTTCATCAAAAGAAGGCAAAGGATCAGTTTCAAACCCCATAAAGTTTCCCTTTGCTATAATGTCATCTATTGGTCTAATCACTTCCACATCAGTATCAAAATAGATTCCACCATATTTATATAGAATCCAAAATCGAGCATAATCACTCACAAAGGCATATTTCTTAGCAGCATATGCCTCAGCAGTATAAGGAATGATGTTAACATTGAAATTATCTTCATTCCACTCCTTAATCTCATAATCTGGCAAATACTTCTTCCAAGAAGCAATGCACTTCTGTGCTAGTTCGGGCAAAGGATTTCGCCCAAACCAACAATAATGTATAATCTTTGGTATCACTATTTTTATTCAGTTGTTATACTTTCTTTGTTAAAAATTCAATTCCTCCTATCATAGCTGCCACACAGGCAAAGCCTGACCAGGCATAAAGCTCAGGAGCATCAATGCGATAAACCTTCTTCGCCCTTGCTATCATATAGAGATCGAGAAAAGTCTTGAGCGATGCATCATCATTCCCATCGTAGCTCACATGTCCTACGTTATTGTGGTCAAGCACCTCAACAGGCATGTCATCTAGAGAATCCAGAAATCGCTTGCTATCACTGAATACCAACACACGCCATTCCTCGTTCTCAGCCTTGATATGTAAGAGTCCTTGCTTGCAACGCTCGATCAATGCCACTTTCTCTTCCTCTGTTCGCAAGGCATTATCCCAACAAGTCACCTCCTCAAAATTCTCCAAGGCATTGACAAAGCGCAGATGAACAGCCACATAGCTATGCTCCTCAAAGCCACAAGCATCAATGGCAGCCTGCAAGCGAGTAGAAGGGCGGAACAATTCCTTATAAAGCTTGCCCCATTCATATCCCGACTCAGGGAAGACTTTAGGCTGTCGATTACCCACATAAGAGTAACAATGATACTCCTTATCCTTCTTCAATGTCGTGCGCCCATTCCAAGAATCCTCATTAAGAAAGTTCATCTCATTGAAGAACTTCGTGCCCATCAATGAGTAATGCAAGTCGGTATAGTCTGCCACCCACTCCACCTCATTGGGCAAGAGATAATCTTCCAAACGAAAAGGAATCTTGAAAACAATACGAAACTGATAGCCATTCATCTTGGCAATATTATAGCAATCGACTATCGCCTTCATGCGGTCGGCGAGTCCCGGATGCTTAATGCCAGGGGCAATGACAAAATAAAAAACATTCTTATCATGCCCCCCCACTTTCAGTTTTAGGGCATACGGCAAGTTGCGCCTCAAGTTTTTGAGCCACAATGCATTCGCTCCCCAAGAGTTTCCCCCAAGGAGTTTTTTGATTTTCTCTATCATAAAATTTTCTTAGAATTTACAAAATCTTTCGTTTTCGCCTATTTCCCGTTTCCGCTTACATTTGTTCTCCGCCTATCTTACAAAAAGGCAATAACATAAAGCGCAGATAAGGTTCATCACCCTATCTGCCTAACATATAAATAGTATTATTCAATTTACAAGTATTTCGCTAAGATAATCGATATTACACCAGATGCAATCGCACTCAATATCCACAAAAGCACTTGCATTGATTTGCGCACCGAGAAGCGAATGCGTGCCCAATGCAAGTCTGGCACAACTTCCTCTATCACATTTTCCAAATCACAATAAAGATTATATGAATTCTGATAAGTATCCAATGCAGATTGGGTATCAAGCGACTCCAAAGACTTAGCCTTTCGAACCATCTTTGTTGCCTTAGTTCTCAATGTTTTATATTTAGGATAAAATGTTCCATTCTGCAAAACTGTCAAATCAACATTCTTCGTCTGACGCTCGAAAAGTAAAACTTCATCATGTAAAGACAAGTTCAAGCACTTATAACAATCCAACATGATTCTAGTTACATGACGCTCTGCCTTATGTATCTCTGAATCAACTTGATTAGAAGAAATCCTCTCAGAATAACAGCGAGCAATGTGGTCGTGTAAAGCTCTGATTTCATTAAACAAAGGAAGAGGGAACTGCTCTGTTCGAGCTTCTAGTTCTGCTATCAACGGTTTTATAACCATATTATACTCTTTATAAAGAGCTATGATTCGCATATCTGTATCCATAATAATATGTTTTTAAATTCTTGCTATTTGTCTATCTATTGCATTTTGAGAAATCAGTCTCTTGAAGAAAAGATAAACAGAACCACGGTTTACCATGCTCTTTAAAGAAAAGGCAGGTCTAAGTTTTTTGCCAATACGATTTTCGATGAGAGCATCCAATTCTTCTGCACTCATCTGCATAAGCTCATCATAAGTTTTTCCAAGCCTATGTTTCAACGTTTCTTTTGTTTTATTATTTAATGTATGCATAAATCTGTAATTTTACGGCTGCAAAAATAGTACTTTTATATTAAACTTGCAAGCTTTTTAATGCTTTTCTTATCGAAATTAACAGTTATAAACTGAAATCTTCCCTCAGTTCCTCCATGAGCCACTCCATCCTCACATCCCAAGAGCCAAACCTTTCAGCCGTCTCCCGATTCTTATCCACAAGTTCCTGATAATCATCAATATGCTCCAACACATCCTGAATCAAAGCCTCAGCAGAAATATCCTTCCTCAACTCGATGACAGGATTGTAGCCGATGAAATCCACCAACTCCTGAGGCGCATGCCCCACCATCACCATGCGAGAGAACATACACTCCCAATAACGTTGCGTCAAAGTCTCGATGTCACCAGCCATCTCCGGCTGCGTCATGCTGCGAGGCAAGGCGATCGTCACCTTGGCATCACCCATCGCCTGATACAGTTGCTCATTGGTATAGATGAACTTGCCATTTTGTTTCGTGCAAACATGATTCAATGATAACGCCTCAGTTTGCAGCACTTTCTCATTCGAGCGTCCGAACTCCAACAAGTCAATCGTCCTATCCTTCAGCAGTTCCCCTTTCTGATAGACACTGCCATCCACCGCCTCAGGGCACCAGATGATTCTCATTTCAGGGAATCTCTCTTGCATCCTTTCCGCTGTCATTCGAGAAGAGAATATCGCAGTCTTCACTCGATGCTTCCTCAACCACTCGCAAGTCATTTCAAAATACCGAGGCCAACAATCCCAAAACATGGGAACCACCTCATAGCGAGCATAATCGGGGAACGAATCAAACTTCAGTGACACAGGCTCCACAAATCGCAGCCTCGCCTCCTTTCCGCTCTTCCATATCGTTGGCAACTCCCAACGATAAGCAGCACCATGGAGCCATCGCCAAGGATAATGCGCTTTCGCCACCTCTCCCCCATTCCGCTTCCAAGCCTCATACGGCATCATCTTGAAATTCAAGAAACCTGGGTGAATAAAGGGCGAAACCGCCTTCAATATCTTTTTCTGATTTTTATTCATTAAAATGTACTTACCTATTTCAGTTTATCTTCCAACATCTGATAGATGCGTCTCATCTTGTTATCCACACCCTTCCCCATATAGTCAGAGGCATTCCAACAATGAAGCCAACGATCATCCATCAATGAATAGCCATTTCGAAAAATATCATTATCCGTATCATCCAAGAAGCAATGGACATCTTTCACTATATGGTATCTGTCCCAATCTAAGCCCTTGAAATGGCGATAGTAATTACGAGCACCAGTATCACCACGCAAATGTAAGGAAGGACGGAAATCGACACCATATTTCAACAATCTCTCCATTGGCATAGCCCAAAGACCAGGCCATATATAAAATCCATGCTTGGTTCCATAGAAGAACTGACTATCAAACTGCTTAGATATATCAAACTTATCAACCAAGAATAAATCATGGTCCAGAAGCATAAAATACTTGGCACCACCATTTTTCACAAACTTATTGAAAAGATAGTTGCAAGCAATACCATGAGAATAACTTCCCCAACCTTTAGGCAAAAACTCCTGCTTTGGAAGTTTTACATATCCCACATCATACTTCTTACAAATAGCCAATATCTCTTGTGATATATTCTCTTTCGTCGAGTTGTCATATACGGTATAGCGAAATGGGTATTCAAAGAACTTCTTCAAAGACCGAATCTGATACTCTACAACTCCAGAGTTATTGAATGCGACTACTGCCACATCACAGAATCCGATACTTGCCCCCCCAGATGAGTAGGCTTAAACACCATTAATGGCTTTCTACAATTATACACAAATTGCGTATAAATGCCATTTTTCGCCCAAATGCACTCAGCCTTTAAGCGATTATGAATTTTCTCTAAAATTGTCTTTACCTTTGTTCCCATAAAATTGTTATAGATTATACGATAATTCATTATAACTGATTATTTCTAAAATAAGTTTCTAAATCATTTTCTTCTGTATGAGTGAAGCATTCTTGCAAGAAACGTTTGTAAAAATCAACGCTTCCAAAGTATTTAATAATATCATCACGAAAACAAGATTCTCTACTATAATCTGACTCATCATAATAATTATCAATATCAAACTTATCTTCAAACAATCGAATGTCATTTCGCTCTTTATTTTGAGCAAAATATAGAATCAGTTCATTCACGATAGGCAATACCTCAAATTGCTTTGATATTGACATATGAGCTTCATTATAAACTATCGATATTTGAATGAATTCATGAATACGTGAATGCAAATCTAGAATTTGCGATACAGAAGGCCGCACTCGATTCAAAAATGATTTACAATTTTTGCCTATAAGTTTAAGCAACTCATCTTTACTATATATACATTCTGGATATAATTCTAATTCACCATTTTCATCTACGTCTGCAATACAAGGTATCATTTTACAATATATTTTCTGTAAAACATAAATTCCCTTATCCACATTATCTTGCAATTCAGTAAACAAAGAGATTAAAAGCTTTTTAACCATAGGTCTCTTGTTATCTTCAACATTAGACACGGATAATACCAGTCTAAACAAATCACCGACTTTTCCATAATCTGAACCATGATATTTCTTTGTCCATTCTGCTAATAGAACCATAAAGCTTTTGATAGTCTTATCATCTAATCCTACGAGTTTCTGCTCATAAAGCATACTATAAATAGATGAACTTTTACTAAAAACTCCCACATTAGATTCTTGCACGTATGACTTTATGGCTTCCTCAGATGAACTTTTCATCAATCTCTGGAAATCCGTCAAACTCATTTGGTAAGCATAAGGCCGGAAACTAAAATAATTCAAGACTCTATCTTCTCTTCTGATACTATTCCTTTTTGGTAACAAATCATTAGACTTAAACACAGGAAAAAGAATTTTAATGAGCTTTATAGCTTGTTTAGACAAGCCTTTATCTATAAGTTGCTTATCATCCATTGCTAATTCCAAATATTTTCTATTGGTCGGATATTGACTTAAAATATCCCATAAGTTTTGTCGAAATATCTTATATGATTTTTCATCCACGAACTCCAATAAATGTATTAAGAATAAGTCTTTTATATCAAAGTCTGCAATAACCTCTTGCTTACTAATATAATCCAAATTAAGTATAAACTCATTGACCAATCGTTTGACATCCCTAAAATTGGATATGTATTCATATATGACAACATCCGCTTTGCTCAAAATATACTCCAACTTATTCAATTGTTTTTGAAGTTCTTCCTGGTAATGAGTGTGCGCTTGCAATTTCTCTTTGAAAAGGTGTGTCAGCAAATATTGTTCAAACATAGGAAACTTCAGTTCAACTTGGAATATCTTCTTCAAATACTCATCATTCCTCACGATACCAAGTTCTTTCAAAGACGAAGCTACATATTCTTTATCGAAAGTGACGACATAAACGATATGATTGAAATCTGCAGTATTTCTAATGAGTTTCAACACCTCAAAGATTTCCTCTTTTTGCAGTCTATCAATATCATCAATCAAAATGTACAAATTACCATCCAACAGGTTTAAACCTTCTGATATTTTACCTCTCAATGTTGCTATATCCTGATCGTCACTAAGATGGAAAGCTTCCTTCATCTTATTAGAAAGATTTCCATTATTCCAATTGAAGAGCATTTTGACATAATCATCAATCTCATCTTCCAATTTGACACCCATCTGCTTAAACTTTGAATTAAGTGCAATAAAGAAATCACGAATAATCATTTCTACAGAGCTACTCATCCAAGGATTGAATTCCATATAGACGAATTTTCGATCATTCATGGCACTTTTCAAAAGACTCAAGAATGTAGTTTTTCCTGTACCCCAACTGCCAGTCAAAGCAACTGCAAATGAAGTTTCATTCGTATTTGTCGCCGCCAAACGAGACAATAAGCTTTCTGCATATTCTTTCCACCCTACATTTTGCAAATCATCTTGCTTGGAACAATCTACCACAAAACCATCTACTCCATTATTGACTGCCGCATTCTTGTGAGCGGCTCCATCTATTTTTAGAAGTTCAAAGACAAAAGCACAAACAAAATATGCCCATAATAGCCCTAAGTATTCCATTATCAAATCATGCTTTTGTGCACTTAAGAAAAGTAAAACAGTCGTCATTGCATAAAACAAGCAATGGCTAATCCTAAATATTTTAGACCGCCTTTGCTTGTCAAGCAACCAAGCCAAGACAACAAATAATAACACCCAAGTGAAAGCATAAAGGAATGCACTTCTATCGACATAAGCGAACAAATCCAATACGCTCTTGCTAAATGCCAACTCTGAAGGTAAAATGTCACCATACAAAGAAATAGCTATTATTTCAATGTACAGGAGTAAGTAGTACCAAATATCTGATTTTGAATGGTATAGCTTCATGAGAAATTTCTATTAGGCATTATACTAAAATTGCTCAAACTTCATATATTTTAAGCTTATCAACAACATCTTTATAAAGTTGTTTTAAATGATATATAGAAATATCCACAATCGGTTCAAACATAAAATTATTGACATGAATATTTTCAGAAGTAAACATAACAACTCTATCCAACAAGCAGCAAACATCAAAGTTTGTTTCTCCATAATACTTCTTGAAAATTTGAACTAGCTCACCCGTTTGATTGCGGTTTGCCTTAATCTCGCTTACTTGCGACTCGGTAAGAATATTAAAAAGCAACTGCTCTGTTTTTAAACGAATGGCAATTGAAATGACAAGTTTATTAGACAAATTCACTTCATCATCATCTGACAAAATAGCCTCAGCCTCATTAAACAACATTTCAAGATAATTCTCTGAAGAAAAAATGATTGTCTTATTACTGACTCCATAAAGATTCCTTTTGTAAACATCAAATATACATGACATCGAAATAGAATCTGTGGCGATGGGGAGGCGTTTGATGTGAAGGCAAGAAGTCAAAAGAATATAGTCATCAGACTTACCTCCCTGTGAATACTCAATCAAGTTCCTTACAAATGGTATTAAACCAATAAACGAACGAACATTTGCGATATTTTGTATAAATTTTCGCTTAAGTAAATCTGTATTATAAAATCCTTTATTCAATATGATTTGACGATTGTCTGATTTTTCTGCTAAAAACACATTATTTACACATAATCTAGAAATAACCGTTCTATAGAAATCAAAGTTGTGAGTTAATATGATTAGGGCAAACTTGTCGCTTCCCATAAAATCTGCCAAATATTCTACAATAGCATACTTATTCTTGTAATCAAAAGAATCTGCGATATCATCAAGAACAAGAAGCGTGTCCTTACCAGATTCTTTTCTAGCTTCTATCTCAAATAAATTCTGCAAGATGTGAAATGCTCTAGATTCTCCAGTACTTAATATATGCAGCAATGTATCTTGTGACTCTTTTCTTCCGTTCCCCTCAGATTCTTTATATCGAAAGCCTAAATAAGCAGTTTCTTCTTTTAGAATCATATCACTTTGATTTTCAATATAGACTTCAAAAGGAACGTAAAAACGATTGTTGAAACGTTTTATTATGCAATTCCACTTTTCAATGCCCTTGTTTGCCTCGCTTATAATCCTTCTTATTTTTGACTTTTCTGATTGGTATAAGTCCACCATTCTTATGAATTCTATCATATTGTTTGACAGATATCCTAACAAAACTTTCTTACGAAAACCATCATAGTCCATTAATTCTAGAACCAAAGATGGATATTGGTGTATAACCTCTTTAAATTTTCTCAAATCAACATTGGCATCTATCTTCATTTCAATAGAATCAAACACATTCTTTAGCTTTGTATCTGTAAATACACGTTCGATTTCTTCATCAAACATAGTTTTAAAAGCCTTAGTATTTTTGATTTGTCGTCCGTTTCTCAAAACGATTTTATGTGAAGCCTTAAAAAACTTATCATCTTCCACAGACTTTAGCAATTTGTTTGCTTGATAAGTACCAAAAGAGTCCCTACCATCACTAAACAAAGCTGAATTTCTAATCACTTTCTGATATTGGTTAAAATACTTCTTAATATTATTCATATTTTCAGAAACGAACCTTTCGACCTTACCCTCTTTATCAAAAATGTCATTATACTTAAATGAAAACAATGGATATAAATCACTCTTCTTATTTTTGAAATACTGAAAATAAATATGATGTAAACATTCAAATATAGAAAGTTCTGTCCTAGGAGAAAAAACTTTCAATAGTTCCTTCTCACAGTCTGTACTTCGAGAAGCGGATGCAATTTTTCTACGTAAATCACCCCAACATTCGTTTAATTTTTCCAATATTTGGTCATATTGCTCTTTCAACTTCTTGTTTGCAAGAAAAGAAGTTATACTCTCACCTCCATTAATTTTGTCATTGTCATAAATATAACAATTATCTATCGAAACATTCTTGCCATCCAATTGTATAAAAGCGGAAGACTCTCGTTCATTAAAAATCATATCTATAGGAACAAAGCCATTCGCTAAGTCCTTGACCGTATTAGCGAATGACGTTTTCATTGTTCCATTTGGTGCATATATGACGCAACAATTTTGTCCTGGTTTAAATGTTATGTCATGTTTCAATTCACCAATCCCATAACAGTTTTTTATGTCTATATGTATATTAGTCATCATATTATTCAACATTCATATGTGGATACAATTTGATGCGGTAGAGTAGATTTAAGAGTTTCAATAATAATCGTTTCATAAACACCAAACAATAATTACATTCCAATCTCCAATACTTGCTCAATGACTGGAGCCATATCATAATATTTATATTGTGCCAATCTACCACCAAATATCACATTCTCCTCTAGACTTGCTAAGTTACGATATTTCTCTGCCAATAGATTATTACGCTCATCATTCACAGGATAATAAGGTTTCATGCCCTCCTTATACTCCATAGAATATTCCTCAGAGATAACTGTCTTTGGGCAATCATACACCTCTTGACCAAACATCTCAAAATGCTTATGCTCTATCACACGAGTATAAGGCACCTCATGACTTGTATAGTTCACCACGGCATTGCCTTGGTAATTAGGAGTGTTCTCCACACGAGTCTTGAAGCTGACCGTTCGCCAGTCCAACTTACCCAAGGAATACCCGAAATACTCATCTATGGCACCTGTATAGACCAACTTATCGGCATATTCCTTCCAATTACGATACTCCGACTGAAAGAAATCCACATTTGTCTTGCACTCCACTCCTTCCAAAAGACCATCAATAAGTTTGTTGTAACCACCGACAGGAATCCCCTGGTATTTGTCGTTGAAGTAATTGTTGTCAAATACCAAGCGAACCGGCAGACGCTTGATGATGAAGGCAGGCAACTCAGAGCACTTTCGTCCCCATTGCTTCTCGGTATATTCCTTGATCAGCATATTGAAGATGTCCTTGCCTACCAAGAGCATAGCTTGCTCTTCCAAGTTATGAGGTTCGTTCGGTAGCCCCAATTCTTCATTCTTCACTCTTAACTCTTCACTATAAGCAGCCTTCTGCTCATTTATCTTTGCCTGCGCTTCTTCCGGAGTCCTTACTCCCCACATCTGATAGAAAGTATTCATATTGAAAGGCAAGTTGAACAATCTGCCCTTATAGTTGGCGACCGGACAATTCGTGTATCTATTGAACTCCACGATAGAGTTGACAAAATCCCACACTTTCTTGTTGGAAGTATGGAAGATATGCGCACCATATTTATGCACATGAATCCCCTCTATATCCTCGCAATATACATTACCACCCAACTGAGGACGCTTGTCAATCACCAAGCACTTCTTACCCAATTGTTTGGCATGATAAGCAAATGTGGCCCCAAATAACCCTGAACCTACGATGAGATAATCATATTTCATAACTTATTCTTATAAAGATTTTAAACACATATAGTTATTTATAATATCTTGCAATCGCTTATAACTGCATTGGCTTTTTAGGCTGACCATGATAGAAAGGGTTATCATAACCTCGATAACCAAAGAATCGGCGAAAGAAATACATGATACGATAGCGTAATAGTTTGCTGCCTGTCATCTTCGTATCTATCGTAGTACCATAAGTTCCGCTAATTCCTTCTATTACAGGCGGAATCCAAAACATTCGATGTTTTCCACCAGCTTTTTTCCAGTCCTTAATGCTATCATAAAGCACATGTTCAAAATGATGGCATTGACTATCATTGATTTCTTCACGTCTTGGAAGAAAATATTCCGAGAAGAATCGTTTTGGGGCTATAATAACTTGACTCGTTGCTATATTTCCATTCCAATCATCTTTGCCAAAATTAGCATACACAGTATTGCGACAATGATAACGAAGACATAACTCCTCAATATTTTTACATAGCAAGCGACCTGTTATTTTAAAAACGAGAATATTCGGCTTGTTTTTTAAAAGCTTAGAATGTTCCAAACCATATTTTATAATACTAGCCTCACCATATCCTTTTCCACGACTACGATCATACATATTTCCATCATATACGATAAATTCCAAGCGACCGTCTTGTATTTGAGCTTTATAATCTTCTGAAAAGTCAACATTGGAATTTTCTACAAGTAGGATTTTCAATGACGTATTGGCTAAATACCAATCTAGTGCATCTTTGTACTGCTGTAACCTAATTTGTGAATTACTTAGTTTCGTATATTTCATTCCTTTAGGGTTTACACATGCAGTTAGAAAAATAACTAATTCCATTTATTCCTTAAATATTCAGTCCATCATTATTAAGCCCTATTAAAACCGATTTAAGAAACATGTTTTCAATGCGTGAAGGCTTATGTTTATCATAAAAAAAGCGCAAAATGCTAACTTTAATTTTTTGCTTAAAACTAGAAGTTACCTTAGCTACATCACCAATAAAAGGAACTACAGATTCTGTGTGAATGCGCAATTTATTATGCAAACAAAATATTGGTAACAAATACTCTGCAATTCCTCCTAATCTTCTCATAGAACAAGTATATGGCAATGGCTTCATTAGTTTCTCACACTCAGATAAGATGGCAAAGAGAAAAGTGCAATACTCGTCAAAAGTCTTTCTCTTCATCACAAACATATTGTAAGGATAATCCTTGAAACCATAGAGATAGTCAATCAAGGTTTGCTCATACGCTGGATAGAGTTTCTTGAAAACCTTCAAGAAGATAACCTCATCTTCCATCACCAATGTTCGAGCCATCTTCATCTCATTGTATCTATCATGCAAGTATGGCTGAGCAATTACGACATCACAACTTTCAAATATCTTATCAATATTTTCATTTGTGAACCTTGTTTCAAAATATCTGCGATAATGAGCCAAGCCAATATATTCCACATTTTTGAGATTCTTCCAAGCCCAATATGTAGCAGTAAGTTCACAGTATGTGCCATTCTTCGCACTGATATTATCCCCTGTATCATCGCCAATCATATCAGCCATTTCCTCCTTATATTTAGAAATGGCACGACCTACATGAATCGGGGTATATACATCATCACAATAAACCTTATCCGGTTTATGCGATGCTACTAAAATCTTGATTTTGTCCATTATTATATGTAATAGAAATATTTTAACAAACTACTTGTACTAGTTCCCAGAAATAGCCAACTAATTATCTTCAAGAAGTTGACAATTATAGATTAAAATACTGTTTTTATTACTTTTTCGGTTCCATCTATCAAATCATCAACCTTTTCTTTCGATGGTTCTTGTTCTTTGCCGTGATCACACAAGTTACGTAAATCTCCGAGATAGCCAATATGTCTCCATGTTGAAGTATCTATAATAGAATTATCCTTCAGAACCTGATTAAAATCATTAATTCCTGGATTTTTCTTTTTGACAGATAAGCTATGGCTTTTACAAACCTCCACAAAATGCTTTTCAAGGATTACGCCACAGATAGCTCCAGCTGCTCTTACAAAACCATTCTTAAGCAATAATTTTGCAGAATCAAGCTCAGAATCCATCATATCAGCTTGAACTAATTGACGAATATCGTAAAGAGAAGAAGTAAAACGATTACGCAAAGAGTCTAGAATCAGATATTGTTGCTTAAACTTTTCCACAATAGCTCTTCCGTCTATTTTTATATTACCATAACCATCTTTAACGACTACTCCTTGCAAATAATCAGAGATTGTATATGTACTATACGTCAACTCTTTTCTCTTTGGATGTTTGTACTGCATAACAAAATCTTCCAGTCTATCAGGCAACAATTGTTTTACTAAAACTAGGGATTCTGAATACCAAGCATTGTACTTATCCCTAAAACTTTTTCCCACAAACTTTTTCCTTTCCTCATCATTCAGTTTACCGAATGCTTCTTCATAAAGGTCTTTCAACTCATTTAATAAACCATACTGTAAATCAACTCCTCTGTTAATAAGAGAATCAAAGTCAGTCTTATATTTATCCTTCAAATTCATAAATTCATATTATTTGAGATTAATATCAATAAAAGTGACAGAAAATTTTGTCATATCTATCTTTTTTCGTATTTTTGCAAATGGATTGCTTTCCATCAATCATAACACAGTTATTAAATTACCTTTTTAATTTAATATACAAATTATGAAAGTTTTGGAAGCTATCCTCAGAGGATTGGCGTCCCGAATGGTATATGTCCGCTCTTATATGAGAGTGAGATTTGGTAGAACAGAGCATGTTTGTGCCCACTACCGCAGATACCCAGGGACTGCCATATATTAAAATCCTCGCTTGGAGTTGCTTCCGATAGGTTGCGACTCCAAGTTTTTTTATAGATTTTCAATTTCATTTCTCCACACTTTAATTTTCTCTAAAGCACTTTCAGAAAGCATCTGGACAATATGTGGTTCATGCAGACTACCTAAAAGACAAAGAATTTCTTTAGCTATACGTTTCTTTTCATCAAGAGAATACATTTCTATATCCAATGTCATAGACTTGACTCTTGACTGATAATGACTTTCTCCATTCAACAGCAAACGCATAAGTAAGTTTTTATAATGCTCATTCAACTCAGGCATGCCTTGCAAAAGGCGTCCCAAGCATTCAACATCAGAAAAGCCAACCGAATAATTAAATGTAAAGTAAGCTTCTAATACCCGACGCATTGCATTGCCTATATAACAAGCATCATCGGTTTCTGTATCATCGTTAGCAAAATTATAGACTTTCTTCATCAACTCTTGATATTCAGAAACTTTTGACAAATTCTTTTCCTTTTCTAACATCTTTGATTTCAACATAGAGGTCAGCACGTTTTTGTTACACTCATTATTGGGAAACCATGAATCACAAAAGCCCTTTACATCCATAGCCACTTGTAAATCATGCGTTAATACGACTAATTTACTGTTGCAATTTCCGCTAATGATCTTATGTAATTCCATATTTAAGAAAGAAAGAACACCAACTCTGTTTTCTTTGTCAAAGCTTGACACAGGATCATCCAATAATACTAACATTTCATTGTTGTATTTGCTTTTCTCTTCCTTATTATTAAAGAGAGAAGCAAAGAAATAGCATAGACCGATAATATTTCTTTCTCCAACAGAAACATCTCGTGGGTTTACACTATGCCCTCTAGACATCAATTTATAACAACCTTCCCCCGCTTCCAGAAAAAGTCGTTTTTTGTCAAAGAAAATATATGCAAGAGCATGATTTATAAAATCTAAGGCAAGAACTACCTGCTTTTTTTGTGCTTCAAGTTCGGAAATATCAGCTTTAATTTTCTCTATGCTTAATGATGTCTGCCTTAGATCATCTTGACTTTTTTCCAAGGTTGTCCTTGCTTCTTCATACTTCTCGAATAGATCCTTATTAGATAGACAAGCCAATTTATCATTAAGACTCAAAAGCTCTTCTTGCAGTATTGCACGCTCTCTTATGGCTTGGTTATAAGCATTTATTTCTCCAAGAAGTTTACTACAACTATCATTATAGTCATTTAAAATGGATTCCATTTCATGAATAGGTAGCTCATATTTCTCATTAGAATAAATGTCTGCTAGTTTCTTATCAATCAAGGTTCGAATGGAAGCTAAACATTCATTTAATTTTGCCCATTTACCTTCAATGATTTGTACATTCATGGCAAAATTAGCATGTGTCATCAAATCATCAAAAAACAAATTGTTCTGATTTGCAAAATCTTGCTGTAGTTTTTCCAATTCGCCTTGGTAATTTTGAGCTTTATCATCAAAATATGCCTCAATTCTATTTAGTAATTCCGTTTTTTCCTCATTCCCCATGCTCCTTTGGCATAATGGACAAAATTTTAATGAAGTAGAGGTAAATATATTTCTAGCATCATAAACATATTTTCCATAGACACCAGAAGCAATTGAAGCTATAATTTTATCTCTATCAGAAAGTTGAGGAGGCTCTAAATGTACATTAAGCACTTGCATTACTTCGTTCAACTCCATTGGGAAATTGTACTTTTCATACGACCATTTCAAAGGAATTGCATCTGTAGTAGAGGCATATAGAGCCTTTTTATTTTGGAATTTTTCAAAAAGACTATCAATAGTATCTTTATTTTCCAAAGATTTTAAGCAACTATACAATTTATCTATGGTATCTTTATTGATTGTGCTTTTTCTATTTTTCCCTTTTATCTGTGCCTCATTTTGCGCCCAATCAGATAAGCTTTTCTTCAACTCATTATCAAAAATGTACGAAGGAGATTTTTCATTTTTCTTATCTTTATATTCGTTGAGTTTTTCTAGTTGCTGCTTCTGCTTATTTAATAACTCACCTAAAAGATTCTTGAGTTTATTGATTTTATCATCAACTTCTATCTGGGAGCCAAACATTACAATGGTATCAACTCCTTGTTTCTTTACCAGTATTTTCTCTCTCAAGAAATCTTCATTAAAGACAAAAATTTTATCTTTATCTAAAGGACTATTAAATATTGTTGAATATTTTTGGTCACTTAGTTCGTCACCACTTTTTGAATACTCTCTTAAAGCACGAGAAATGGTTGATTTACCACTACCGTTTCTTCCAAAGACAACATTAATGCGTCCTGTCAACAGATTCAATTTTACTGGTATATCAAAGTATCCACCAGATATTTCGACATTTGATATATTCTCTAACATATTAATCCGTTTTATTTAATCCACCCTATCACCTTATATATCAACAACCAATCGTATCTGCGATATAACCACGGATAAAGTTTCTTACACTGTTCACCATAATACTCTCTCTCGCCAAGGAAGAAGGAATACAATGCCATTTTCTCCCAAAACGACTTACCTTTGAAATCAAGATAGCCCAAGAAATCCTCCTTGATGTTCTTGCGAGCACGAGAGGCAGAAGAAAAATCTACATTTGTTTTAAGCACTGGTTTGCTAATAGTGAAAACCTTTATATATTTATAAAGTCTAAAAAGCCACTCTAAATCCTCAAATCTCCGAATTCTTTCATCGAAAGGATTAGACAAACATATTTTTTTCTTACATATCAAAGTGCCTGTTCTTGGAGCAAGCCAACCATAAAAATGACCTTTGTATGGATTTTTCACACAAGCATCTTGATATTTGCAAGCTAAACGACTTTTATTATTATAAACTACATAAAAAGGAGCACAAATAAAATCACTTAGTTGATGATTTTTGGCACCATCCCACAAATTAGTGATTGCATTTGGCAATAATTCATCATCCGCATCCAAAAAGAGAATCCACTCTCCCTTAGCATTCTTCACACCTGTATTTCGAGCCTTGCTCGGTCCTCCATTCTCCTGTCGAATCAAGCGAATACGAGAGTCTTGAATCTCTTCAACTTTAGCCACAGAGTTATCTGTCGAGCCATCATCCACTATCACCACCTCAAACTCTTGATAAGACTGAGACAAGACACTCATCAGCGACTGCTTGATGGATGCCTCCTTATTATATAAAGGTATTACTACGGAAATCATAAAATCTTTTTAATTTATTTTCATCAGTTCTTTACAAACTCAAAATAAGCACTATTTAAAGAAAATCCTTGCAAAGATTTAGGAGTGCTATCATGCCAAGCATTCAAATCTGAAATTACATTGTTAAGATTAGAGTAAGTATTGTAAAGGCTCTGCAAATTTTGATGATCATTGAAATAAATTGCAGAGAAATATACTGTATTAAATCTGTTATTCCATTCAATATCACCATTACTATAAATAATAACTTGCTTCTTCAAACAATCAACAAAAACTTGCTCATTTTGGCAAAGATAGTCAACAAAAGCATATTGCCAACGGATTGGTTTATCATCTAAGTCGCTAGCAAATGGACTACCAGTTATCTCCAACAATGTATCTATAACGCCATCCGTTATTTTTTCATGATTTTGAGCCATTACCTCGTTTATAAAACGCTGAAGCAAAATATAATAAACATCTTTTAAGTTTTGTGGCAAAAACAAATAATCAGCAATGTTTTCTCGCATAATATCAAGGCAAACCAACAATGGGCAAATCATATCTACGCCACAACTTTCACAAGTATGTTTTAAGTTTTCCAAATATGTCCCCGATTTCTTTTTGTCGAAGCCTATATTTTTGGAGTCATAAAAGAGTTTTAAAATAGGCTCCAACTTTGGCTTTACCTTGTCTGAACTTACATATCCCTCTCTTGAATGAATCGTATTTCTGTCTATAATGTTAGACATTGAATACCTGTAAGAAATATTTATATAGGTCAAGTATTTGAGAAGAAGTTTATCAAGAGATATTCCAGAAGAAGCTTGAAATACGAATGGAAGTTCATTCTGAACAGATTGCCCTTTTCCTACCATGAAAAAATAATGTATTTTCTTCTCAAACTCTACGTTTGACAAATTTAAGCATTCCAGCAATTCCATCCTATCAATGACGTTTTTGGCAATATCATTTGCAAAATATTTGTAAAACATATTCATTCTGCAGATATTGTTTGCACCAACACGCTTTGATTTTCCAAATAATTCATTAAGTATAACCATTACAATTTCTTCGTCCGCTATCTTTGCATTAGCAACAAGCTTGCTATAAACATTGACACTTTGTTCATCTTTATTTGAATAGTCTGTCAAATATTCGCTTTTCAAAGACAACAAAGAATCACAGCCGTGAATCAGATTGGTCTCTAAGATTCTTTCAAAATTATCCCGTAAAAGAATATAAAATTCTGGACATCTAAATTTAAGCACTGTCAAACAGAACAAGTCATAATAATCAAAATTCATGCTCTTGTTTGATTTTATAAGATCGAATTGCATATTCAGAACATTAAGAAATCTATAAACTTCTCTCATGTTGGCGAATATATACTGAGCAATATCGAGTTTTCTTATTCTATCAAGACAATCTTGTATAGCATCGGAATCATCAAACATCTTATTTAAGAGGGAATTGATATGATCTAATAGAACATCCAAGGCTATTTTTTCATTAGCAGGCATTTGAAATTCAAAGTTGAAGAATTTCTTCAGATACTCAGATGGATTCATGACATTTCTTGACTTAAGCATACTTTCCAAATAGTTATTGTCTGCCGCTATGATATAATAAACATTTGGAAAATCTGCCACATCTCGAATCAACTTAAACACCATCATTAATTCTGAACTCTGCAAACGATCAACATCATCAATTGTTACTACTATTGGTCTATCTATATTCAATAGTTCTTTGCGAATTTCATCATGTACGTCTTTTATTGTATCATGGTGCTTAAAAAATTTCAAATCAAAATACAATCCATGAAATCCCTTGACAGATATTGCATCAAGCAAAAGAGACATATATTTTCTTACACTATGTTGAATTGAAGGTAAGCGAAAGGAGACACTAGCAATGAAAGTGTTAAAAAATTCCCTTATTATGGACTCCTCATTATCACATAACCAAGGCAGAAACTCAATATATATCACTTTGGTTGGGTTATATGAAGCATACTTTTTCAGCATTAAAAGGAAAGATGACTTACCTTGCCCATAATTTTCTCCTATGTGAATGACAAAAGAGTGATTTCTATTTTTTCCCTTTTCGTTTTGTACATAATATGTCTGGAAAATTTTATCCAACAAATATTTTGCATACCTATCACGTTTCAACACATCTGAATCTGATGGAGTATCTGACATAAAAGCAACTACATCTTTCCTGTAAATTTCTACATCATTTTTAATCAGCGCTTCATATTTTTCCCGATTACAATACATAATGAAAACGAAAAGAAGCACAAACAACATAATCGTAGCAGCTGCCACAATAGCATCGTAGTGTAAATAAAAATACAACGTAATTTCATTAAAAAGATGAAACAAATGGTATTGAAATACCAAGCACATTATCATAAACAATAGTATAAACAATACAACATGCTTAAAACAAAAGTCTTTCATAAACATGAACTACAATTATTTTATCAACTTATCAATAACATACCCACTCAGGTTGAACAGATGTAATTTTATAAATGGAATCAAAAATCTAGTTTTGATTTTTGAATGAACAAGAAGACGGAGTGGACAATCCAAGAAGGCATCTAGTCTCCTCATTTTTAACTTCTTATCTGAATATTGTTTTTCTTTTGCGATTCCAACCAAAGACATATAATAAACTGTCCCCATAATGAAATCCATCCCTTCACTCTTTGTTCCACATGGATGATATTTTTTATAATAATCATACCATTGGGTGGCGGTCAATGAAAGCATATCATTCAAAAACAATGCATGCATCAACAGTTTAGTATGTAATTGAAGTTTTATTCCATAATAGCTTTCAAGTTTTTGCGATAACATGAACAATTGCCCATCAACATAGTCCATCTCCTCAAAAGACAAATTATATCCAGAACCGCCTTCATCAGAAGACTTATGATAATCCTTATTTGTAGAATCTATGCGAAGAGAATTGATATGACAGAGATATTCCCAATTGAAAACATTGTCTTCCGCAAAGCGCATCTTCTCATTAAATCGAATATGGTTTTGCTCGATGATAGAACGTTTAAACAAACGCCCCCATGGATAGCACAACTGGTCAGCATTGATCAAATCAGAAAGAGACTTGGCAATACTTGACTTATCTGTCAACTCTAAAAACGAATTCGATTTTTCAGATTCGTTGTCATAGCAAAACCCTGTGATTGACAAATCATAGTCACATCCTTGACACAAATGTTCCAAATAAATGGGTTCCAAACAATCATCAGCATCCACGAAGGCTATAAATTCACCTTTAGCATAGATTAATCCATAATTTCTAGCAGAACTAACGCCCCCATTTGGCTTATGATAAACTTGGATGCGTTTATCTTGGAAAGTTTGACAGACATCTAGAGTATTGTCTGTACTTCCATCATCTATGATGATTAACTCCCAATCTTGATAAGTTTGGGATAGTAGGCTCTCAACGCAACACACAATAGTTTTAGCCGCATTGTAAGCTGGAATAATAACAGATATCATGATTTATGTCTTGATATTTTATGAACTTTTTCCAGCAAACTTGCTGCTCTAAGCATCAAAGCTGATGCAACACCGCCCTCCTTATAAATCTTACTAAAGATTTTACCAACAGGCGAAAACAAGAAGTACATCTGATCAATACCGACAGGCATACTTGGAGAAGCAAATGTTTGCTTGCAATTTCTAATCATTTCACCTATTTCTAGGGTTATACGTCCTTCTTGTTTCAGTTTCTTGTATATTTCTTGGGAGAAATAAGGTGAATAACTTTGGTCTTCTATAAAGTTCATGTGCCACCAATGAATAATAGCTGCGTCAGCAAAATATTTCAAGCTCATCTGAACCTGGGCATTATATATACCAGGTAGCTCTTCTATTATATTACCAAACTCACGATTTGCCATCAAAAATGAAGGCTCGTCTTGCGAGTTTCCTTTTTCAAAGCAAGAATACTTCCAATTTTCATTCCACTTTTTAAAGAAGTCTCTTGTTTTACCATTATCAGATGCATATATAGCACCTGAATTAAAGTAATATTTGCTGTCAGAAGCATCAATTCCAAAAACTGTTTTTACAGTAGGTAATGGCGAGAATGGCATTTCATTCAATGGCAAATGGGTTTCTGGAACCGCTGCAATATCACAAGATAAGTCATCCAACTTGTCCAATGACTTGCAAATGACCGTATCGTTATCTAAAAACAGCATTGAGCCATCGACATACAGACGAGTTTTTGTCTTCAATTCACGAGATTTCAGCTTAGCATTGTATTCATCCGGAACAGGGACAACTTTTATGTCTGACACCATACCGCAAAAATCTCGAAATTTATCTATATATTGCTTTGTTGGCTCATCAACCAACAATACAACACATGCCTCAGGATGGAATATTCTCAAGGAATAGATGGATACCCAACACTCCTCTAAGAACAAGTCATTTTCAGAGGCAATAAGGGAATATACTATTTTCGTTTTCATCTACAATTTTGTTGAAATTTATATTGTATAAATTTTAATAATGTAAGAAGATTTATCTTGAAAAATTGATGCTTAACAATGCTTTGAAGCAGTTTATCTTCCATTATTTCTTCTACGGCAGGAATTTTAGCAACCTTTTGGTAAAAACTAACATCAAAGTAATTGTTCATAAAATCTTCTTGACGAGAAACAGCTTTAAATATATTGCCTTTCACATTGTATAATGAATGAATTGCCATCACCAACAAATCGACATTATACTTCCATAGTGCAGATATTTTGTTATCATATAGGTTGTAAACATCTACTAATTCTTGCATAGCAGAAGATAGTTTACAATATCTATTGACACAAATATCAGAACTTAAAAATCTGCGACTCAAACTATTTCCGTCCGAAACATTAATTACATAAGAAGCCTGCGGTACAGTTGCAACCCCTCCTACATATTTAAGCACCTGATAGCACAAATATCTATCCTCAGAAATAGCCAATGATGTATCAAAACGAATCTTATACTCATCCAACAAGGATTTTCTGTACATTCTATCACAAGCGTACATATATTGTAAAACATCCGTATTGATTAAAAAGTCCTTAACCTCATTCAAACCCACATACTTATTAGAAGTATAGACGTGATCAGCCCTTTGAATGCCCTCAACATACTTACAGCCACAGAAGACGATGTCTATCGATGAAGTCACATTTGTTTTGTTGTCCAATATGGGAGATAACAATTGTTCCAAATGAAAAGGCAAAATCTCATCATCACTATCAACAAATACAACCCATTCACCGCTTGCATGATCCAAGCCTAAATTTCTTGCACTTGCTACACCTCCATTTTCTTGATGAAAAGTTTTAAAGCGAGTATCTTGTTCGGAATATTCCTTGCATATAGCTAAAGAATTATCTGAACTGCCATCGTCAACTAAAAGACATTCATAATTTTTATAACTTTGCTTACGGATGCTATCTAAACATATCGGCAAGCACTTCTCTCGATTAAATACTGGTACAATAATTGATACCAGTATTTGTTCATTGCTACCATTTTCAGCCATTAATTCAAAAGTTTATGTTTGATTTCAGAAAAGGTCATTACCATTTTTGCCAATCTCGGCCAACCCAAAACCAATAATGCTTCTGCCTTACCAACATGAATGCCATATTTCTTTCGCAAAAGATAATATGGTTTTGCCTTTTTGTATTCTTTAGACAAAACCAAAAGATTAAAGAAAGATTTCGCTGCATGAATTTCAAATGAGTTGTTGTACTTATACTGAGTTATTTTATTAAAAGCATCCATCATCGGACGCTCATTCTCATACATTCTCAACAATTTTGCAGAATCAGGCTTTTTGAATTGTCTCTCAGACCACGATCCCACAGCCATTGCTCGATAAACACATGTCTGTTCCTTCAAATACCAACATTTTCCAAACCAACCACACCACATCTGAAGAGGATAGTCACCAACATACCAACCTTTAGCCTCATCAGGCATCGCTTCATACACTTCTCTTCGAGCAACTATAGAACAAGTCGGGATAAAGGCACCACCTTTCTCTATGATATCCTCCATCGAAGATTGGCAACTTTCAGAATAACGATTATAAGCTCTTCTTTCTCCATTTGTTTCTTCATAAGCATCAGTCCAGCACATACTGTATTCAGGATGCGCCTCTAAAAAGTCAACTTGTTTTTGAAGTTTCAATGGATCAATCCAATAATCGTCACCCTCACACCATGCAACATACTTGCCACGTGTATTCTCATCCATAATTCGTGCCAAGGAGCCGTCACCTTTTGACCACTGGTTTTCTGTTTCCAATATTGGCTTGATAATGTTTGGATACTTTTCCCCGTATTCTTTGATGATCTCCGCATTACCATCCGTAGATGCGTCATCATGAACTATTGCCTCGAATCTGAAATTCGTTTTCTGCATAACAAAACCATTCAAACAATCACGAATATAGCGTGCTTGATTAAATGTACAGCAGCGAATTGTTAACATCAAAGGCTCTTGCTTTGTCGTATTTTCCATTTTCCTATTTTTTACGATTTAACAAATACTTTACATCATTGATTTCGTCAAACTTAAACAGAAATGCTCCACCAAGATAGATAATCACTCCTAGAAGTCCTCCTATAAAGATCTGTAACCATAAGTTTGAAATAAAATAAATGCAGATATGAACAGAACACCACATAACGAAACTCAAAGAAAATATTGGCAACAAATCTTTCATTTGTTTAAAGAAACCTACATTTATAAGTTTGCCTGTATAATAAGTATTAATAACCAATCCTATTAAACTTGATGCTATACCACAACTACAAAAAACAACCAAACCCAAAGGAAGAGATATTGATAAGATACACAAGCCCATCACTTTCTTAATTATCTCCAAACGCAAGAACAAATCCGATCGTCCCTTAACTTGAAGTAAGTTGAGATTTATTGCATGAATTGGATACCACATCATAGAGAAACAAATGATCTGCAACAAAATAATACACGATTCCCATTTTGCCGTTATCATTGTAATAATTAACGGACGAGCTAACGCTGATAACATCAACATAATTGGGAATATCACAAATGCAGATACCTTCAACATTCTTCGATAATTAAACGCTAGTCTCTCATTATCGTTTTGCAATGTACTAAGCACAGGAAATGTCACGTTTGCAATCACACCAGTTACATTCTGTGATGGCATAGCTGCATATCCCTGGGCACGATTATACACACCCAATTGAGCTGGTGAATAATATTTACCAATGAAAACAGGAGCTATGTTATTATATAAGGTATCAAGCATACCTGACAACATAATTTTGTTTCCATATCCCCAAAGATATTTAAAAGATTTATTTGACCAACCAGTTTTAGGTAGCCATCTTACAGCAAGCCAATTGAGAATTGTACTAAAGAGACCAGACACCAAACCAGAAATAACCAAAGCCCACAAGCCATAACCACATAATGCCAAAACAATGCCTACTATAGCAGAAACAAATTTGGTCGCAACAGATATTTTAGCAGGTGTTTTGAAATTCAAACTTTTTCTCATTAGTACACCTTGTGGCGTATTCAATGGTCCCCATAGAAATCCCAATGCAGTAACTCGAATAAGCGGTACCAAAACAGGAGTATTATAAAAGTCTGCTATGTATGGAGCACCGATAAATAGAGCCAAATATAAAAAAATACCAACACATATACTATAATAAAAAGATGTAGATAAATCTGCCTCTGTCAAATCTGGCTTCCTAACCAAAGCATTACTCAATCCACCATCTTGGATGGTTCCAGCCACAAGCATAAATACGGCAGGCAATGCTGTGATACCATAATCAGTAGGAGATAATAATCTTGCCATTACTATGCCAACACAGAACTGCATTCCGTAATTGGCGAACTGGTCAAAAAATCTCCAGTACAATCCTTTCTTTGTTTTACTTTTTAAATTTTCTTCCATTCAAATTAATATGTTGTTTTTCTAATCATTCATTACAAATGAATATAAGACACTACTTTTCTTAAAATGACCGCTGCCACAAATGTTGACAACAAGGTGAGCAAGATAAAGACAAGCCACCAATCTGCTATATATGTATATGTCCTACCAAAGAGGACGCTGATAAATGCTCCATGCAATAGATAAATCTCGTATGAATATTTTCCCAGGAAACCCAAGATTATATTATTTGGAAGAGGCGAGCGACATACCATTGCATAGACGAAAGCACCCAGCAACACACTAAGCGACATAAAGCCCATTGGCCATCCATCTATATCCTCTAACTGCGTAAGATAACCACATCCGACCAAAGCAAAGAGCAAGATAACCGCAATCAAACGATATGAAGCCTTTAGCATATTCCTCATCTTATCCTCATAACATACCACGAGCATACCCATATTCAAAGAGACAGGTGTCTGAAACCACCAATTGCCAAATTGCAAGTTTTTCAACAATGCAATGTATGCTATCGTGAACAAAAACATCGCCATCACCAAAGTCTTGATCTTACACTTACACCACTTTGCCAAAATATAAAATGCGAGATAGTATATGGCAATAGTCACACAGAACCAACAGTTTGGCAGGAAAGGCCAATCTCGCTTAATGTTCGAAAATTGCCCCCCCAGAATAGCTATATCTACTAGTGAATACACAACGCTGCATAGTACCAGGGGTATCAGTATTTTACTCAGTCGCTTATGCAGAAATCCGTGTAGGTAAGCCTCTCCCTTGCATTTGAGGCTCCTCGTCAAGCCATATCCCGACAAGAAAAAGAACACAGCCACGATAGGTGCTCCCATGAAAGAGAATTGGCTCAGCACCCAAGGTACATCAGCCCCTGCTCCATCAGTTCGCAGCACGCAATGATGCAAGACGATGAAGATCGCCAAGACACCTCGCAATGGCATCAACGCCTCGACCGAGAATGGCTTCAAGTCGATTTTGGGCTTAGCAAATGATATTGCTAAGCAAAGGGTAAGGAGGAATATGAATAAGTACATAAATTGAAAATCTCTATACTTTATAATTAAATATCCTTATACTTGTTCGAAATGAAGTTTATGTAGAATATCATCCCACACTGCACGATTTTTTACAGTCTTCACCTCATCATCTTCATCTGAATAATAGAACAGTTCCACATCAAACCCTTTTATACTATAGACTATAAATGCACCTAACACTGTTCCATGCACACAATCCAATGGACTTTCATCAGAAGGCGGTGTAACCAGAGATTTTAATCGTTTTTTGTCTTCTTCAACTGTTTTCCTATTACATGGCTTTTTCATCTCTATTGCCAGAAGATTACCTTCATAACCTCTGGAGTGAATAGTAGATTACTCACCATATATTTACTCTCATGCCTATAAGCTTCAAAATGTTTCAAATCACCAAAGCCCATGCGGTTATACTCTACATCGACATAATAATTCTGAAAATAATAAGAATTATTCTGTTGGTCATACTCTCTCATTACATTTTCCATGTGATGAGCCAATCTAGCACAAACATTGCGCTCAGAAACTTCATACTTGATATTCGGCTCATCAATTTCATACAATCGTTTAAGAGATTGAATCAAAATTTGTTCTACAAGTTCTTTATTCACCATCACCTGTTTCCTCACCATCGGAATGAAGTTTTTGATGCCATGGCTATCGAGCAGCTCCTTCGCCTTCATCTCTCGACAATAAGGGGAACTCATCGCAAACCACCTCACCTCATTCGGGTCTATTTTGAGTATCATCATAATTTCAAAGATCGATTCTACTAAATTATAGATGATGTTACTAAAATTTCAAGTTCCACCCATAGCACCAATTTCGCAGCCGCATCATATCGTCTTTGTTATTCAAAAAATCAAAATTTGACGATAGTTTCTCTATAGGAACTCGTGTATTAGAAGTTAATTCACGTAGTAAATAGGCAACAGACAAAAATGGAACTGTAGGAACAGGAATAAACACACAGACTCTATAATCGTGCTTCAAGCTAATTGTATAAATTACAAAGAATCCTCTTAGCTGGTTATTTTTACTTAAATAGATTCCATCACATACATATAGATTTTGCATAGTCCAAAGCCTTTCAGGCAGTATGTATGGTTTAGGATTACAAATTTGCTCACGCAATTCATTGTAGAACGAATCAGTCAAAAATGTGTACCCTGTTCTTGCAAACAGCATGAAATAAGCATTTTTAAGCAAAGCTGCAGAAATGAATCTTTCATCCCTTTTTAGAGGATTATTTTTTAAGTTTATCACATTATCTTTTAATAATATGCTTTCTTTAAAGAAATTCCATACTGCTGGATTATTGCGTTTTGTGTTAATTTCCAGGTTGATATTACGTTCATCATCTATTTTTACTTTCGCATTCAGCCTCTTATCAGAATCTATAACAATAACTTGATGTTCTGTTGAAGGTAAATATTGCCTCTGTTCCAATCCTTTTATTGCATTCAACAAATGTATATCTATAGAATAGCCGCTAGTATTATTACATTTTTTGCACGTCAACAATATTCTTTTTCCGCCGAGAGATTTTTGAGGTACATCTTCTTCAGTAAGATTGTTTAAAACCTCTTCATCTGAAAAGCTCTGCAAACAGAGAGGACATTTGTATTTCTCTTCATCAAATATTCCCATTTCATGCAAATACTTCCGATTATTATGCATACTTAGCAAAAATGCAGACTTATCCATAAGCTATATAACCCTTTTCAAAATAACCGATAAGTTTTTCACATCATTCGAAAAGAAATCCTTACGAATTGTCATGTATAAAGCCCCAAGTTTCCTTTGGCAGCCACCCTTCTCTGTTATTTGAGATTTCTGTCAATATAAATCGAGCATCAGGGAATCTCTCTCTAATATATCTGCCCAAAATTGACGCAGGCTCATCAGAAGCCAAATATATACTATTTGGCAAATCGTATCTCCAACGGTTGACAACTGAGCAGGAAGAAAAATAATCTTTCACCTCCTGCCTTTCGCCAAATGATTTTGAATACACTAACAAATATACCATAATCAATCTGCTTTATAAAGTAAATTTCTACATGAGATTAAGGCGTTCTTATCATCTAAAGCTATTCCTTCCTTAGACTTTTCCAAAAGACCTATCACAGAATCATAGCATTTTTTTGTGTCAGTATCCATTTTAGATGTTTTTAAACCAGGAATATTAATAATGGCTTTTTTGAAAGCTTCCAATAAATCCGCAAAGTCTTGCCACTTACAGTCTGTCGCAATTACCAACAACTTTCGAAAGAAATCATCTAACAGTAATCTCAAATCTTGTGGGCACAACATACCTTCACTGAATGCAGATTCGCTACTCTCCCCATCACCATTTTCTTTTTTATTAAACTGACCTAAAATTGATAACTTTTTTATATATATAGTCATCAACCCTTCTGAAAGTTCAGTTAATCTACGTAAATAATCTGTTGTACACATAAGCTATTTTGTTTCTTGCCCTTCCCCGCTATCGGAATGCTCATCAACATTATTATTAAATAATTTAAGAATAGCCCCAAAAGCATTCTTTACATTCTCTAATTGCCCCATATATTCATTACATCTATCATTAAATTCAGATGATTTTTCTGCTATTGACTTATCGACTTCTGACTTTAGTTGACCTATAGTTTCACTAGCATTTTTCTTCAACTCATCAGTCTCTGTTTGGGCAGCTTTATTTATTTCATCAACAGCCTCATTTACCATTTTCCGAATAGAGCCTAACAACTGATTTGCCTTGTCTGAATTATCTTCAATTTTTGCTATATCTGCCCTACTCTGTTTCATCAACTCATCTGTTTTGAAAACAGAATATATGGAAAATATCAAAAAGACTAGCATTAATACACTTGCCCATAGCGAAAGAAGTGTAAAATCAAAAGACAACTTTTCCGATTGCATCTCCAACTGATGCAATATGGAATTCTGCTGATTTTCCATTCTATCCAACATCCCTTGTTGTTTCAAGGAAAAAGTAGAATCTTTTTGAACTGTTCGTTGAATAGAATCAATCTCATGCTTGTATTCTCTATAGTTATTAACGATTTTTCCTTGACTTTTATTGTATGAACATGTTACAAAAAAGAACAAAGTTAATACAGCAAAAGAAAATACTACCAATATGAGCAAGAACTTGGTTTTGTAAAATTTGACATTACGTTCATCCAAATAGTGAGCACACTTTTCATTCTCACAAGTAGCATCTCGCAAACTGCTTTCTGTATTTATTTCTTCACTAGTAGCCATAAATCAATCCAATTTTTATAGTTCTACTAAAACATAGGAAAAGAAGAGTACATCAAAATTTCAACATCGTTCCACCCCAGCTCAGTCCTACTCCAAATTCTGCAACCATAACTTTCATCCCTTTATGAATCGCCCCAGCTTTTAGACATTGCTTAAGACCTATCAATACTGTAGAAGAAACGGTATTGCCAATGTTTTCTAGATTGACATAGGACTTATCATTTGGAAACAAACAAATCTTACGAATCGTAATCACCAAAAATTTATTAGTCTGATGGAAACATTTATAATTGTGGACAGCGAGGGCTCGAACCTCTTTCTTTTAAGGGAGTTTATTTATCATGCTCACTTTTGATTTGCTAATCTACAAGACTGTCTCAGCTCTTTGGAACTGCCCAAACTTACTCCCGTCCACCTTACCAAAACCTCTTTCATAGTCATTTCTCCATTTATTTGATTTGTTAATAAAGATACATAATTGTATAAACTAACAGCGCCTAATACAAACTGAAAGAATGTTGCACTAGCACAACCAAACAAACTTGTAGATAACAGATCAATAGCTACTAATAATCAAGTGTTACATATAATCTTCTTTTCTGCCCCAAATCTTAGCCATAGGCTCTGTTTCCATATCATGCTTGAATGCTTTCAAGAAAGCTTCGAAGTCATACTTTGGCTCATAGCCTAGTTCACGGCGAGACTTCTCTACACTCAATACGAACTGAGGTGAAGAAGGCTTTTCGGGCTTATAGACAATGTCAGACTTCTTGTCACCATTGAATATCTCTGCAATCTTCTTGATTTGATATTCGATGGAAACAGGATGGCCGCATCCCATATTATAGACTCCACCATCATGTTTTGCCTTGATACAGCATTCCATCATATTGACGAAATCTCCAACATACACCATCTCTTTTGTTGCCTTTGGGTCCCCCCAAACTTCCAAGGTATTTCCCTTCATAGCTTGGTCTATGATGTAACGCCATCCCAACCATTTCTTTTCTCCATTCACATTGTAAAAAGGACTTGGCTTATAACAATAAATGGTAGGAAGACGTACTATAAATCGTTGGAAACCATACTGTGCATGATAATGCTCTATGATATTCACAGCTGTATTTTTGCATATAGAATAGATGGAATGGTCAGTTGCCAAAGGGAATTTACGTTCCACATCGTCATCTATCGGCTTTGTTGTTCCAAACTTATAGAGTATATCTGCTATGGATTGAGTGAAAACGATTTTCTTGCACCCTATCTCACGCATCCATTCCAGCACATTGAGTGTACCGGAGATAATACTATCCACATACTCGTATGGATTATAGCCTTTCATTTGTGCTGGCATTGCTCCTGCGAAGTGCAGTACAACATCAATATCACTAGGCAATTGCTCAAATGTTGTCTTGTCTTTCAATTCAATTGAATAATAAGGTATTCCCATCTCTTCAAAGAAACCATTGTCATTTGGACGATGTGCTACAGCTACCACTTCATAACCTAGTTGCTTTAGTCCTACTGCGGTATAAGAACCACAAGATCCTGTTGCACCAATAATTAGAATTTTCTTCATTGCTTCTATTTTTATGCGAAAACAGAAGCTACTAAAAAAATCCTAGAGCGTTTTCCGCATCAAGAACTTCTCACCTCTGTCTTCAAGTTCTATAAATCCGTGTTTTTTATAAAAGTGATATGCCGTTTGATTTGTCTTGACTACTTCCAAGGCTATGGCTTCAAAACCTTCATCCTTCAATGATTCCAAGATTTCAAGCATTTTACTGCCCAAACCTTGCCCTTGAAGCTGCTTATCGACACAAATCAACGTGACATAAAGTTGTTTGGCATCCACATTTTTGTAGTATGCAGTAAAGCCTTTTACATCTTTCCCTTCACAACAAACCACAAAACTTGCGTAAGCATACAACTTCTCACTATATGCCTTTAAGTCAATCCTCACCGATATGGGGGGGGTAAATAATTTATCTGCCTTTTTCATCAAAAGAAGGAAACTTTCTTTTGACCAAAAGGAACTATTTAGCATTCTTACATCCATTATTATCTAACATTATGGTGTGCTTGCCATTTACTTTCAATCACGTCCTCAGGGTATTGCTTGATAATCATCGTATCATTAGGAACCTTGACGACTGAAAAATCAGGAACATTTCTCTTTACAACAGTTGCTCCTCCTACCAAACATTTCTTGCCGATTTTGACTTCATCAAATACCGTGGCATTAGCACCTATGTAACTTTGCTCTCCAATAGTAACGGCTCCACAAATTGTTGCGTTGATCGCAACGAAAGCATGATCTTCTACAACAGACCAATGGGCAACAACAGCATTGTCCTTGACAAAGATGTTATTTCCAAATATTACATGCTCCTGAATGACTACGCCATCACATATCCAGCAATTATCGCCCTTTATCTCTCCTCTGACACAAGCCATTGGCGAAATGATGTTTGCCAGCTTATACCCAATATCCTTAACCTTTTGGTAAAGCTTACGTCTATCGGCATTGAGGCGATTCCACAAAACAGCGACAAACAGCAAGTCATTCTCCTTGTCTATATATTGTTCAAGTTCTTCAAGAGGGTAAACTTTTCGATTTGCCCCCCCACAATGGCTATTCCATCCTTGGGCATATACTCCTTGTTGACCGTACACCCCAAAACATGGAACAGATGATAGTGCTCGACAAATCTGATGATTCGGTCAGCTGTGTCAGAGATTCCTACTATTACTAAATTCTGCATCACCTATTTCACTTTTACGTTGATTTTACTCTCTATTCCCTTGATGACATCAAACATCTCGTCCATGCTCTGATACTTCAAAATGAACTCACCGATGCAATCCTGGGCATCACGGAAACGATGTACCTCGACACCGACATGCAGGTCATTAACAAACTCCACAAGGTGCTCTTTCTCAAATTCCGTGTCAAACTCAATGCTTTGGAACTTGCCTGTGGCATTGGAATGAACCATATAGTTGGACCAATAGCCCTTGATTGGCATTTCTCTCTGACCATTCAATGCTGACAAGTCGATAGGGTCGCCTGCTGCCGCCTGTACCACCCATGTCACCATGTCTATGCCAGTGGCATACTTGGTAACTTGTGGGATAAGGCTTCCCCCTGAGCGAGCGCCCAACTCCAAGAGATAAACCTTGTCGTCCTCTCCCACAATCGCCTCTACATTGTAAGCATTGCTCTTCATATTCAGCAAGGTCATCAAGCGTTGCAATTGCTTCTCCAAATCCTCTATGTACTTGTGATCCATCTGAAATGGCCAGCACTCACCCAGCGGTGCGAAGTCCTTGTCACAATTTGGGTCGTAAAACTCATTGCCCAGGCAATGGAAAACCAACTTGCCATCCACAGAGAAGGCATCTCCAGAAATCTGATGACCTTTCTTCACAATAAACTCCTCTATCAAGAATCGCTTGCCACGAGAATAGCTCAAAGCATCTTCCACAAAAGCCTTCAACTGTGACTTGTCAGTCATCTTGTTGATTCCCTTGCTGCCTGAGGAATCCACAGGCTTTACCATCACAGGCATCTTGAACTCATCTATATGAGCCAAGGCATCCTCGTAGGTGGTAAAGCCCATAGCCTTGGGACACGTAAAGCCATTCTCTTGCAGGAACTGACGGAACAAGTCCTTGTTGGACAAAATCTCCACGGACTTATAAGGAGAGGTTGGCAAGCCTAGTTGCTCGCAAACGTATGCTGCTGTTGGGGCTGCTGGGTCGGAAGCATAGGCGACAACACCATCCACCTTCAACTCCTTGGCGAGAGTCAAGACAGCCTCCTTGTCGGTGGTGCTCACATTATGGTACTCATCGGCATACTTATGTCCAGGGTTACTTGGCAGATAATCGCAAGTAATGACATAATAGCCCAGACGCTTTGCCTCCTTGATGGCGTAAGTTTGATACAAACTTCCACCGAGCATCAATAATCTCTTCATTTATTCAAACTCTTTACAAATTCTCCGATTCTACGAACACCCTCCCGAATCTTATCCTCGTTCAAGGTAAAGGCGATGCGTACATATTTATCACAACTCTTGCCGTATGCCACTCCCGGAACCACTGCCACATGCTGTGCCTTCAACAGAGCAACAGCAAAATCGTAGGATGTATAACCTGTGGCAGAGATGTCAACCATCAAGTAGAAAGTGGCTTGTGGAGCTGTACACTTCAAGAGAGGTAGCTGCTGAAGACCTGCGACAAGGGCATTTCTGCGTGAAGTGAAGATGTTGACCATGTTTTCCGAATAGTTGCCATGGCCGCTTAAAGCCTCGATGGCTGCATACTGGGATGGCAATGGAGCACAAGCTACAACATTTTCCTGAAGCTTGGTCATGGTGGCAATCACTTCCTCTGGTGCCAACACATAACCGATTCGCCAACCAGTCATACAGAACTCCTTCGACAGGGAGTTGACCAAAATAGTGCGTTCTCGCATCCCATCTATGGCAACAATACTCTTGAAGTTGGCATTGTCATATATCAAGCACTTATAGACCTCATCGGAAATGACCACAAGGTCGTGTTTCTTGGCTAAGTCTGCCAAGGCTTGAATCTTGCCGTGTGGGATAATTCTTCCCGATGGATTGGAAGGTGTATTGATGATGATTGCCTTTGTCTTTGGTGTGATGGCATTTTCCACATCAGCAATGGAGAAGCTCAACTCCTCCGCTTCTGGATTATCTACAACCACCGCCTTGGCATGGCAAAGGTTCACCATCTGTACATAGTTGACATAATAAGGAGCAGGTATGATGACCTCGTCTCCTGGATTGAGCAATGACAACAATGCTAGATAAAGACCTTCCATGGCTCCCACCGTCACAATGACTTCCGTCTGAGGGTTGTACTCAAACCCTTCCGTGCGCTTGTAATATTGCATTATCGTCTCACGTAATGACAAGAGTCCGGCATTCTGTGAATAACGAGTCTTGCCCGCTTGGATGGCAGCGCAACCAGCATCCTTAATGGCTTGGTGAGGTTGCACATCTGGGTCGCCCAAGGTGAAGTCAATGACATCGGAATACTCCTTCGCCATGTTGAACAAAGCCCTAGTCAAAGATGGTTGAACGGTCTTTGAAATTTCTGAAACTTGTATCATAAATATGTGGGTATTTTTAGTAGTTATTTCACGATGCAATCCAACGTTCTCTGCACATCCTCATCGCTCAACGCATGATGCATAGGCAGACAAATCACGCTATCTGCCATCTTGTGTGCATTAGGCAGATTCTCTGGTGCTGCACTCTCCAAGCCACGATAGGTGGAGAACTCGCTGATCAATGGATAGAAATAGCGGCGACCCAAGACATTCGCAGCCTTCATCTTGGCATAGAGTTCATCACGGGTCATGCCGTATTTCTCCGCATCCACGAAGATAGGGAAGTAGCTGTAGTTGTGCTTTACGCCCGGCATATCATCGAAGAAGGTAATGCCCTCCACTGGGCGCAATGCCTCTCGGTATTTGATAGCTACCTGATGACGAGCCTCGATGGCTGCATCTACCTGCTTCAGGTTCAGCAAACCATAGGCGCTACGCATCTCGTCCATCTTACTGTTGATGCCAGGACCTACAACCGTGGTCTCGCCTGCAAAACCGAAATTCTTCAGATAGTCGATGCGCTGCTTGGTCTTCTCATCGTGCATGATCATCGCACCACCCTCGATGGTGTTATACACCTTGGTGGCATGGAAACTCAGCGTGGAAATGTCGCCAGCATTCAGGATGCTCTCGCCGTTCACCTCCACACCGAAGGCATGGGCGGCATCGTAAATCACCTTCAAGCCATACTTGTCGGCGATGTCTTGGATAGCCTTGGTATCGCATGGCTTGCCATATACATGCACTGGCATGATGGCAGTGGTGCGAGGGGTGATGGCTGCCTCAATCTTGTTGGGGTCGAGATTGCCAGTGGCAGGGTCGATGTCAACGAAGACTGGCTTGCAGCCATTCCACCAGATGCTGTGGGTGGTAGCCACGAAACTATAAGGTGTGGTGATAACCTCGCCCGTGATGCGAAGTGCCTGAAGGGCGGTGAGCAATGGCAGGGTTCCATTGGTGAAGAGGCTCACGTATGGCACCTTGAGGTAGGCGGCAAGTTCCTTCTCCAGCTCTCGGTGGTAACTACCATTGTTGGTAATCCACTTACTGTCCCAAATCTTCTTGAGTTCTGCCGTGAAATCGTCAAGATTTGGCAACAGAGGCGATGTCACGGTTATGATTTTCTTATCCATAAGTCTAGATAATATTTATTTCTGGTTTATATTTTTCAACTGTGTTGTTCGATTCAAATACCTATCGATGTATTTGAATGTCCATTTTTCTAGTGTATGTATTCTGATGTAATCGATAAGGATGCAAATGGCAAAGATAGCAAGTACGCTTCCGATGGCATAAAGGCAAGCATAAGGAAGATAATATACACCTTTGCAATTCACTACATCCTTCCAAAGCCACTGTCGCATGGTATCGCTGTTGGCATGAATCATCAGCACACCGAATGTGCTCGCCGCTATGGTATTGATCCACTTGTGATGCTTCATCTTCAAGTCCTTAAAATACATGAATGCTGAGATGGAAGTGACTACAGCCAAGAAGGTGTTAGAGTCGGTTACAGGGCGATATGCCCAAGTCTGCTTGCCGAGGCAGTGATGGGCATAGACAGCCGCAAAGACTGCGCATATTGATATTACCATACATAGTAATGTGTACCCCCCCCATTTTGATGTGCTAACGCTTGGTAGTAACCCATAGAAACGGATGTAGGAGGCGATGAAGAAGAGCACACAGAACCACGTGACATAGTTCATAGTGACTGAGAACCCTGGCAAGGTGGAGGTCATCGTGTATATGCCGAGGCAGAGCAAGACAAGCAAGCCATGTCGCTTCTTATCAAGATGGGACACCAAGACGGTGAGGAATGGGATGCAGAGATAGAACCAAAGGAAGCATCCTGTGAAGTTGGTCTCCACCATGCGAAGGGGAACGAGTTTGAAGAGCAGTTCCTTGATGGAGAAATCCTGATAGCCACTCAACACGAAGATCGAGAAGATGACGACATTGTACAATTCGACTTCGAGGAACAGCTTCAAGAACTTCCGTAGGGTGATGGACGACTTGCACATAAAGTAGCCCGTGATGAGCACAAAGCAGTTGATGCCCGTCTTTCCCCACATGCCGAAGACATAGAAGAATAGGCTCTTGACAGTAATCGGTTCATTCTCCAATTCTCCCATCAAGCCGGAATTGACTACATAGTGATGGCAAACGATGAGTAGCATCACGATGATGCGGTATAATTCTAAATTTGAATTGCGTTGTTTAACTTGCGGTTGCATAAGTGAAATTTGGTTTATATATAAATTGCATCTACTGCAGTAACGTGATGGTGCTGAGATAATAGCGTGACTATGCTCAGACCTACGTAGCCTATTCCGACTACTGCTATTTTTATTTCATTGAAATTATTCATTTATTCCTATTATTATAGTTTATTTTTTTCCCAATGATGAACCAAATACTCATTTACCTTTTTATTTGGAGAGAAAACACGTATCTCTTCTATATCCACATCACAATCTTTGAGATAATCGACAAGCCCTCTGCTTAAAATTTTACATTTGTCCCATTTGGCTATGAAATAGCGATTCGGAGTAACCCAGCTAATTCTATCCCAATTCTTAATACTTAACTTGCTTTTGCTCAATTCTTGGTATATATGGTAAAAACTATGCTTCAGCATCTCTACAGATTGAGCGTCTTTCCAATTATGCGCAAGTATATACAAATACATATAAAAATCGATACTCTTGGCTCCATTATCTGCTTCTAACAATGCTCTCCAAGAACAAGATTGCGTCTCTTTTACATAAATGGCAGTTGGATCTATTTGATGTATAATGAAATTTTCAACCCGTTCATTGATAATCTTTTGCTTTCCTAACCAGTAAAAAATATCTTGTTTTTTCTGCATACAAGATAGAAGCAAGAAAGGAGAAATAACTGATAATTGAGAACTGTTTGCTGAATCAAATATTATTTTGACAGCATCATTAGCATTCATTACTAATTGCAAAGAAATCTTCTCTTCTGTAAGAGTTTCTGAAGCTAACACTTTCTTTAGTAATTCGTCCCAATGTTTGAAAAAATCTAAACTGTGACTATAATACAATAAAAATATTTCATTGAATTGTTTTGCAGGCAATCTCAGCCATATACCTGATTCAAAAAAACTATCATTATTATTTAGCAATGGTAAAATATGCTCCCAATTATTATTTGTCAAACTAAGTAATTCTTCTTCGTCCATGTGGTCGATGGCATATAACAATGCCTTACATGCAGTTTCGTTTGGATGCTCTATCTTTGCAATTTTATCCACCAAACCCACAAAGTCATTATGACTATTTTTGTCTAACAGAATCAATCTTTGAGCGAAATGAGTCAACAAAGGATGTAAGAAAGTATCACTTTTCAAAGATGCAATTTGAAAGAGATAATCTTCCTCATTGCCATACAAAGAAGATATTTTCTCTGATAGGAAATTACTTTTAAGCCGTATACCCTCATCTTGCTTCGGAAAGTATTCCTCCAATAGGGATAGCACTTTTGCATATTCATTTCTTCCAACTTTTTCATTTAGTGCAGTGTCGAGTTCTTTCATCAACATTGCAAATGCAAATAGTTTCTCATTCTCATTTTTAATGTCTTCCCTAAATAATCTCATTAAACTTGGAAAAGTGTCATTTTCTCTTTTTGACTGTTCAAATATGTACAATAATCCAATAGTGAAATTCTCTTTGGCAATTTTACCCTTCCAAGGAGCATTTGACAAAGATATATTAGCACTATTATCTGTAAATTGAATAGAAAAGTCTTCACTCCCAAGTTTTCTACGAGATGCAGACCCTGTGCTCAGCGAAATCCATTTCAACATATCTAAAGGAAGATATTGAAGTAGATAGAAACATAATGCTTGATATGCTCTTTGGGCTTTATCCATATATATGAATAAATTCTTGTTGTTGCCAAGTAAAAGTAAATATAGAACTAACAAGGACGTGTCATCGAACATATTAAAAACCACATTGGAATTTCTTGTTTCAAAATTATCGATTTCTATTTTTTGTTGATAGGATTCATAGTCGTCCTTTTGAGGTCGTCTAAAGTAATCGTCCAACACCCGAAAATCAAAATTTCTATCCATTTCTTTCAAGTCAACAATTAGAGTATGAGTCCAAACACAACCAGGACGTTCCATTTCTTCTGCATACCATGTCTTGGCAAAAGCATATTTTTCGCCATTAGATAATGGATAGAAGGTCATATACGAATCTTCCCCGAACTCGTTCCTAAAACCTGTCCAATCACTTAGAACTGACATCAAAGATGAGTCGTTGTTCGGTCTTACAGGAAAAGAACTCGCCAATAGTCCATGGCCTTTGTTATAGCCATATAAAGTCTGTTCTATAATCATTCCTTTATAAGAAAATATAATGGTAAAGATAAATCATGTACAATTTTGTCTCCTATTTCAACAAATGATCTTTTCCCTTCTCGCGTCTTTGCTTTAATTTCTTTTTTGGTTGCTTCATAATTTCCTTGTTCTTCTGTTGGATATTCCAATCCCTGTGCACTCAGACCTATAATTTCAAAGTTAGAAATATGATTTTGAATAAAATTAAACAAAGCGGGAGAATATTCTTTCAAATATGTTTGGGGATTATTTGATATAGTTCCATTGTTTGTCTTCTTGTCCCACCAAGATAATACTATCACCACTTTCTTAAAACTTTTCTTACTCAACAAGCATTTTAGAACCATGATGTTCATAGCTACTGCAGAAATCGTTTTTATGGAAAACTGCGGAACTTCTTTAGCAGGCATAGGTTTTTCGTCATCTTCTGGTCCATAGTCATCTTCAAATTCAGGCGGTGTAATCTCATTCATAAAATATACCAATGTATCTGTATCTTTCAACCATTCCGAAACAAGTTCTGATTCTTTCAATTCGACCAAGTCTCGAAAGTTTTCGCCAAGAAAGTCTGGCACCTCAACTTGTATTTTTGTGTCAGAATCTGCTACCTTAAGATTTATCTGAACAGATTCATTTTGGTCAGAATAGTTACGGTCAATAAGCTTCATGTTTTTATAAGCATCGCTTAATCTGTTTAGTACAGTAAGGTCATCTGCCAAATTCATCTTATCGGCTACCAATTTTATGTCTTCAATATTATCAGGATGCATCAAACAATACCATAAAGCACCTATATAGGTGGATTTTCCTGAACCAGGCAAACCTGCAATCATACATTTTGTCATATTCATATGCCTTCTTCCTTATTCATTCAACAATGTTTTCACCCAATTGGATTCTTTATATTGATAATTTGTATGACTATCCAATGTATTTACAAGATACTTGAACACATCACCCAAGCCTTGGTCTTTCATGTCGTTTGCAACAATTTCAAACTTGCTTGAGATATTGATACCGTAATCAACTTTCATCTTGTTTTCCAAATCTTGGCTTTGCTTCTTATACAACTCTTTAATCTCATCTGTCTGATTCAAGTCAATCTTATTGTATATGATGTCGTACTCTTTTGGAACTTTAAATACCCCAGCCGATGCCATACGGCTGAGTAAAAGTTGAAAATCATCACAAAAATCGTTATAATCATCTTCGTTATTAACAGATGATGAATCTATAAAAAATATAATATGATGCGAATTGATTAAGCCTTTATCTTGCATTACTTCTGACAAATTACTAGTATAGATATTCTTGTATGTTTCTCCAGCTCTGTCAGAAATGATAAGTTTATTTTGTACATCATTCTTAGACAAAGTTAAAGTTAAGAATTGTCCTTCTAATGTTGTCGTTCTAATATTTCTCTTGGAGGTTTTTAATGACTCATTGCGAATATAAGCTCTACGTTCAAATCCTACATAAGTATCTGAGTCAATGAATTTGTACCCATCGATTTCTCCAGTACACATAAACTCATGGTACAAAGAAGCAACAAACGTTGATTTTCCTACCTCAGAAAAACCTACTAAGGTTACAAGATGGGTATTGTAATCACCTAATACATCATTGATGTTTTCATCTGTCATGGAATCGCAATAGTATTGCGCTATATTTTCTATTGCATCATCCTTTATAACATTGTCGTGCTTTAGCTGTGCAACACCTGCTAAAGACTCTAATATGCCTTTTTTATCTTCCATTGCGTTATTCCTTTAATAAGTCTTCCAATAGCAGTTCATGGTATAAGTAAACTAAGAACTCTTTTGGACTCAGTTCAAAGTCTTTCAGATAATCGCCATATTCATTATCTCTTGCATTTACTATTTCATGCAATATCAAAGATGAACCAGATCTTATGTCATCAACAAGGCACACATCCGTTTCTGCCAAGTTTTTTAGGATTTTCTCAATCTTCTGTTTCTGCCCATTTCCACCACGTGGAAAAATACGTTGCATTAACTCCACAAAGTTTTCTCTTTGAGGTATCTGCGGTTTGTTGATAAAATAATGTTCCAATATCAATTGAATCTTCAAGAAATCATTCGTTTCTTTTATTCCTTTTATGAATTGAGACATTTCTTCATCCCATGCCATCAATGCCAAAGATTGGATATTATCAGATATATCATCGGAGATAGTTTCACCTTGTCGGAAACTTCCAGTAAACATTGATTGTACAAAGTCTCTTGGATATTTCTTTTCACCGATTACTTCTCCCTCTGCATATTGGTCACATTTAAAATATAGCTTATATAGTATATTCTGATAATTCAATTTCCCCCAATTCCCATGCACTTGAATCATAACGTTTTGCAACGATAATGATCGCAATGCAGCTTCCTTGTCATCTTCGCATTCTTCTATAGCCAAATAGATGCAATAGAAAACAAGTGCGTATTTTATACGTTTGGGGAAATTATAGTTCCCCAAGCCATTGTTGGAAATATATTCTGCAACGAAATCGTTTAACTCTTTACATTCCCGATTCATAACATAACAGTCAGCCAATTCCTCAAAATCTTCAAATGAGAAAGACTCGTTGCTAATGTATTCGGAACAGGCTTTTGCCAATGTGTCTGTTTCTGTCTCTTCAAGTGGTACAATAAGACCACATTGCATGAGAATATTGTTTAGTACATTACTCATCACTTTATCATGTTATAAAGTTCAACCCACCTGTTGTTTTCCCTGATTTTTTCCAAGAACACTTGATTTCTCATATAGGCAGAGCCTGTACAATCAATCTTTGGGTACATCTTTTGTATTATCTCTTTTGAATTTGGACACTGTTTAAACATGTGTCTAACATCACGTTTGGACAATCCGTCTGGAAGTTTCTGTTCGATGGCTTCCGCAGTTTTATTACAATCTTTCCAACCATCATGTTTTTTCAATGTAACCTTTAATGGCTTGGATTGTTCTTCATCCTTCACAAATTGTTCCCCATCATACATCTGAACTCTCAAATCCACTTTCAATACATCGTTTTTATTATCATGTTTTTCAATGGAAAGTTCTATGATATTATAGACTGGTTTATATGTGTTATCATTTACATCTCCAGGGTTTAAAGAGCCAGAGTATATATGCACTGCATTATTATTCACATCACTGTTAGCTATATGAACGTGTCCATATAGCTGCAAAGCATACCTTTTATCCAAGTCTTTGGCTATTTCATCTTTATTCAGCAAGAAATCTAATGGATGATGACACATCAGTATGTTAATAATACCATCCTTGTATTTTGCACCACGATAGGCTATTTGGGGAAGGAAAAGGCGATGGCCTTCTTTTCTATTCGGAGCTGGGTCATAATCATCCAAGTCGCTAATCAATGCAGAGTTCACACCATACAAGTTGACTTGATACCCTTCAAGGTTATCTTCAAATTCAGAATGCCAAAACATTTCAGCACCATCATGCCTGTCAACACCCAATTCTAAAGCTCTAAGCATAAAAGGTTCAGCATTGTCTCTCTCATCATTGCAGAAGTAATTGTATTCTTTAAAAGGTGTATATAATTTCTTGATGAAAGAAAAATCTTCATCAATCATTTTATTCCACAACCAATCACAATCATTCCCGCGATTAGATATAGCTTGATGAATGAATTCTCTCACGCATTTGGGATGTTCATTTACATTCTTGTCATGGTTGCCAGGAACAGTATAAACTTCCTCGGTTTTACAATCCACGGTTTTACACAGTTCTCGAATAAACGAATTGGCTCGTTTATACTCATCTGCTGATCCACTAAAGGCAATATCTCCACATATTAGAATTTTATCAAAATTATTACCCGTTCTTTGACAATAATAACCCAAATCTTGTAACATTAGGTCTCTTATGTCTGTGTAATCGTCAGCGGGATCAAGTTGTTTCTTCCAATGTATATCAGAAAGTTGTAATAGTCGAATTGTTTTCATATCATTTATTAGCGGATTTCATTTGAGTTTAATGACTCTTTTAATGTATTAATGTAGTCTTCTGGCAAGCCATTTTGTAATACTTCCCACATTTTAAGAAGGGTGTCTTTGTTCTTGGCTATCCATTCTTTCATAGCTTTTTCAGCCTTTGTATCACATTGACCAGCTAAAAGTGATCCATCATTAATTGCAAATGAAGCGTCATGGTTGCCAATATGGTAACCATCTATATTTCCACACACCCTCTGAACCGCCTTTAATTAAAGGCGATTCACAAGATGTTAAAAATAAGAAATGGTCGGATTTAACATTTATTTCTGTATAAAGCAAGGCAAAATTGCCACTTTTTCTACATCACTACAAGGTTTAGCTGTAAGACGACTAACCAGCTCATTGATGTACCACCCAGGAGATAACTTGTTCATGTTACAGCTTTCGATGACAGGAAACATGAAGGCATAGTTTTGAACGACCACGACCATACATCTCGTACTCACGGATGATGGCAGCGTAATCGACTTTTGTCTTCTTTGTCTTATTTTCCATTTGCTACATAATTTAAAATCGGCAGCAAAGGTAATTCTTATTTTTTAGTGGGCAATGTGGAGAAATAGATGGTTACATTTCTTGTTCCGCCAAATAGCGAAGGAATTCGTCGGAAGCCTCGCCTGCCTTGGCTATATCCAATGGAGACATTTGGGTGTTATGACTTTTATCCCAGGCAGCATGCCAAGCTATATCATGCGACATTTCCGACAACGTCTTGGTATCAGCATCCTTATATCTTGCTATCGCTTCGTCCAAGGCTTCTACTTCTGCCTTACTCAGCTCGTCCATGTCGGGCTTCTCACTTGACTTCACAAAGAACCAAGCGCATTCGCCACCAGCTGGCAACAGAGAATCGCTAATGGACTTGACACTCTTGTTGTTGCCCTTCCCATTCATCAATTTCAACGCATCATAAAGATTAGAAGGAACTGGTCCGTGCTCCATGGCGACAAAAGTGTCTTTCACTAAATGCTGACCATATTTTGCGTAGATTTTTCTTTCCGCAAAATATATGATCTTGAACAAATGTATGAAATCGGTCTCACCACATTTATCCAAGACATACAAAGCAACTGCTTTGAGTTTTGCAACATCATCAGCCGACATTTTATTATTCTTCTTCATAACGATTACCTTGATTTTCTTCCCATCACCCCACATCTTGGGTTCCTCGAATCTCAGGAATACACCTATGATTCAAGTACTTACACGTTTTCATCTCGATATTCTTCATTTTTCCTTCGCTGTCTTTCTAGAAAAACAGCTACAATATCGTACAAAAATAAGGAAAAATATTGAGTAAGAGAGGGGAATTTACAAACTTTAACCCACAAAACGACAACAGATGCCGTCTCTCCTGCCCCTCCCCAGGACAAGCGAGGAGCAGGAGCGACGGGCATCCCTTGCTTACTTCTCTGCCATCATCTCATAATAGCGACGATTGATATCCGCCAACTTGCTCACTTCCGCAGTCACCTTCTCTTCCATCAATTGATTCAACGGACGAGAGAATGGCTCGAAATTCAAGTCCTTGCACTCCTTGGTGTGAAAAAAGAGAGTCGTACCCACATTCATCCACACTACTTGACGCTCCCACTCACTTTCATAGAACGAGAAGACGTAAAGGCACAACTTCTCAAACTCCGACAGAGACATGTTCTTGCCCCCCTTGAGATGTTTGGTCACCGTATGAGTCAAGCCATAGTGCTGCTTGATCGACTCCATATCGACCAACCACTTCTCCAGAGTCTCACCGCCCGAACCATCATCTCTCGCCTCCTTCTTCAGACCTTTCATCCAAAGACGGAAATCGTTCCACGCAAGGCAGAAACGTTGCTCACCAGTCAGGAGCTTGCCTGACAAAAAAACACATGGAGAAGAACATTCTCCGCAACATTTAATAAATGTTTCATTTGTGTAAGAAATTAAATGATTAATACTGGAAATTGACCATATCGGTCATTTTCAAATTTCTGATCCAAACTTTATTCTTACCTTCGCCACCGAGATCGACAAGGCTGACATAGGGCTGAACCCTCTCTTGCAGGATTCAGCCTCACAGACTGAACTGAACTCTACTGGAAAAGACTTTGTTATATACAACGCAAGCAATATAATAATAAAAGTTTATATATCAATAGTTTGCGCATATATTTAACACAGTTTTAACAAAAGGTGCTGATTCAGTGTTCAGCCTTCAGACCTCACCTCAGTTCGTAATCGTTACGGTTGCTGGGAACAATCTATTAAAACCGTTTGACAAAATGGAACAGGTTAAAAATTTAACCACTAAAAACGAAGCAGCGGTCATGCCCTCCTACTTCAAGTCGCTTAACACCTCGGAAAGCCATCAGCTCGCTAGTTGGCAGTACTTGGAATACCTCATCCGCAAAGACGAGGCTCTGAAGATCATCACCGAGACCTATCGCAAGCGCCTCGCCATCGGCAAGCGTTTCGCCGATGAGTACAAACCGATGTCGCCTGGCATCACCATCTCCGCCGTCATGGATGGGTATGGCAAGAAACTCGCCAACTTCGTGAGACCATCCTACTTCCTCATGCTCGACTTCGACCACAAGACGAAGAAGAAAATCGAGGAGTGCATGGACCTTCTCCGACAGGATGAGCACGTCTTCGCCGCCTACGTCACCATCAGCGGCAAGGGATTCCGCATCTTCTGCCCCTACTCGCCGATAGAGGACGAGGACGTGACCGTGCTGGAACTCTTCGACGTGATGATTCACAAGGCGATGGATCACTTCACCCATCTGCTGGGATGCGAACCCGACAAGGCTTGCACCGACATCACCCGGATCTCTGGTCTTGCCCACGACCCCAATGCCTTCTTCCGCAAGGATGCCGTGCCGTTCTGCCTCGGTCCCAACGATCTCAAGGTGCTCTACACCCGAAAGGCCAACGAGACCCGGTACGCCCAGATGATGGAGAAGCGAAAGGCGAAGAAGATGGCTGCCGAGGTGAAGAGCATGAACGCCACGGCTCCTTCCATCGAGGAGGCGGCACAGCCCATCCAGCACCTGCTCAACCAGTGGGGCTACCAGTTTGAGTCGGGGCGACACAACGAGTATGTCGTACAGTTCGCCAAGGTCTGCATCCTCTATGGCATCCCCCAGGAAGAGGCGCTCTCCTATGCCGTCACCGAGTTTGGAAGCAGCTATGGCGACACGGCTTCCGTGATGAAGTCGTGCTACAAGCACACCGAGAAGTTTGGTAAGTGGCACTTCAGGAGAAAGGGCGAGGAGTCCACCTTCCGCTCCTCTCCCAACGCCATCAAGCAGTGGCTCTCGATGCACTACGAGATGCAGCACAACTTGGTGACGGGAGCCTATGAGCTGAGAAGCCTCATGGTGCTGACGGGCAAGTACCCAAACTGGATCCTCGTAGATGACAACATCGAAAACTCGCTCTGGCTGGAGATGAACGAGGACGGCATGAAGGTGACCTGCAAGACGCTCCACAACATCATCAACAGCGACTTCAGCCAGCCTTTCGACCCTCTCGTGGACTATCTCAAAGAGTTGCCTGAGTGGAAAGAGGAAAGCGATCCCGACTACATCGACCAACTCGCCGACACCATCCACGTCATCGACAAGCCGGACTATCATCACACCCAGGAGGAGTTCCGCTATTTCTTCAAGAAGTGGCTCGTGGCGATGGTGGTGGCATGGGAATCGCTGAAGGTGGTCAACCAGGTCATCCTCATCCTCGTGGGAAGGGGTGGCATCTTCAAGACTACCTTCTTCGCCTACCTCTTGCCGCCTATCCTGCGCCAGTACTTCATCAACGACTCCACAGCCAACTACACCGACAAGGATTTCATGGAGGCTTGTTCGAGCAAGGCGGTGCTCTGCATGGACGAGTTTGAGTGCATCTTCGGCAAGAACCTGAGTGCCTTCAAGAGTGCCATCACCAAGCTCACGTTCTCCATTCGCCGACCTTACGACAAGTACCGCAGCGAGTTGCCCCATCGTGGAAGCCTCTGTGGAACGAGCAACAGCCAGCAGTTTATCACCGACGATGAGAACCGCCGTTACTCACCTTGGATTGTGGAGAGCATAGAGAGTCCGATAGAGCAGCCCATCGACTACACCCATGTCTATGCCGAGGCTGTGGCTTTGGGCAAGAAGGTGACGAAGGAGAAAGAGCACAAGGAGGGTGACTGGACGTTCTGGTTGAACCGTGCCGACATCGAGCTGATGCGCCAGCACAACCGCCTCTTCATGGTAGCCAACTATGCCGAGGAGCAGATTCTGCGCTACTACAAGGTGCCTGACGAGACCACCGACGTGAATTTCATCAAGTTCCGTTACAGTGCTGAGATCTTGGAACGCATCGGCAGCAACCCGGCTCTCCGCCAGAACCTCAATAAGCAGAACATCGGCAGCGTGATGTCGCAACTGGGCTTCAAGAAGATTCACAAGGAGAAGGGCAACGGATGGGCTGTCATCGAGAAGGAGCCGCTGGAACTGAACAACGATGCCGCAGTGAGTCCAAACGACAAGTTGGAAGACTAGCAGAGAAAATTCTGTGACTAGCAGAGAAATCTCTGTTAGTCATAGAGAAATCTCGAAGGAGTCACGATGGCGCAAGCCCAATTATAAATTGAACCAAATGGAACTAGAACCAAGAAGTTACGGGAAGTCGGAGCTGGCGATGCTCTACTTTCCGAAGAGTGATCCGAAGCAGGCGCAGAAGCATCTGGCGAGATGGATCGGCAACATAGAGGAGTTGAGGGAGAGCCTCGATGCCTGCCATATCGGCAAGAATGCCAAGCACTGGAGTCGCAAGCAGGTGGAATTGATCATCTATTACCTAGGCGAGCCCTAAAACTGGGTCTGCCACGAAGCCACACTACATTTTTTTCGACTTTATTGCCCCAAAGGTAACCAATGGAGTCGTTTAGGCGCAGTGGGCAAAAGAAATGTCGTATCTTTGCATTGTCAATCAGAGAGGTTGACGATGCGAGGATCGGCAATTCCGCGGTAGCCCTCATTGCATCTATACTCAAACTAAATTAACTCACGATTTATGATTTTACTGAATCTGTACAAAAACAAGAACAAGAAGATGCCGGAGGCGTACGGCAAGTTTTACGCCCGTCCTGCCATCACCCAGACCATCGGCATCGACGGTCTCTCAGAGCACATGTCGAGCCACAACACTCCTTTCTCGCCTGGTGCCGTGAAGGGTATGCTCACCGACATGGTGATTTGTATCCGAGAACTTTGCCTTCAAGGTATCGCTGTGAAGATTGACAATCTTGCTATTTTTAGCATCGGCATCAAGCACAAGGAGGGAGCGAACTCAGAGAAGGAGTTCACCGTGGCGAAGAACGTTGAGGGAGTGAGACTCAGAGCGAGAGCTACGGGAGAGCTTGTCTCAGACAAGCTCAAGCTGGATGCCACCTTGAAGAAGGCATCATCGCTGACATCGAGTGATGGTGGGGATGGTTCAGGGGATGACTCCCCTACTACCCCATCGGGTGGCGACAACAAGGGTGACGCTGGTAGCACCACACCGACTACTCCGAGCGGCGGTGGCAGCGGCAGCACCCCTTCGCAGGGTGGCGGTGGCACCTCTGATGGAGGCGGCGGCAGCCAAGAGGGCGGCGGCTCCAGCTCTGGAAGTGAAAATCCTAAAGAGTTTGATTAAAATATAAACTTTGTATATATTAACTCATTAATTTTTGATTCAAATGAAAAAGGAAACTCTTAAAACAGTAATTAACTTTATTATTACCGTACTGACGGCAATTGCATCTGCATTTTGTGTTAGTTCGTGCAAGGGCTAATCGCCCTTTGCAATCCTACTTTCCAATTCGCCATTGAGGGATTTTTCAATTCGCCATTGAGGATTTCAATTTTCCATTGAGGGATTTTTCAATTCGCCATTGAGGATTTTTTCTAAAATCACCCCGTCCCTCTTTACCATTAAAGAGGGCTCCACCTCTCACCCCGACCCTCTCTCCTCAGGAGAGAGGGGGAAACCGCTCCTCCTTGTCGCTCTGAACCGCTTCGCTCTAAGGTAGGCGGGGCGTCAGAGCCCTCGCCTTTATTTTTTTACGCAACAGAGTTGCGATT